>Ga0210034_1003197_pt1 | contig 11915 bp, 10 predicted proteins | sample CryGeymeta201505_FD_185466 | JGI IMG/M metagenome (GOLD analysis project Ga0210034, IMG submission 185466) | Groundwater microbial communities from Crystal Geyser aquifers in Utah, USA - Crystal Geyser metaG 2015-05 (SPAdes) (version 2) | ecosystem: Environmental > Aquatic > Deep subsurface >... | reverse complement strand
GCTGTTGAAGGCGAAGAATGCGAACTGATCACCGCCGAGCGTGCTGAACTTGATCTCACCCGCCAAAGCGATGTCGAAGCATGGATGGCAAAAACCAAACCAGACACCATCATCCTCGCCGCCGCAAGGGTAGGGGGCATCAACGCCAACGCTCAATCCCCTGCATCTTTCATCCACGAAAATCTCGCCATTCAAACCAATGTCATCCACGCCGCATATCTGAATGCTGTCGAAAAACTGCTCTTCCTCGGCTCCTCTTGTATCTACCCCAAAGAATGCCCGCAACCGATGAAGGAAGAAGACCTCCTAAATGGCGCATTAGAGCCAACAAACGACGCATACGCCATCGCCAAAATCGCAGGATTAAAAATGTGTCAGGCCTATCGCAAACAATATGGCTGCGATTTTATATCCGTCATGCCGACAAATCTTTATGGAATAAACGATAATTACAATCTCGAAACCGCCCACGCCCCTGCCGCCTTTATTAGCCGCTTCCACGAGGCTAAAAAGCAAGGTTTGTCCGAAGTCACAATCTGGGGCAGCGGTAAGCCATTGCGCGAATTTATGTCCTCTGACGATCTCGCCGATGCCTGCGTCTTCATTTTACAAAATTACAGCGACGAACAGCATATCAACATCGGATCAGGACAAGAGATATCTATATTAGAATTAGCAAATATGATTGCAGATATCATCGGATATAAAGGCAAAATAAAAACCAACACAACCAAACCCGACGGGGCAATGCGTAAATTATTAGACTGCACGAGGCTTAATGCGTTGGGCTGGAAAGCGGAGATTTTACTCGAGGAAGGCATAAAAATTGCAGTGTCGAATTTTCAGGAAAAACACAAGGAATTATAAAAATGGCGCAATGATGCCCACGTATTTTCCTTCAAACTCAAATACTTTAAATTTCAGCGCATTTTGTTCTACATGATCTCTAAAATGAAAATTATCCTGAATATCATCAAAGATCATAACAGTATCATGTGTCAGCTTATCTTTAAGAGCATTTAGTGCGAAATTGCGCCCACTATAGCTCTTATCACTGTCGTAATGAAACAGATCAATTTGGTCTATTGAACCAGCAATTTTAGGAATATTATTTTGGTCACCATCAATATAAAGATGCCAATTTTCCTTTAATGCTTCATCAACAATATAACCAACAAGCTTTTCAGGATTATCATACCTAAAATAAGGGAAATCACTGGAATAGAGCTGGCCTTTGTTATTATTAACATTAAGCGCAAGTAAAATTGATTGGCTAGACCAGCCCGCAGCAACACCTGTTTCAACAATAGTATGGGCATTAAGGTGGCGTGTGAAGAAATATAAAATGGGATAATTACCGCCTCCACCCATATCAAGGCCTAAAGCCACTAACTTTTTATTGGCTGCTTCTTTAATGCTTTGACAGGCGTTTAGCGTTTCATTCCAGAGGTCTTCATTAAGTGATTTTAAGAATACATCATAGGGTTCAGCGTGTATTTTACACCACTTGATAACATCATCTGTTTCCTGATTGTATCTGCGCTCTTTAATGCGCGTGAGAGCTTTGCCGCTCATGACACGAAGGTTTTGGCGTTTAAGGCTATTCTTACCTATATTGACAAGTTTTTCAAACATAACGTATCTATTAACACCAATCAGGTTAGATCAAAACAAATACTTAGATTTGCGTTAGCTATGCTGTGAGTATACCTCTTGATTGCGTTCACTTTGTGAAATACAGTCAGCACCCACGTCAATAAACAACGTTATAACTATCTAATGAATATTGCCCTTTTTATACCAGATCTCGCAGGCGGCGGTGCGCAACACATGATTGTCAACATGGCGAATGAATTCGCGCGACGGGGGAACAAGGTGGATCTAATCCTCATTCAACAAGATGGTGCATACAAAAAAATTATTAAACCAAATGTAAATATAATATGTTTGAACCAAAACAGAACCATACAAGCGCTTCCTAAACTTATATCTTATCTAAAAAACAGCCAACCAGATATTTTCTTATCGGCCATGTATCATGTCAATTTAGTCGCTATCCTAGCAAAATTAATGACGCCAGGTATTACGACACGATTTGTTATTACTGAAAGAAACTTCTTTTCATTAAAGATTAAAGACAGCAATCAAATGCGTGATAAATTCTTACCGCTGCTTGTGCGCATGCTCTACCGTTTTGCCGATGAAATCGTTGCAATTTCAAAAGGTGTTGCCCAAGACATTAGCATGATTGCAAAGCTCCACCCGAATAAGGTTAAATGTATATATAACCCTGTTATCACATCAAAAACATTAGCTGCATTAAATGAAAACAATATAGAATCACCACTAGCCCCACAATCCGATAAAGTCATAATTGCGTCTGGACGTTTAGTACCGCAAAAAGATTACATCACACTCCTCCATGCTTTTTCAAAATTGTTACAAAAAGAAAACGCGACCCTGATAATTCTGGGGGAGGGGGATTTACGCAGCGATTTGGAAAAATTGACGGATGAATTAAAAATATCCAATAAAGTCAGCTTCAAAGGCTTTGTTGATAACCCGCTTTCATATATGAAAAAAGCAGATTTATTTGTGTTAAGCTCTCAGTGGGAGGGCTTTGGGAATGTTCTCGTAGAAGCTTTAATTTGTGGCCTGCCCATAGTCTCCACTGATTGCCCCGCCGGTCCATCAGAAATTTTAGAAGGCGGTAAATACGGAACTCTTGTGGAGGTTGGCAATGTCGATGCATTGGCACAAGCAATGAAAGATAAACTTCATGCCAATCACCACCCCGAAACACAAACAAAACGCGCCCTTTGCTTCTCAGTTGAAAAAATTTGTGATCAATATGAGGAACTCTTCTTAAATACAATAGGACGTACAGCATGAACATTCTAATCGTAGCCAGTAAATTCCCCCCAGAATACACCGGCCCAGGTGTAAGAATACCACGTCTTTATGAAGATATTAGGGAGGAATTAGGGATTAATCGTGTTGATGTACTCTGCAACGGAGTAGAGCACACCAAAAATGAAGATTATGAATATAAAAACTCTCATGTTAAGCGACGTGCAGCCGCTTATATTAGAGAAAACAATTTCCCCTTTAGCATCATGCCTAAAAAGATAAAGAACGCTCTGGTTTTTTTTGCTGAAAATATTATCACGTTAAGAGCGTTGAATGCATATAATCACACTTTCGATCTTATTCATATTATTGGACATTCGGGAGGCACAGCGGCAGCTTTGCATTGGGCTAAAAAAAACGATGTTCCAGTATTAATGGAGCTTGTGAATGCCACAGCCCTGCCAGAACAGCGTTTTTTGTTTTTCTCAAAAGTGCGGCCATCTAATGCTTTTAAAATTATTGTAATCTCTAATGAGCTTAAAAAGAAATCCATGTCTCTTGGCTTTAAAGAAAAAGATATTTGGTCTCGCCCTAACCCTGTTGATGAGGCTGTTTTTCATCCGCAGGAAACGCTAAAAGAGACTTATAGAAAAAATATATGTCCTTTCGCAAATGATGATGTTGTTATTTGCTCAGTAGCTAAGTTTATGCCTCGTAAAAATCAAATATTTTTACTCGAGGTCATGCCTTTTTTATCCAATAAGTATAAATTATTATTGGCTGGGCCTGTTATCGAAAAAGGTGATTTCTTATCCCGTGACAGAGAATATGTATCCAAAATTAAAAATAAAATAGCAAAGCTCAAACTAGAATATCGCGTCCATATGGCTGTGGGTTTTGTAGATTCTGATGCCTATATAAAAGCATCCGATGTTTATGCGTTGCCTGCATGGGATGAGGGGCTGGGAACGCCAATGTTAGAGGCTTTAGCGTGCGGAATTCCTGTGGTCGCAAACATCGAGGAGGCAGCATTTCAACAATGGATAAAAAATGGAGATAATGGCTTTTTATCTGCAATAGACAATCCGCAAGACTGGGCCAAAGCGATTGAAAAATTAGCCGCACTTTCAAAAGATAAGCGTCAAAACATTGCTCCACATATTCATGCGCAAGCAGGACAAAAAGAAATTCACCAAAAATATAAAATATTGATTAAAGAACTAACGTCTCATTGCTCCCAATAATAAAAACACGCTCTACGGCTTGTCAATTTTTTCAAATAAAATGAAATAGTGGTAAGGCAACGAAGATGAATGAAAAGATTTTATCTGCTTCAATCCTATATTTTTAGCTGCATGAGCAACGTCTTTTTTTGAAAACCCCTTATCACCAATCTCGAACCAATGATGCGAATAAGGTGTCTCAGATTTTCTATATTTTTCAATGGGGCGTGCCATAGGAAAAAAACGGTCCCACATAAAGAATTTAACAAAACTACGATTAACGCGAGGTAAATTGATATTTATATGGGGAACTATCCAGCGACCATAATACGGTAATGACACATAAACGTACTTATTTGCAATATCCCGCATTTTCTCTAAATGAGGTATAAATTCCTCTGGAGGATTATGTTCCAATGCCTGAAACGCACAAACAAGATCAAAATTTTTATCAGATGGAAATTCTTTGATAGAGGATAGAAAGTCTGGCTTTGCCCCCATATCCACAACATCAGCAGATGAATAATTCATGCCATAATGTTTCATTACAGCCCCCATCAACCCGCGCCCTGGACCAAACTCAAGAACAGTTTCAACATCATCAAGACATATAGGAATGGAAAGTTGATGGTAAATGGATAACCAATGATCTTCACGATGCGGGCGAACGTCATTGGTTAAATGTGTAAATTCTTCGCTGTTTTTTTTCATTATTCTTCCTTAATGGACAAAGATTTAGATATGTTTGCATCGAATAAACTCTTCTCTTCCCAAACCCATTTGCGGACGTGAAGTGAAATAACATTCCGAGCATTTTTATATGTTTTTTTATGATCGGACAAAGGAAAAAATACGTACTGATTAGCATAATGGCCATAATATCGCATTCGGTCATAAAATTTACGCTTTGCCTTTGCGCCCGCAAAGACTCCAATCAAACGAGCAATAGGAACAACCCATAGCATTGGCATCGGCCAGCGCCAGATGTATGGTTCTTTTGAAGGGAATAGTCCTTTGTAGTTATAGTCGCGCAAATAAGATTTATAGAGCGCTTGCTCTGCTTTTTGTTCAAGTGGTAAATTCTGACAAAAATCGACTAGTGTTTTTTCCCAAAGCGGCATTTCCCAATCATAGCCAAAAAATTCGTATACACGCTGACCATTTACAACATAACAAACTTGGCGGCCATCATATTCCCACATCTCTGCATATGTTGCCCAATCTATATTGGCTTTTGTGTTTTCAAAGCCTTCCGGCAAAAGTGAAGCAATACGCTCTCTCATGAGCGCAATATTATCTTCGGTTTTAAGTGAACTCCATAAATCATAATGTTTATCAATCAGCGCGTTAAAAAAATCATCGGCTGTAGATGTTCCATTACGCAATAATTGAGGAGCAATATGCCCTCCAGTTATATAATCACCAGACTGACCATTTAAAAAAATATCGCCTTCTTTTACTTCTCCGCTTTTGTGTAAAGCATGAATAGCGGAATATTCGCGCATACAGGGAATAGATTTAAGCCCATCAGCGTAATCCCAGAATTTTTTTCGCTGTTCATCATCAAAGCACGCGCGCAACTCCTTTGTGCTGAGCTCGATCATCTGCCAAGGAAGCGATAGGCGCTCCGCTATTTTTTTCGCGTGTTTAGCCTCGAAATTATACCGTGGACCATATGTAAAAGTTTTAATCCGCTGATATCCATGTTCATGCAACTTGCACAATAATATGCGTGAATCAAGTCCCGCACTTAGTGGAACCCATATCGTCCGCCCATTCGCTCTCTCAATAATTTTATGAGTGAGTGAATCTAAAATCCCCCCAAGAGCCTGCTGATTTTCTGTCCATTCTGCTTTTTGTTTTAAGTCCGGAATGTAACGATAATAACGTTTCAATAGCGGTTTTTTATCACTCTTTCGCCAGACCAGAAACTCTCCTGGCTGTAATGAGAAAAGTGAGCTGTATAGTGTGTTTTTACCAGTGACATATCCCGACATTGCAAATTCAATAGCAGCGGCCTCATCAATCTGGATAAGTTTAGCATGCTCTTTAACCTTGCGTGCATCATTGGAAATATAAATTTGATCTTCGTCATATGAGTAATAAACGGGCCAGCTTCGAATGTGGTCAACCCATGCAACGATAAGTTCTGGAGTTTCTACAACGCCGCTCGTATAATCCTTAAGCCCAGATAGGCATTCTTCGATTTTCTCAGTGAGCTTATCTGCATTATTTTCTAAGCTGATAAGCTTTACAATATCATTGGCAACGGAGCGCTCACCTCTATAATGACAGGAAATTCCGTTTTCCTGCTGGGTTTGCCATTGATATCCTGGGTTTGATAAAAAACTCTGTTGTCCGAAGGAAACCATGAATGACTTTCTTTAAGCTGCTTGTTCACAACCGTTATCAGATAAAAGTCCCTTCAAACCATTTTCATCCAACCATTCATCATTACTGTTGCTGGAATACGCAAAATCTTCGGATGTAGGATTAGCACCATCATAGTGCGTTTTATTCTTTGACCAAAAGGCAAAAGCAGGCTCAATAATATAACGATCCTCTAATTCCAGAGTATTACGGCCATCATCCGCCGTCACCATAATCTCATGAAGTTTTTCCCCGGGTCTAATGCCAATAATTTTATGTGGCAAATTGGGCGCCATCACTTTTGCCAAATCTGAAATTGTCATTGATGGAATTTTAGGGACAAAAACCTCTCCCCCTTGCATCATTTCTAATGACGAAAGAACAAAATTCACACCTTGATCAAGCGTGATCCAAAAGCGTGTCATACGATCATCAGTAATTGGAAGATGATCCGCACCCTCTGCAATTTTCTTTTGAAAAAATGGTATTACCGACCCTCTCGATCCAACAACATTACCATAGCGAACAACGGCAAAACGAGTCCCGTTCTCACCGGTGATATTATTGCCAGCAATAAAGATTTTATCTGAAGCCAATTTGCTTGCACCATAGAGATTGATTGGATTCGCTGCTTTATCAGTGGACAGGGCAATAACCTTTTCAACACCATTATCCATTGCCGCCCGCACGACATTTTCCGCACCATCAACATTGGTTCGGATGCATTCCATTGGGTTATATTCAGCCGTAGGAACTTGTTTCATTGCCGCCGCATGAATAATGATGTCTGCTCCGCGTGATGCAAGAGTAAGACGATCACGGTCACGAACATCACCAATAAAATAACGCATGCACGGATATTTTTCAGAACTAAAATCCTGAGACATTTCATATTGTTTTAATTCATCACGTGAGTAAATCATCACACGGGCTGGTTTATAATTTTTTAAAATGGTAGCAACAAAATGCTTCCCAAAGGAGCCCGTGCCACCAGTAATTAATATAGATTTGCCATCGAGATTTAGATTTTGAGGCGAAAAAGTTCTCATAAATTGTTCCTTAATTAACGGATGATGAAGGAAATATCACGTTAATACAAGATAGTGCAAGCCTATATCATTGATGAGATGTGTGTATCCACTATGTTTCAGAGATCCTATTCATCATAAATATTTAAAATCGCAGAGCTTACGCTTAATGAACCGTGTTATCCCTAAAATCATTAACATTACTCATCGTGACTGCTTGATAGTGTTCCCAATTATCTAAAGTTACAATATGGTCTCCGTTTTTAATGGATTTGGCGATTATCATGCTAACATCTGGGGAATAATGCGCAGGATCCATGTAATTGCCAATATCCCCACCAATATCTGATATCAAATCGAAGCCATAAAAGGCGACATTCGGATATTCTTGCAAAGCAAGCATGACATGCTCACGCATTGCCATATACTTCCAAAAGCCAGCACTTCCGCGCACTGAATACGAATAATAGGATGTTGGCGGGAAAAAAAGTGAAAATTCTATTTGCGGATTATTTTTTATAATAGGAACCAAGTTTGCCTGAATATTAGGAAAGTCATATTCTTCCATGTCTTTTTTTGACGACACAGAGATCGGAGATACCGCCGCAAGCCTTTCGGTAATCTTCTTTACGTTTTCAGGCGATGAAAATTTTTGAAATTGTTCTTCATTCTTCCAATTATATAATTCTTCAAGCGTTTTTTTTCTTTTGTTTTTAATGCCCGTTGTTATTTTTACAGCATCTTTAAAAACATCATCATTGAAAAAATAGCGCCAATCATCCCACTTATTGTCATTATATAAAAAGGCGGGCAGGGGAGAATCCTCCCGAATAGCTTGCGGGTCACTCAACCAGTAAGGCGTGTAAATCTCCCATATTACCTTTTTAATATTTGCTTTTTCAAAAGCATGCTGAGCAATAGTCGCCAGCTCTACAGGCTTGCCACCAGAAATAGTAAGGCGCGCAGCTTTACCATCCTTATTATTTTCAAAAATATGAAGCGGCATATTCTCGGACATAGATGAACCAATAATGAGTGTATTAATATTTTCATCTGGATCAGCAACCCAGCTATTAATGATTCCTGCATTTTGCACCCGATCATTTCCGTCAAATCCAGGGTTGAGATTAAAAAACGGACGGTGATATATAAAATATGGATCAGTAATGACGTTAATGACTGCAGGCACGAAAAACAAACCAATAGCCAATGCTAAGGTCTGTAAAAAATAGATGTAATAGGGTTTGCTTTGCTCTTTCATCTAATCCCCCTTAAAACTGAAAATAAATAAATTCAGAGATACGATTGGATCGATAAACAATAAAGTAAAGCGACAAGAATAATAACATAGCAATGAACATGACCCATTTTTTATTTGGCATCCATGAATAACGTTTTCGATCTGATACACCCTCGGCGTGCGCAATAATTTCAAGGCTATTAGGGCATGCCCATACGATAATGGCCGAAATAATGATAATCGGCCAAACATTTAAGCTATGCTCTACTTCTTTAACATCCTGCATATCAAAGCCATTGAGCCCAATCATACCCGATATTATATTGAGTGCACCTGATAAGTTAGTAGCGCGGAAAAACACCCACGCAACGACAACCGCCAGCATAGTAATGGAACATGAAAATACAGCCATAAATTTGTTACTTGATCCCTTTGTGCTTTTAAATAAAGCCCTCCAGCCATGATTGATAATTAAATATAAACCGTGCAATCCCCCCCAAATAATAAACGTCCAGCCAGCTCCATGCCATAATCCACCCAATAACATCGTCATCATAAGATTAATATAACGGCGAACCGTGCCTTTACGATTTCCACCCAACGGAAAATAGAGATAGTCGCGTAAAAATTGGGATAATGTAATATGCCAGCAGCGCCAGAATTCTATGATGTTTTTGGCCTTGTATGGGGAAAGGAAGTTTGCAGGCAAACGAACACCGAATAAAAGCCCAAGACCTATAGCCATGTCAGAATAACCAGAAAAATCAAAATATATCTGAAAACTATATGAAAGCGCCGCCGTCCAGGCTTCCACAAACGCAATCGTTTGTCCTTGATCTGCGACATCAAAGATTGGAATAACATAGGGTGATAACTCATCGGCAATCAAAGTTTTCTTGAACAATCCAATTGCAAACATAGCGATGCCAAGCGCCGCTTTTTTCCAATCATAGGCATTTTTATGATGATTAACAAATTGTGACATCATCTGCTTGTGATGAACAATAGGCCCAGCTATGAGCTGTGCAAAAAAGGTAACAAACACAAGATAATGCAGAAAATTATGCTCATCCGTCTGCCCTTTACGGGTATCAACCAGATATGCAATTTGCTGAAATGTAAAAAAGGAGATGCCGAGCGGTAAAACAATATTTTGAACAGGAAGAGCGCTATCGGCAAGGGAGTTAATATTACTGATAAAAAAATCAATATATTTAAAATAAGCAAGACAAAGTAAGTTTCCCATGACACCAACCGCCAACCAACCTCCTTTCCGGTGGCTGCGAACAATCATGCGCGATAAACCGTAATTAATCACAATCGAGGCCATTAAAAGCAGTAGATAGCTTGCATCCCACCATCCATAAAAGATCAAAGATGATAGCGCTACAAAAGCAAGCGCCAGCTTTCCGTAGCCAAGTTTTTTGCACATAAAAAAAGCGGCAAAACTAATAGGAAGAAATAGAAATATAAATATAGAGGAATTAAAAAGCATCTTCGCCTAGTGAGGTTTAGCGTTTAAACGCAATCATTAAATTTAGTTTTATTGTTAAGCAAAACTCTGATAAAAAAACATAAATTAATCAGAGCGACTATCTATAGACGGTTACGTATGAAACAAATAATAAAATCTGTAATACCAATCACAGTTATAAATGCAAGATGTTTTAACGCTAAGTAAGCTCCCTTAGGAAATAAGCAAGGAGCAGGCATAACAAGTCTAGCGCTTTTAAAAAAGCATAATCAGGCAAAAAAGTGAAAATTTCGAATAAACAAAAAATTAAAATAGTGTTCATTCTACCGTCCTTAACAGCAGGTGGTGCAGAACGTGTTTTAATTACCTTGATGAATAATATTGATTCCGAGCTATTTGATCCTGCTTTCATTACACTTTGTGATAAGGGGGAGCTCAAGAAAATCATTGATGCCGACATCCCATTTTACAGCCTCCATAAAAAGCATGTGCCGCTAGCGTTACCAAAGTTGTATTCGACGCTAAAGGAACTCAAACCAGACATTGTAATGACAACAATGGCGCATATGAATTTTACCCTTTTACTAATAAAGTTCTTATTCCCCAAAACGCATTTCGTTGTTAGAGAAGCAATAACACCTTCATTTATCCTTGATAAATATCGTTTTTTTTCATTCGCTTTAAAAGCCGCTTATCGTCTGCTTTACTCGCAAGCAACATTGGTGATTAGCCCATCCCAAACAATCATTAATGAGTTTAAGGATATCCTCGGCATGTCATGTGAAAACCATCTCTTGCTATATAATCCTGTTGATTTGGATCGTATTCGAGAAGGTGAAGATGAAAACTATGAAATATCTGAAGATCGAAAAAATAAAGTACATTTCGTTGCCGCAGGCCGGTTGCATATCCAAAAAGGATTTGACCAATTAATAGAGGCATTACCTAAAATGAAACAGCCTTATGATTGGCAGCTTACCATTTTGGGCGAGGGTTCAGAACGCCAATCATTAGAGGCGCTGATTAAAGAAAAAGGCCTAGAAGACAAAATACATCTTGCGGGCCTAAAAGAGCGACCATGGCCAGACTACGCGAAAGCCGATTGCTTCGTAATGCCCTCACGGTGGGAAGGCCTGCCAAATGTAGTATTAGAATCTCTGGCTTGTGGCACACCTGTTATTGCTACACGCCAGTCTGGCGGCATAGAAGAGATACAAAAGCTATCACCGCCGGGGTCCATTACGATCGCAAATAATATGTCTGAATTCATCAAAGCAATGGAAAAAATACATCCTATCGCCAGCGAAAAATTTCGTCTGTCTCTTTTGCCCGCCTCATTCAAAAAAGAAAATATTATAAATGATTTTGAAGACGCTTTATGCGGGGCTGTAAAAATTAAAGAAGTCAAAGAGAGATGATAATGTCTAATTTTTATAGCTACATAGAGGCCTTTAAAAAGAACCCAACATCATCACTCGCTTATGCCTTTACTGCCATTCTTGCGATATCCATACAGATTCAAATCAGCCTTTTTCAAAACCAAACCTATCTTGGCCTGCGTATTAATGTAACGGATATTCTGATCCCTTTTATCGGGATATTTATCATTATATCACTGATAACCAAAACATCGCTCTGGCCGCAATGGACTATTAAGAGGATATATATATGGTTAACTGCATTAACCATAATTTTTATTTTTGCATTATTTAACGGCTATACGGCAATAG
>Ga0210034_1003190_pt1 | contig 11929 bp, 12 predicted proteins | sample CryGeymeta201505_FD_185466 | JGI IMG/M metagenome (GOLD analysis project Ga0210034, IMG submission 185466) | Groundwater microbial communities from Crystal Geyser aquifers in Utah, USA - Crystal Geyser metaG 2015-05 (SPAdes) (version 2) | ecosystem: Environmental > Aquatic > Deep subsurface >... | reverse complement strand
TTTAACTCAATTTTTAAAGAAAATTTATCCAGTTTATTAAATAATAAAATCCAAATAATTAGATAATAGTTATGCTAAGATTTCTAAATGTTTTTAGTATAATTCAAATTGAGATAGTGAATACAATACTATATGGTGAAAACTATATACATGGTCAAATTCTCCTAGTGCATGTACAACTTGATATCATGTACCAAGTGATAATGAATGGGAAATACTAGAAACTGCACTAAATTGATGAACAAATTGTAGAAATGCAACAAACTTTCGGTTATGTGATTGACTATGATGGAAAACTAATGCTAGTTATACTCCAGATAGAAAACTAACAGATACACTTAAAATACCTTTAGCAGGTTTTCGTCTTTCTGATGATTCTTCGTTCTACGGTCGTGGTAGCATTGCGTACTTATGGTCAAGTACGCCTAATAATACTAGTGCGTATTTCAGGTTATTGTATTGGCATGATTCTACAGTTAACCGTAACAACAATAGTCAGGCGAACGGTTTCTCTGTTAGATGTATAAAGGATTAAATTAAAATTAACTTAGTATTTTATAATTACTTTACTTAAATAAACTATTATTAATTTATAAAATAAAAAACTTCTCAGTAATATTACCGAGAAGTTTTTTAAAATTGTTCATTTAATTTCAATTTACTTTGGTAAAACATACGACTACTATTTACTCAAAATCTTTGAGCAGCAATCCTATCAATTCACATACCAAATGCAAAACCTGAATAAATTTCAGGATCAATTCCAGCTCAAGAAAGTACTTTTGGATGAACCATTCAAGCTCAAAGTAATTCTACAAATCAGCTTCCAGAACACATACTACAATTTTTTCCATTTTTTTCTCATTTTCAAGCACATATTTGACAGCTTACATCGATTTCAGCACTAGGTTCAGTAAATGGAAATATACTTGGTCTAAATCTAAGGTTAGTTTTTTCTCAAAGAAGTTTTTTCATAGCCGTTTCAAGTGTACCTTTTAAATCTCAAAATGTAACTTTTTCTCAAATAACTAGTCATTCTAGTTGATAAAAATTACAAGTGTGTCTCGCATCTTCTTGCTCATATCTAAAAACTCTACCTGGAACAATTATTTTTATAGGAAGTTTTCATTTTAACATTTCTCTTACTTGAACAGGACTTGTATGAGTTCTAAGTAAAACTTTTTCTCCTGGTGCTTTATTTTTGTTTATTTCATTACTTATCCAAAAAGTATCCCAAACATCTCTTGCAGGATGATTATCAGGAATATTTAACATATCAAAATTAAGTCTTTCATTTTCAACTTGAGGACCATCTTCAACTTTAAATCACATAGAAATAAATATTTCTTCAAGTAAATTTGAAGTTATACTTATAGGATGTTTATGTCATAAAGGAATATTAGTATATTCTCAACTTACATCTATCTTTTCTAATTTTTCAATATTAGCATATTTTTGTTCCTCAATTTCTATAGCTTTTTTTTCTATTTTTTCAGAAATAAAGTCTCTTAATTTATTTGCTTCAGGTCAGATAATTTTTTTATCATCATTACTTAAATCTTTAATTCATTTTAAGATTTCTTGTAATTTTCAAGCCTTACCTAGATAATCTTTATTTAAAATTTCTAAATCAGCTTGATTAGAAATTAGGGCTAATTTTTCTGTAAATTCTATTTTTAAATTACTTAATTTTTCTTTCATTTTTTCTTCTATAAAATATTATTTCTTAAATTATAAAAAAAATACTTAATAAATCAAAAAAATGTTTTTACAATTTCTATTTTTTGGTACAATAAAATTGTTTATATATTTATATTTAAAATATGAAATGCAAAAACCTTATTTGAGATTTTAAAAAATTTGCTTTAAAATGAAATGTTATAGATTTAGCAGTTGCTGTTGTTATTTGAACTGCTTTTGGTAAAATAGTTTCTTCACTTGTTGCAGATATAATAACTCCAATTATATGAATAGTTTTAGGAGGTGTTGACTTCACTAAATTACAATTTGTATATTGAGAAAGTACAATTACATATGGTAACTTTTTACAAGCAATATTTGATTTTATGATTATTGCTTTTGCTATATTTCTTTTTGTTACAATTTTAACAAAAGCTTCTGAAAAAGTAATTAAAAAAGAAGAAATCAAAGTAGAAGCTCCAAAAAAAGCTGAAGATATTTTATTACTTGAAGAAATAAGAGATTTATTAAAAAAATAATAATTTATTAATAATTTAAAATGAAATATATTAAAAATGCATTTACTCTAGTCGAGTTGATAGTTGTTATAACTATTTTATCAATATTAGGTACTATAGCTTTTATTTCTTATTGAATGTATACTTCAAGCGCTAGAGATAGTGTTAGGATTTCAGATATTGATAATATTAATAAATCATTAAACCTTTTTAATATTGAACACTGATTTTATCCTGAACCGGATTGATCTTATTTTATAAATTATAGTTGATCTATTGCTTGGACTCAATGATATTTTTGAGATGACCTTTTGAGAAAAACTCAAAAATTATCAAAAGTTCCTGTTGATCCTTTAACAGGTTCAAATTATGCGTATTCAGTTACAAACAATAAAAAAGAAGTACAGTTTGCATCTATTCTAGAAAACCATGAAAGTGTTTGATTTTCTAATATTTTTTGATGATGAACTGCTGCTCCATGAAAAGAGTTATGAACAGCTTATGTAAGATGAAATTATAATTGAAAATTTGTAAAAGTTTCGACATGAAGTACTGTTTTTATTTTATGAGTACCTAGTATATTAACATCTGATATACTTAGTGTTGATTTACAAAATAGTTCAAAAAGTTTTGTATATGATTGATATAATAATATACCTCATACATATAATAATACGAATTTAACACTTACTTGATGATTTAATTTTGATCCTTGAATTAATACTCCGATTTTATTTGAATGAAATGAAGCAGAGTTAGCAACTTGAATTTGAAAGTTAACTTTTGCTGAAAATCTAAAAAACTTTTTTATTGATACTATTTTACAAGATAATCAATCATATAAAGAAGTTATTGACTTAAATCCTATAGTACAACCAGACGCTGCAATAAAATTAGTAGATGCATATATGTCAAATAATGTTTGATGATTAAAAAATCAAAGAAGTATCGATAGTAATTATTCAGTTAGTAATATAATAACTTTTGAAAATGAATGATGATACTCTATTACTGATTGAACATGAACTAGGGTAACATCTGAAAAGTATAATTGAAGTTATTCATTAGAACTTACAAATTGAGTAGATCTAGATTGAGAATACATGTCTTGTATAACAATTAATCAAAAATTAGATTATCCTTTTTCAATGAATTTATATTCTAAATGAAATAACGGAGGTTATATTGAAGCTTATTATAAAGATTTAAGCTTAAATGAGAATTATTTATTAGAATTTTCTCCTACATCAAATTGGAAAAATTATAAATCATCTGTAATTGCTTCATGAACTTATGATTTTAACTTATGTTATTATGCCAATAATCAAAATGATTCATTATTTTTAGATGATATATCTTTTGATTATACTATTGATTGAATTTGTAGTTCTGAAAATGAGGCTAGTTTTTATGATATAAATGATATAGTTTATAAATGTGACCAATGAGTTTCTACAAGCTTGGTTGATCAATGATTATGACAAAAATTCACTTGGTCATGTCAATGAACACTTTGATGAACAACTAAAAATTGTAGTGCAAATCATATATGAATACCAAATAGTATAATAGATTTTGAAACAAATACTTGATATACAACAACGAGTTGAACTTGGACTCATACAAATACTGATAAATTCAGTTGAGATTATTCATTAAATAGTTGAGTTAGCGATTCTTGTTTAACTATTAATAAAACAATAGACTCTATATCAACTTTTCAATTTTCAAGTAAAATAGTAGAAGATAGTAATATAAATTCGGGCTATATTTATTGAGAATATCAAATAATAAAGCAAAATGAATGAGAATGATATGATACTCCTTCAAATATAATAACTTATTCAAATTGATGGGAAAAATCAATATTTGAATGATTGAATCCTTGAAATTATGAAATAACTTATTGTATATATAAATGATCTTGAGAAGCTTGAAGTATTTATTTTGATTATGTTGCTTTTGATTCTAATGGTCTATGTGGTATTGAAAATTGAACTAGTGCATCAATTTTTACTCAAGCTTGAGCATGTAAAACTTGAAATTTAGCTAATTTTGTTGATAATTGAGCAGGATCATCATATGATTGGGATTGTATTTCTTTAGATGGATGAAGTACAGCAAATTGTTCTATGAATCATATAGCAGCTACAACAACATATCCTTGATGTGATTCTCCTGATATTTATATTTGAGATTTAATTATTTCATCATGTAATGTCTGAACTAACACATCTTGAACTTGATCAAGTTCTTATTGATGATTTTTTCAATGGTGAAGAAATAAAATGTTTGCAGTAAATGATACTTCTCAAAGATCTACTACTATTCCTTGAGTTACTTGATTAAACGCCTCAACAGATACGTATGACTTTGTTTGGTCTGATACTCTTCCATGGAGTTGGTCAGATGATGATATAAGTTATAATTGGTGATGATCAGATATTATAAGTAAACAATGACCATGTGCCAATTGATATCGTGTAGCTACAGCTTTTGATTGGACTAAAATATCAACATACTGATGATGGATTAATTTAGATGGTTATGGTTATAGTTGACTAGAAATGTCAAATTTATTAAAATTACCATATGCTTGATGAAGATCTGGTTATGACTGATCTTTGATGATGGTATGAGAACATGGTTGTTATTGGGCAGGTTCTGGTCCAAATAGTAATTTGACAATTGGTAATGATACTTTGGTTCCTGACTCTTGGGGAAAAGGTTCTGCTGTTTTTGATTGATTAAGTGTTCGCTGCTTTAAAAATTAATATATTTGATATGAGATTTATTTATGTTAGTTTAATATTATTATTTATTTCATCTTGTTCGTTATTATGAAAAGATGAAATAAATAATAATACTGATAATCCAAATATAGCCGTAGTTTCTATCCCAGATACTAGTAAAAAAGAAAGCTATCAAGAAAAAAATGTATTTATTGAAAGAGATAAAGATATTATAGGAGATAAAATTGAGATGATAGTAGATAATCCTATACCAGAAATAATTTGAATTAATTATTTATCTCAATCAGATTTAGATAAAAAAACACTTCTGATTACATGACAAGGAAAATCTTCTTGAATAAAAAAAATATATATTGTTTTTTCTAATAAAGATTCAAAATTTCCAACAAAGAAACTTGAATTACCAAAAAGTAGTGAATGATATAGTAATTTTTCTTTTCATGCTAGTAAAATAATGAATTTTTATGATAATTGAGAAAATATTTATGATATAAATATAGAATTCATTGATAAACAAAAAGTAAATGTAAAAGTAACTATTAATGTCCCAAATTCTATAGTTCTAGATTAATATTGACATTTTAATTATTTTAGTTAAAATCCCTGCGAATTAAGAAAATTAACTTCTTATTACAGGGATTTTTTATTTATTTTAAGCACTATATGACTTTTGATATTAAATATTTATTTTTAGTTTTATCGGGTATTTTCACATTTTTTTCTTATTTTATTTACTTTAGAAGTATAATAAAATGAGAATCTAAACCTCATGTTATATCTTGGTTTATTTGGGGACTTATTTCTTTTGTTATATTTTCAATTCAAATATATGATAATGCTTGAATTTGAGCATTTAATATATGATTTGTAGCATTTTTATGTTTTTTGATTGCATTTATTTCATTAAAAAAATGAAGTACAAAAATAAATAAATCAGATTATATATCACTTGCATTTTGAGTTTTATCAATAATTCTTTGGATTTTTTCAAATAATCCATTTTTCTCTGTTATATTACTTATATTAGTAGATATTTTTTGATTTATTCCAACTATATTAAAAAGTATAAAAAAACCATTTGAAGAAACTGAAGTTGCTTATTTTTTAGCTTGAGAATGATATTTGATGTCTATATTTGCTATGGAAAATATTAGTTTTCTAACTGTTTGATTTGTAATTGAAACTTGTTTTTTTAATTTATTTTTAGCTTCTATTATCTTTTTTAGAAAGAAAGCTTTAAAACCAGTAATTAGCTAAAAAAAATCCACTTTAAGTGGATTTTTTTTATTTGTATTTATTTATAATTTTTTCTCAAACAACAAGTCAATCAATTGCCGAAGAAGTAATTCATCAAGCATATCAAGCTCCTTCTCAAGCTGGATAAATTCAAGATATATTTGATTCACAATTTTCATTTCTAAACATACGTATAACTGAAGAAGTTCTAGCTTCTATTCATATCAGAAGTGCATCAGGATTAGCAAATCATTTTATCTTTTTATCAAGCATAGGAATTGCTTTTCTTATGGCTTCTATTACAAATTCTGGTAAACAAGAATCAAGAGAAGTAAGAGTTATTTCTGGTTTATATGTAGTGCCTATTTTTCATAATTTAGTTGAAGGTTTTCTATTTAAAAAATCTCATACTAATTGTGCTGGTGCATTGAAATTTGAACCTCATAATTCATATGTTGCCTTTTCCCATTTTCTTTGAAATTCAACTCAAGCAAGTGGATGGTCACTTCAAAAATCACTAGGATTTACATTTACAAGTAATGCACTATTTGAATTTTTTGAATCTTGGTTATATTCACTCATTCAATTTACTGTTAACATTCAATCTTCAGATGCAGCAAGTACTACATGTCAGCCTGGACACATACAAAAACTATAAACTGACCTTTCAGATTCGTCATGATTTACCAATTTGTAACTAGCAGCTCACAACTTGATATGTTGACAAGATTCACCATATTGAGATTTATTTATTAGTTCTCTAGGATGTTCAATTCTAAGTCAAACGGCAAACGGTTTTTGTTTTATCTCAATTCATCTATTGTATAACATTTCATATGTATCACGAGCAGAATGACCGATAGCTATTATTAAATCGTCAGTTCTTATTTTTTCTCAGTTTTCTAAAATAACATTTTTTATTTTATTATTTTCTATTTCTAAATCAGTAACAAGAGTATCAAATCTAACTTCTCAACCTAAAGAAATGATTTTTTTTCTCATATTTCTAACAACTCATCTTAATCTATCTGTACCTATGTGAGGTCTTGCACTATATATTATTTCTTCTGGTGCTCAAGCTGCCACAAATTCTTCAAATATATATTTACTTCTAGGGTCATTTACAAGAGTATATAATTTACCATCAGAAAAAGTTCCTGCTCATCATTCTCAAAATTGCACATTACTATTTTTTTTGAATTCTCTTTTTGTAAATAAATTGTGAACATCAATAACTCTTTGTTTAACCTCACTTCATCTTTCTATAATTATTGGATTTAGTCAAGCTTCTGCAAGGATAGTTCAAGCAAGTAATCAAGAAGGACCACTTCAAATTATAACTGGACGATTTTTAACTTTAGAAGTATCAACTTTATCAATTGTATAAATAAAGGGTTCAATTAATCTAATCTTATGTTTTTTTACATTTTTTTGAAAAATAGGATTTTTTGAAGTAATTATTTTTTCATTGTCTTTAGTATCTATATTTAGAGAATAAACAAAAAGTATTTTACCTTTATCTCTAGAATCAACAGCCTTTTTTACTATTTCAAATTTTAATAAATCTGTTTTTTGTATGTTTAATATCTTAAGTATTTTTCATTCTAAGAGTTTTTCATCTTCATCAAGAGTTAGCATAAGTTCTTCAATACGTATTAATTTTTTTATCATTTTGCTTGTTTAATATTATTTTTTTATTATAAGTATAAGTAAATAACTTTTTAGTCAAGTTAGTAAAAATATATTTAAAAAATATAAATAAAAATGTCAATAAAAAAAAGTTTAATTATTAGGTTAATAAAAACATTTTTTTACAATACTAACATTGCATATATAATTTGTACATATAATTAATATTACATTTATGAAAAATATGAAAAAACAAACCCAAGCCTTTACACTAGTTGAGCTAATTGTTGTAATAACAATATTAGCAATTTTAGGTACAATAGCGTTTATAAATTTACAATGATATAGTTGATCAGCAAGAGATAGTAAAAGAGAAAGTGATATAAGTAATATTTTGAAAAAAGTATCAGTAGAACAAATAAAATGAGTAACATGATGAGAATTAATAGAAAATCAATCAACAAAACCAGTAATAATAAATGAAATAGCAACAAATGCAATCCAATGAACACCAAAATTTTCACAATTAAAAGAAGACTGAAATAGTTTTAAAGATCCAACAACAAAATCAGATTATATATTATCATATGCAAAATGATGAACAAGTACATGAGCGTATAATTTTTTGCAAATCGCAACAATAAATGAAGAAAGAAATGAAGCAGTAGTAAAATGAAATTATTATATGTATAATACTGTAACAGATAGTCCAAGTATAATAAAAAATGCTAGTGATTTATTTGTAGTTGATTGATGATCTCAATTACCTTATGAAGCAAGTAATAATTTAGTAACACCTATTCCTGCATCTAATATATTGACTTTGTCTAGAAATATGTGAGGTTATAATTGTGCTTTATATAGTACTTTAAATATAAAATGTTGGTGAGATAATAGTGCAGGACAATTATGAGATTGAACAACTAACTCAAGTCTTTCACCTTTTATAGTTCAATGATTATAAAATTTTTAATAAAAAAATATATGAAAGTAACATTTTCATATATTTTTATTTTAACTAGACCTTTTACCTATATATATTATAACAATTAAAAAACTTTAAAATTTCTTTTGACATTTTTTAACTTTTTTATATAATCACGGAGCTTTTTAGAAATATCACGAAAAGTTTTTTAAAAGAGGTTAAGTTAAACTACTCGCTTGCGGGGATCGTTTAACCTCTAACTTTATATTTGTAAACTGTATTTTATATGGCTTGAATTATAACTACTAAGTTAGAAATGACTAGAGTTGTTAAGGATGATAGATTTATCCCAATAACTTTATTACAAGTTCCAGAACTTAGAGTAATATGATTTAAAACTCTAGAAAAAGATGGTTATGAAGCTATAATCATTTGAGTTTTAATAAATGGAGCTAATGCAGAATTAGCTGAAGGAAAAGTTACATTGAATAAAAGTGCTTTTTCAAGAATTAAAGAATTTCCAGTTTCAGAAGCTGAAAAAGGAAGATACAATGTTTGAGATACTGTTTCATTAGATGTATTAGAAGGTGATGTTAAAGTAAGTGTTGAATGATTTTCAAAATGAAAATGATTTACATGAGCTATGAAAAAGCATAACTTTCATTGAGGACCTGCTAGTCATGGTTCTAAATTCCATAGAGCTCTTGGTTCTATTGGTAACAGAAAACCTACTAGAACACATAAAGGTAAAAAAATGCATGGTCATTTAGGTGATACGCAATTTACAATTAAAAATATACCAGTTGAATTAGTTAATAAAGAAATTGGTGTTATTGGTGTAAGAGGATGAGTTCCAGGATGAAGAAATTCATACGTAAATATTATTTTTTAGTTATTAATGTTAAAATCGAATGAAAACTAATTTATTTGATCAAGCATGAAAATCAATTTGAGAAATCGAATTAAATTCTTCAGTGTTTTGATTAGAACTAAATGAAGGTCTTGTTCATAGAGCATTAGTATATCAACTAGCTAATAATAGAATGGTAGTTGCTCATACTAAAACTAGATGAGATAGAAGAGGTTCTACAAGAAAAATATATAAACAAAAAGGTACAGGTAGAGCGAGAATGGGTTCAAATAGATCACCTATCAGAAAGAAAGGTTGAGTTGCATTTGGTCCAAGAAATACTGTAAACTTCGAACTTTCTATGAATAGAAAAGAAAGAAGAAAGGCTTTATTCGTTGTTTTATCATCAAAATTAGCTAATAAAGAACTAATTATTATTGATAAAATTGAATTTAGTGATGTAAAAACTAAAAATATGGAAAAAGTTTTAAAAGCTTTACCTTATGAAAAAAATGTTTTACTAGCTTTATCAGAAAAAAATGAAATGATTGAAAAATCAGCTTCAAATTTACCTTATGTTAAAAGTATACTAGTTGATTATTTAAATGTTAAAGATTTATTGAAATATAAAACATTAGTTTTATTAAAAGATTCTTTATCTAACTTAGATAATTTAGCAAAATAATTTTAATCTAAACAATTATAAATATGAGATTATTTAGAATATTAAAAAAACCTATAACAACTGAAAAAACTTCTAACTTAAGTTTAATAAAAAATACTTATGTATTCGAAGTTTCATCAGGTGCTACTAAAATAGATATTAAGAAAGCTGTTAAAGAAATCTATTGAGTAGATGTTGATAGTGTTAATGTTTTACATACTAGAGAAAAATTCAAGTATGCAAAAAAATGAGTACAATTAAGAAAAAGATCTAGTAAAAAAGCTTATGTTACCTTAAAAGATACAAAAGCTAAGATAGATTATTCAATTATAAAATAATTTAGTTCTTAAAAATAAGAAAGTGGGAATTAAAAAATTTAAACCTACTACTCCAGGTAGAAGATGAATGACTGTTAATACTTATGAAGAAATTACAACTTCTTCTCCTTATAAAGCTCTTACAGTTAAATTAAAAAAACATTCAGGTAGAAATAATACTTGAACAATTACAGTGAGACACCAATGAGGTGGTCATGCACAAAGATATAGACTAGTAGATTTTTACTGAGTTGATAAAAAATGAATCGAAGCTAAAGTTGAAACTATAGAATACGATCCATATAGATCAGCATTTATCGCATTAGTTTGTTATAAAGATGGTGAAAGAAGATATGTTATCGCTCATAAAGATATGAAAGTAGGTAATATTATCGTTGCTGACACAAAAACATCACTTGATAATGGTAATAGAATGGAAATTTGAAATATTCCAACAGGAGTACAAATTTACAATCTAGAGTTAATTGTTTGAAGTTGAGCTTCTTCAATTAGATCAGCAGGTTCATTTGGTACAGTTTATTCACAAGAATGAGAATACTCACAAGTAAAAATGCCTTCAGGTGAAATTAGATTAGTACACAAAAAATGTTATGCTACTATTTGACAAGTTTCTAATCCTGACCACAACCAAGTTGTAATTGGTAAAGCTGGTAGATCAAGATGGATGTGAAAAAGACCTACAGTTCTTGGTAAATCTATGAACCCTGTTGACCATCCACATGGAGGTTGAGAAGGTCATAATCCAATTGGTATGAAATGACCAAAAACTCCATGGGGTAAAATTGCTCTATGAGGTAAAACTAGAAGTAGAAAAAATACTACTTCTAAATGGATATTAAGAACAAGAAAAGGTAAATTAATGGTATAATTTAAATTTTTATAAAAACAACTTATGACAAGAAGTTTAAAAAAATGACCTTATATAGATGATAGAGTAATGAAAAAAGTAGTTGCTATGAATGCATCATGAAAAAAAGGTGTAATTAAAACTTGGTCAAGAGCTTGTACTGTTGCTCCAGAATTTGTATGACATACTTTTGGTGTTCATAACGGTAAAGTTCATTCTCCAGTATTCGTTACTGAAGATATGGTATGACACAAATTATGAGAATTTTCAATGACTAGAATATTCAGAGGTCATGCATGAAATAAAAAATAGAAAGGCCCACGAGTTAGATTTATTCTAACCATCCCTGAAAGACGGGTATAATAATTTACTTATTTAGCCAACAATAGCTATGAAAGCATACGGAAAAAATATAAGAATTTCTCCGAAAAAACTAAGAGTTGTTGCTGAAATTGTTAGAGGTAATGATGCAGAAGAAGCTTTAAAATT
>Ga0210034_1003162_pt1 | contig 12028 bp, 9 predicted proteins | sample CryGeymeta201505_FD_185466 | JGI IMG/M metagenome (GOLD analysis project Ga0210034, IMG submission 185466) | Groundwater microbial communities from Crystal Geyser aquifers in Utah, USA - Crystal Geyser metaG 2015-05 (SPAdes) (version 2) | ecosystem: Environmental > Aquatic > Deep subsurface >... | reverse complement strand
GTATAAGTTACCACATTTTCTTTCACCGCTGGTACCTGCGATGCTGGTGGTTGTTGAGACGGTTGCTCTGAAGCTGGCGGTAGAGTGATTGGCTGTTGGCTTGACGGCTCTAAAACCGATGGAGTTTGCTGGGACGCACCCCTAAAGAAGAGGAAATAACCGCCTACGAGAACGACCGCGATGATAATAATGGTGACTATAGTTTTATTCATGATAGTTATTACCAATTCCGGTTATTCTCCAAGTACTCTCACTATGAAAAAAGGCGAAACGGTTACCTTCAAAAACCAAAGTTCGCAATCAATGTGGGTTGCTTCGGCGGTGCACCCCACTCATAGAGGATACCCAACAACCGGTGGATGTCTTGGCAGTACCTTTGACGCTTGCCAAGGTGTTCGGCCGGGCAATAGCTGGTCATTCAAGTTTGATATTTCCGGCACTTGGAAGTATCATAATCATTTAAGCCCAAGCGATACAGGCACAATTGTAGTTGAATAGTTTATATTATGCGCAAAGAAATTTTCATTTTCACTTTTATTTTGATTGGAGCGGGACTTTTGGCTTCCCCGGCTGTATTTGCAGTTGGCGGCGGAGGTGGCGGCTCGGTGCCTTCTTGCAACGCCGATAACTGGGACTGTACCGGCTGGAGCCAGTGCAGTTCAAGTGGAACTCAAACGAGGATCTGCTCTCTCACTTATGATTGTCCTACCGTGAGTACGCCCAAACCTCCCGAGAGTCAATCTTGCACGCCACCAGCCCCGCCAGTCGTTCAAACTCCTTCCAACGAAGAGAAGCCGAAAACCCCTTCTTGTACAAAAGATGTCTGGACTTGCAACGCATGGGGAGCAACGTGTGATATCTACGGCAGAGAGCAGCGAACTTGTCAGTTATCTTTTGATTGTCCTAATGTTGAAACGCCACCGCCGCTAATATCACAATCGTGCCAGAAAATGCAATGCGGCAATAAATCTACACTTCGTGATAGAATCTTTTGTCGCTTAAATCTTGCGCCGGCCGGCGCGGCCAGAGATTTGGAACTTCAATATTTGCCGGAGGCCTGTCGGGTAAAAACTGGTACCGAGCAAAAAGCATGCATTGGGCGTTATAAATCTTTTCAGCCCTGTTGGAACGCCAAAGAAGGAGACGAGAGATTTTCTTGCGCGAGAAATGTATTGAAGCTCGGGCCTTTGGTTTCCGATGAAGCAAAAACATGCCAAGGCAAGAAAGGTTCGGAACAGGTCGCCTGTAAAACAGCGCTCAAAGAAAAAGTATTGTATATGATTGCCTTCCGTTTTTATGACCTAGAAACCAGAGCCGAGGAACTCGGAAACCGTGGTGCTGACTTAAATGCTATTGCTGATTTTGAGACAACCGTAGAGTTAAAAAAACAGGCCTTTGACAAAGCGTTAACAAACGCCGAGCGCCGCCAGATTATCCTTGATGTCCGTAAGGCCTGGCAGGAATTTATAAACAAAGTAAAAGACCAGATAAAATAAGGATTATGAAAAAGAGTATTGTAATCGCAATAGTAATTATTCTTCTCGGTGTTGCCGGTTATGTTTTTGTCGCCAAAAAATCCGCTAACCGCGGGGTTCTTCAACCAACATCGCAAAAGCAGACAGAGGCACTGTCTCAACCCTCTCCGATAACATCAATTGATACAAATGATAATCTTGACCAAGCCCTTCAAGATTTAAACCAAGTAGAATAATCTAAAGTAGGATACCGCACAGTCCAAAAGACATTTTTAACCACATAGCTGGTCGTAAAGGATTTGATTACGACTAAATCGAAGAGGGCGTTTTTATCGGCACAAATATGTGCTGCCAATTTGGATTCAATAAAGTTTACATTCATTGCCAACGTGGTCACGGACGAGCGCCAACTTTGTTTGTGGCGTATCTTGTTAGAAACGGGATGGGTGTTGAAAAAGCGATAGAATTTCTAAAAAACAAACGTCATTCGATCCATTTGAGCGATCTTCAGATAAAATCACTTGTTAATTTTTCAAACCGAAATACTTAAATAAGTCAGTCGCAAAATCCGTCCGCCAAAATTTCCGTCCGTCCCCGCAAGAACATGGCGGAAGGGGGGTGTGGGGGGAATTCCGCCGTGTTCTTGCAAAAAATAGAGGCCAAGCCCGCCGCCCTGCTCGTTCAGAGCAGAGCCCAGCAAAAAAGTTTTCTTTTCCTTTTACCTGCCCGCCGGAGCCCCCGCCCGTTCCCGACCGGAACGGTCGGGCGGGTCGGCGCAGGCGGGGAAGAAAAAATCCGGCGCGCGCAATATCAGAAATGCAGAGAAAACTTTTTTGTGGGGTAGCGAGTGGTAGCGAGCAGCGGCGAGCTGGCTTCCTTGGTCTGGTTTCGTTCAGGGGTTTCGGATAAAATAAGTTCGAGCCAAACTGTAAAGACATACCACATGTGCAGATCGAAATAGGAAAATCCGCTTTATGGTAAAGCGGATTTTTGGTATCATACGTTCGTTGGAATCAAAAATAAAAAAATGGAAACGTTCATTGAAGTCAGCGTCATCCTTGGTATCGCGACGCTTATCGCATGGGTCATGCAACTCCTGCGTCAGCCGCTTATCCTTGGTCATATTCTCACGGGCATTATCGCCGGACCGCTTTTGTTTAATGTTGTAAAGTCTTCGGACCTTCTGGATATTTTTTCAAAAATTGGCATCACGGCGCTTTTGTTTATCGTTGGGCTCAGCTTAAATCCGAGAATGCTCCGAGAGGTCGGGAAAGTTTCTGTGTACGCGGGTATCGGTCAAGTTGTGTTTACGGTTTTATTCGGTTTTCTTATTACTTATAGTTTTGGATTCAGCTGGGTTGCTTCGCTGTATATCGCTGTTGCACTTACTTTTAGCAGTACGATTATTGTCATGAAGCTTCTTTCGGATCGAGGTGACCTTGGGAAGCTTTATGGAAAAATTTCAGTTGGATTTCTGCTGGTACAAGATCTCATCGCGACGGCCATCTTGATTGGAATTGCAACCATGGGAAAGGGGACGAATGCCGGTACAGAAATCATGTGGACGCTGGGAAAAGGCGCGATTATTGTCGCGATTTTATATGTCGTCGCTCGTTATATTCTTCCCGCGCTCACAAAAAGCTTTGCGCAGTCTCAGGAATTCCTTTTGTTATTTTCGATTGCTTGGGGCATGGGTTTAGCCGCTCTTTTTCAGTGGTTTGGTTTTTCCATTGAAGTTGGTGCGCTTGCGGCCGGCGTGACGCTCGCTTCCTCTCCGTATCATTATGAAATCAGCGCAAAGATGAAGCTGCTGCGTGATTTTTTTATTGTGATTTTCTTTATTTTGCTTGGAGCTAGGCTTTCTTTTGTAAATATCTCGCATCTCTTGCTTCCGACAATTGTTCTCTCGCTCTTCGTTCTCATTGGAAATCCGCTCATTCTTCTCTTTATCCTGGGTCGGCTTGGATACAGTCGACGAACGGCGTTCATGGCGGGATTAACGGTCGCACAAATCAGTGAGTTTTCTCTCGTGCTTATTATTCTTGCGGGCGAGCTCGGCCATGTTGGCTTGGATGTTGTTTCGCTGGTCATCTTCGTTGGCCTCATCACGATTTCCATTTCAAGTTATATGCTCATTGGTGCGGATGCTCTCTACGCACCATTGAAAGACGTCCTTGGGATTTTTGAAAAGAAAAAAACGCATCCGGAGCGCGGGCGAAAAGAAATTTATGATGTATTGCTCTTTGGCTGCCATAGACTTGGGCAGGATTTTCTTCCTTACTTACGCAAATCAAAAAATCGTTATCTTGTTATCGATTTTGATCCGAGGGTTATCGACGGTCTTGAAGCGCGGGGATATGCTTGCCGCTACGGCGATGCGGAAGATAATGAATTTATTGATGATTTTAATTTGAAGAAATTAAAGCTTGTTGTTTCCACATTGCCGGATGAAGAGGCGAATGAGTTTTTGTTGCACAAAATAAAGAAAGCAAATCCAAAATGCGTTGTGGTTGTAACCGCGCAGAATGTGGAACGCGCGCTGTATCTGTATGGCATTAAGGCCGACTATGTCATTATGCCGCATTATCTCGGAGGAAATTATGCATCCCTTCTTGTAAGTAAGTATGGCCTAAAGAGCAGTCTATTTAAGCGGGAGCGTGAGAAACATCTTACACACCTTCAGGAGCGGCGTCTTCCATTAGACTTGAAAAAAGCGCTAGGGAAGGGGGGCGTTTAGCAAATACTTTGACCTTGTCAGTTGCGCTAAAACTGCCTATACTGTGCAGGAACCCTATGGCGCGCATCATCTCTATCGTGAATCAAAAAGGCGGTGTTGGAAAAACGACGACAGCCGTTAATTTAGGCGCTTATCTGGCCGAAAAAGGAAAATTCGTTTTGATTGTCGACCTTGATCCTCAGGCGAACGCAACCTCGGGTATCGGAGTTGACCATCAAAATCTTGAGCACGGCGTCTATGAGGCCGTGCTGGGCACAGTAGCTATGCGCGATATTGTGCAGCCAACGGCGCATCAGGGACTACATCTTGCGCCTGCAACAACAGCCTTGGCTGGATTGAATATTGAATTGGTTGAAATGGAGAATAGAGAATTCAAGCTTCGCGAATCCATGATGGAAATTCGAAATGATTATGATTTTATTCTTATTGACTGTCCGCCAACGCTCGGTTTGGTTACGTTAAACGGAATTGTAGCAGCTGATGAGATCCTTATTCCTGTGCAGGCGGAATACTATGCACTGGAAGGGCTTGGGCAGCTTCTTGAAACGGTTCAGTTGGTGAAAGAGCGCATTCGTCCGGAGGTGGATGTTCTTGGCGCAGTTATCACGATGTACGATTCTCGCACAAAACTTTCTGATGATGTTTTGCATGAATTGTATAAATATTTTCCGAATAATATTTTCCGTTCTGTTATTCCGCGGAATGTGCGTTTGGCCGAAGCGCCTTCTTTCGGACGCAGCATTGCGCATTTCGACGCCTCCTCAAAAGGGGCGAAAGCCTATGAACGGCTCGCACAGGAAGTTTTGGAACGAGAGAGCTGTGATTACCATATTCGAACGGTTTAATATTTACGACGGCACTTTATTATGATCATCCAAAAGCAATCAGGACTTGGACGCGGACTCGGAGCGCTTATTCCGCCAAAGCCCGTGCAAGCACCGGTTTCGGAGCGCACGGTGGAAGAGCAGCGCAAGCAATCTGTTTCTGCTGATAAAAACAGCATCCTTCAGATTCCCATTGAACAGATTGAGCCAAACCCACATCAGCCAAGGCATTATTTTGATCATGCGCAGCTTGAAGAGCTTATTTCAAGCATCAAGGAGCATGGCGTTATTCAACCGCTCGTCGTTTCTCCAAAAGAAGACGGTACGTATCAGCTTATCGCAGGTGAGCGCCGCTTTCGTGCTTCCACGCTCGCCGGATTTAAAACGGTTCCGGCGCTTCTTCGCAATGCGACGGAACAAGAGAAACTTGAACTTGCCATTATCGAGAATGTTCAGCGTCAGGATTTGAATGCAATCGAAGAAGCAAAAGCCTATATCCGGCTTATGAATGAGTTTAATCTCACGCAGGATGAGGTTTCCACTAAAGTCGGCAAGAGCCGGCCGCAGGTTGCAAATACGGTTCGTTTGCTTCAATTGCCCGAGGAAATTCAGCAGGCTCTTGTTGAGCGAAAGATCAGCGCTTCAAATGCCAGAACGTTGCTCAGCCTTCCTGTGGAGAGCGAACGTTTGGCAATGTTTCATTCGATGCTGCAGGGCAATTTCACCGTTAGACAAACGGAAGAACACGTTCAAAGAGTGCGCGGCACCGTGACGGCCGATCCGAATGTCGTTGCAGCGGAGAACAAATTACGCGGTCTCTTGAAGGCGCGTGTGAGCATCAAACGCAATCAACAGGGTGCGGGAGAAATCAAAATAAAATTCCACTCGGATGAAGAATTCGAACATCTCGTTCAAGCCTTGTCCGAGAAAGAAGAAGAATAGAACAATCTATTTTCCTGTGCCGGGGATAATCCCGCTGATCCAAGAGGAGATGCGGGATTTTGCGTATTGTTTTATTTTTGATCGCGCCTGACGCGTTTTTGCAAACTTCAGCCAGCCTGGGTTTGGTCCTTTTCGGCCTTTGTCCACAAAAATCTCAACCATGTCTTCGTTTTTTAATACATGATCCAGCGATCGGTTTTCTTCATTTACTTTTGCGGCCGTACAGGTATTTCCAATGTCGGTGTGAATGGCATAGGCAAAGTCGACGCATGTACTTTCTTCCGGAAGATCGATCACGTCGCCTTTTGGCGTGAAAACGAAGATACGATCTTTAAAGATATCAATCTTTAAGTCTTCGAGGGATTTCAGATACGTTCTTTTATCCGCGAGCTCTCGATGAATATCGGCAAGCTCATGTACCCATTCCGGTTGGTAATTTTTCGGCGTCGGATTTGTGCTGATTTTTCCGTCTTCGTCATAGGCCCAATGCGCCGCGATACCGTATTCGTCAATCGCATGCATGTCTTTTGTTCGGATTTGGAATTCTACAATTTCGCCATCTTCACAAAAAACAGTTGTATGAAGCGAGCGATATCCGTTTGGTTTTGGCTGAGCGATGTAGTCTTTAATGCGTCCTTTGAGCGGCGTCCATTTATTATGAATGATGCCAAGTGCGCCATAGCAATCAGCGACCGAGTCCACAATAACGCGAATAGCAATCAAGTCATACACGCGTGCAATATTGCGATCATGACGCACTAATTTTCGATATAAGGAATAAAGATGCTTTGCTCTTCCATGGACTTGAACATTGTTTAGCTCCGCTTCATGCAGTATTTCTTTTGTTAAACGCATGACGCGTTCCAGATAGTCCTGCTTGCCTTCACGGCTGGATTTGGAAAGCTCTTTCACCCATTCGAACTCTTTCGGGTAGATGTATTTAAAAGATGCGTCTTCAAGACGTCCCTTGATCTCACCCATTCCGAGACGATTGGCAATTGGCGCAAAGATCTCCAAAGATTCAAGCGCGATGCGATATTGTTTTTTCGGGGGAACAGCCTCCAGTGTTTCAAGGTTGTGAAGTCGATCTGCAAATTTGATGAACACTACGCGAACATCGGCTGCCATAGAGAGAAACATTTTGCGAAGGTTCTCGATATAACGTTCCATCCCGCGATACTTAATTTTTCCCAGTTTTGTAATTCCGGCAACCATGGCGGCGATATCGCTGCCAAATCGTTCTTCAATTTCGTCCAAAGTTCGATCTGTGTCTTCCGGGACATCATGCAATAAGCCCGCAATGATAATCGGAGACGGAAGCTTCATTTCTGCCAGCGTGAAGCTTGTTGCGAGCGGATGCGTAATATATGGCTCGCCCGATGCGCGCTTTTGGCTTCCATGAGCCTCCTTTGCGAATGCATAAGCTTCTTTGATCTTTTCCTCGCTTGCATTCGGATCGTATGACAAAACAAGAGCGCAAAGCGCTTCTATTGAATGAGGGGCCGTGGACACCGTTTGCATTCCTTATTTCTAGCACAGAAATTTTGGCTTCGTCCAGGGCTTTGTGATACGCTTTTGCTCATATGATGACTCCAGCAACAGATCATGAAACCCCCGCCCCACAGGCGGAAGCGGCTCAGCTTTTTGAAGGGACTTCCGAGAATGATCTGGAGAATCTTTTTACGGAGAAAGGATTCGAAGGTTTACGGATCCTGGCATCTGCAGAGACGCAAACGCTTTTAGATCAATTTGATGCGCTTTCAACGCCAGAAGCCGAGGCGGCAACTTTTGCCCCTGCGGAGAGTGCCGAGCTCACGGAGGCCGGGGCGAAAGCGAAACAGGATCTTCAAACAGCATTTGAATCTTTTGAAGCGAGCGGAGAACCGGCTGTGAAAACAGTAGACGTTTCTCAGGAGGTCTCAGCACCCGTTAAGGAAGAAGAGGCGGAGCCCGTTCCTCTTGTAAAGTTGAAGCCGGTGGAAAGCGCACCCGCTCTGCAAGAAGAAATGGAAGTTCCCATGGAGGAAGCTCCCTCCGAAAAGTTTGATTGGAAACAAATGAAAGAGGGAGAGGCGTCTAAGCTGGAAATGGCAAAAGCGGATTATGAGCAAGTCAATCAAACCCTGCAGACCTTTAAGGAAGCGCATCAAGGAGCGATGACACCCATTGAAAAGAAGTATTTGAAGGCACTGGAAACACAAATTGAAATGGATTATGTTGCTTTACAGCATGCGGAAAATCAAATTGATTTATATGCGGTTAATGAAAAAATAGAATCCTTATCACAGGGTGAAAACGCGGAAGGTTCTGAAGTGGATACTTTGATTAAGGAGCGCAATGCAAAAGATTCGCTTTCAAAAGACTTTGCAGAAGAATTTCTCGCTGCGGAGGCCATTCATAATACCGCATTAGCGGACTATATGAAGGCCTACGAAGGTTTACAAGCCTCTCCTGAAACATCCGCAAAAGAAAAGGAAACTATTCCAGAAGAAGGAAAAGAAGCTTCACCGAGCGTTGAAATAAAAACGGCTGATGCAATTTTGGTAGAAGCCACTGCTGCGGAGAAGAAAAAAGCCAAGCCGAAGAAGGCGGGAAAACTTTTGAATGCCTTTGGCGGTAATGGCTCCGGGGGCACGGAAGAGAAGTCGTTGAAAAAGAAGAAACCTGGTTTTGCAAAACATGTATTTGGGACTTGGTGGAATTGGGTGAAGAAATAAAAAAAAGAAGGCTTCAAGCCTTCTTTTTTGTTGTCTTTGTTTTTGGAGCTTTATTGGCGATGAGCTCAACCGCTTTTTCTAAAGTCATGTCTTCCGGTTTGAGTTCTTTTGGAATCGTGGCATTTATTTTTCCATGTTTGACATAGGGACCGTATTTTCCTTCATGCAAGGTGACGGGTTTTCCATCGTCCGGATGTTTGCCGAGATCTTTTCCCGTAGAGCCTCCACGGCCGCGTTTTGGTTGAGCAAGTAATTCCAAAGCGCGTTCAAGCGTGACAGTCAGAACATCATCTTCTTTCTTTAAGCTGCGGAAGTCGCCATCATGCACAATATAAGGGCCGAAGCGTCCGTTGCTAGCACGTATTTCTTTCCCGGTTTCGGGATGCATTCCTAAAAGACGCGGGAGAGAGAGTAGTTTAACAGCCATTCCCAAATCAACAGATTCCATCGGAACATCTTTAGGGATGCTCGCGCGTTTTGGTTTCTTTTTCGCTCCCTCTTCCTCCTCGCCTAATTGAACATACGGGCCATAAGCTCCCGTGCGCAAATAGATGAATTGTTTTGTTTCCGGATCTTGCCCCAAGCTCGTCGGACCTTGCTGTGCTTTTTGTAGTAATTCGTCAAACGTTTCTTTATTTGCATCCGACGGCGACATATCGATTGGAACATTCGTTTTTACGATTGCGCCGGTACGTGGAAGTTTTGCTTCTACATAAGGACCAAATTTTCCGACTTTTACGCGATAGTCTTCCAAGTTCGGCAGTTCAACCGTTTTTGCTTTTTCCGGTTCGATACGTTCTGTTTTTTCGTCGACGCGCGCTTGAAGACCTTTTTTACCAAGATAGAAGTCCTTTAAATAGGGAAGCCATTCTTCTTCGCCGGAAGCAATGCGATCCAGGGCCTCTTCCATATTGGAGGTAAATTGCGCATCCACAAGATCGCCAAAATGGCGTTCTAAGAGCTGCGTTACCGCCATGCCTGTGAATGTTGGTATGAGAGCGTTTCCCGCCTTGTGGGTGTATTTTCGGTCCAGGAGGGTGCTAATGGTGCTGGCATAGGTACTCGGACGTCCAATGCCAACTTTTTCCATGTATTGAACCAGCGAGGCTTCCGTAAATCGGGCAGGCGGTTTTGTCTCATGAGACAACGGTTTTGCCTGATCGCATTCAAGAGCATCATTTGCTTTCAGGTCTGGTAAAAGATTTTCTTTTTCTTCCAGCGCTTGTTCGACATCATCCGCTCCTTCAATATAGGCGCGCAAAAATCCAGGGAAGAGGATTTTCATTCCACTGGCTTGGAACTCGTAATTTTTTACCTGAAGGACAGCTGTCATCTGAAGCTGCTTGCTGTCCGGCATTTGAGAAGCGAGTGTACGCATCCAAATAAGTTCATACAAATCGCGCTCCGTGCCGGAAAGGCCTATTTCATCAGGAGAAGAAAAGGTTAAGCTTGGACGAATGGCTTCATGCGCTTCCTGTGCGCCTTTTGATTTCGTCGCATGTTTGCGAGCGCTTTCAGGAACATATTCATTTCCAAATCGGAATTGAACCGCTTTTCGAATCGCTTCAAGCGCTTCTTCGGAAAGCGTGGTCGAATCCGTACGCATGTACGTGATGTGACCTTTTTCATAAAGCGACTGCGCGGTGCGCATGGCATCGCGAGAAGAGAGGCTGAGTTTACGGTTAGCCTCCTGTTGAAGCGTTGAAGTGGTAAATGGCGCCGGCGCTTTTCGTGAAAAAGGCTTTTCCGTAACGGAAGAAACTTGCCAGTTTGCACCAATGACTGCTTCGGCGATTTTATTTGCCTGCGTTTCATCAATTAAATGGAGGTCGTCCTTTTTCAGCTTTCCGGTCGCTTCATCAAAGTCTTTGCTGGCCGCAATGCGCTTTCCGTCTGTTCGAATAAGCTTTGCTTCGAAAGAAGACTGCATTTTTTTAACGGAAGCTTCGACGCTCCAGTAAGTGGCTCGCATGAAGCGCATGCGTTCGCGCTCACGATCGACAATCGCCTTCAGTGAAGGCGATTGTACGCGGCCGGCGGAAAGTCCAAAGGCAATCTTTTTCCAGAGAACAGGGGACACTTTGTATCCGACAAGACGGTCTAAAATGCGGCGCGTTTCTTGTGCGCGAACAAGGCGCTCATCAATGTCGCGCGGATGTGCGAGAGCGGCTTCAACAGCCTTTTTGGTGATTTCATGAAAAACCATGCGTTTCACCGGAACTTTGGGCTTCAAAATTTCCAGCAGCCCTTCGCTGATGCTTTCTCCTTCGCGGTCTTCATCAGTTGCTAGATAAATGTCTTCTGCATCTTTTAGCTTTTGTTTCAGCTCTCGAATGATTTTGTTTTTTTTGCTTGGGATCACATACAGTGGCTTGAAATCATGTTCAACGTCTACGCCGAGTTTTGCCCAGGCTTTATCTTTTACCGCAGCAGGAATTTCACTTGCAGATGACGGTAAATCTCGAATATGCCCCATGGATGCGATAACATCATAATCCGACCCGAGAAATTTTCGGATGGTTTTTGCCTTTGTTGGAGACTCTACAATTACGAGATGCTTTGCCATAGTTTAAGGTTATATCATCAAGCTGGAACAGATCGCAAACCGCTGCAAGAAACCCAATGCTGTCCGCCTATCTGAGAGACATAGCCTTTTAGTTCAAGAAAGCTCAAGGCGGCGGCTGCTTCTGCCGGGCTCATTTGCTCGGTTCGAATAAGGTCATCAACATGCATCGGAGCGGATAATAGGTCTAAAATACGCCGTTCTAGTGGCCCAAGCGGGAGAGCGGCTCGTGCTTCCGCAACGAGGGTTGGGTGGTCCAGCGCTATGGCGTCTAACACGGATTGCGCAGAAAGGCAAGGACGGGCTCCCGATTCGATGAGATGATGGCAGCCATCAGAACTTTGATTCCAGATAGATCCCGGAACAGCCAGAACCTCGCGATTTGAGTCGAGAGCCAGCCTCGCTGTGATTAAAGAGCCGCTTTTTTTACGCGCTTCAATAACAATGGTTGCGAGAGAAAGCCCGGCGATAATGCGATTTCGCATAGGAAAATATTCTTTACGGGTACGCGTGCCCGGAGGAAATTCGCTCATAAGAACACCGCCTGCTTCAATGATGTCGGCAGCTAAATGCGCGTGTTCGCATGGATAGATGGACTCCGGATCTACACCTGAACCAAGAACGGCAATCGTATTCCCTTTTGCCTGAAGGGTCGCGCGATGAGCAAGTCCATCAATACCGAGCGCAAGACCGGAAACGATGGTCAACCCTTGCGCAGACAGATCCTGAACCAATCGTTCAACAACACTTTTTCCGTATAGAGTATGCTT
>Ga0210034_1003155_pt1 | contig 12062 bp, 8 predicted proteins | sample CryGeymeta201505_FD_185466 | JGI IMG/M metagenome (GOLD analysis project Ga0210034, IMG submission 185466) | Groundwater microbial communities from Crystal Geyser aquifers in Utah, USA - Crystal Geyser metaG 2015-05 (SPAdes) (version 2) | ecosystem: Environmental > Aquatic > Deep subsurface >... | reverse complement strand
TAGGGGTTAGGCATAAACGTGTAAAAATGGCCAAGTTCTGTGGATAACATTCACAGGATTGTTGCCTTTCTAATTTTTCTCATTAATGGCTAGAGTGTAAGGGGGAATATAATGTTACCGGAAAACGTGGAAGCGGTATTCAGAAAAGAGCGGTTGCGCCGAGAAGCGGAACAGGCTGAGATGGATTTACGTTTGGAACAATATCGGAGGCAGTGTGATTTGCAAACGGAGCAATTCCAGAGGCAATGCGACTTGCAAACGGAGCGATTTCGAAGGCAATGTGAAACTGTATGTGCGAGGTTTGAAGCTCGACAGCCAATCGAAATGACTCAAGATCAATTTAATTTCAAAGATTATCCCCAACCTGATCGGGGATATAAAGAGGACTCCTTTCATCAAATGGAGGATGTAGGGTCAAGTTTTAAATCATGCCTTGCCTCCATGGACTCATTGGAAGCCACACTCCGAAAAAATCATCGAAGTATGTCTATAACCATCATTTGGGTAAATATTGCCCTAGCCGCTTACCTCACTGTTTTTTGGGTGTATTTTCGGTAAGGCAAGTTTTTCAGGAATGTATAATATTTAACAATAATTAGTATAATATTATACTTGTTATGCTATAATTTATGTATGATGAGTTTTTCAGGTGAGTTGTATGGTTTACGCAACGAAGCATTTGCCCGAGCCGTCAAAATTAATGACGATTGAAGCAAGAGCGCAGATCACTAAAATAATAATGAAACTTCTGGACGAATGGGCATTGCCAACGTCCACCCAACTCAATTTGCTGGGGTTGCGGGAAACCAGCCGAAATATGTTAACACGCTATCATAAGCTCGACAGCATCATACCTTATGATCAAGATAAATTAGAGCGAATTGGGATATTATTGGCGATATATAAAAATCTTTACGATTTGTACCCTGAAAACAAAGAACTTCGACATCATTGGCTTATTTCTAAAAATACGCTGCTGGATAATCAACGTCCCATTGATATTAGTCGGGTAACAGGATCGCATTACTGCGACCCCGTCCCCTAAGAACAGTGCTTGCAACTTTCACCGCACACTGCTCAAGCCTTAATAAGACCGCTGTTTCCAGCAATCCGGCAACCACCGTTAATCATTAGCTGATGATATTTCCCACCAGGGTGACCATTGATCTTGAACGGGCCAGAATAACCGCTTACGTTTACGACGTTCAAGTCGTTGCGTAATGTATTCTTGATGAACTGGATCGTATGGTGTTGCGTCTCCACGAAATTTTATATGTCGCCTAATTGGAATTTTTGCAATCTCGATTAAGTCAAGGTGAGCGTATTGCCCATCTCGATCTTTGATCTTGCTAGAAAATACCCAATTGCGATGACCTTTCGAGCGGAAATATCTCTGGCGAACCCATTTCACACTTTTATTTCGGTGTCGGCGCTTAGCCCACCTCCACAGTGCTTTGAAGATTTGCATGCTGACATAGCCGAAGGTTTTCTTGGCACAGATAGCTCTATGATAATTCGCCCATCCGCGTATTTTAGGATTAAGTTGGCGAATTAAATTTTCAGTTCTAGCCGTAGCGTTTGATTTAATGGTTTCCCGGATATCATCCAGAAAAGCCTTGATGTTAGCTTTAGCAGGTTTACTTAAAAACTTGCCGTTGTACTTTCGTATGGTAACACCAAGAAAATCAAACCCTTCATCGATGTGTGTGATTTTAGTCTTCTCTTGTGAGAGTTCTAAACCCCGTTCATCTAAGAAGGCTTTAGCCGTTGGAATAACTTTATTTTCCAACACTTCTTGAGTTGCACCAGTTATGATAAAGTCATCTGCATAACTGCAAACGTTGACTTTATCAATTCGTTTTGAAATAGCAGCTTTCACTGTATCTTCCAAACCGCTGAGTGTAATCGTTAAAAGTGCGGGGGAAATTATTCCGCCTTGAGGTGTTCCACAGTGAGTAGAATACCTCTGTCCCTTCTCTATGTAGCCCGCGTCCAACCACTTCTTTAACATAGTCTTATCCATGGGAACATTGTTTAGTAACCATGTGTGGGAAATGCTATCAAAGCAAGATTTAATATCGCCTTCTAAAATAAATTTAGGAGAGTGTGGCTTAGCTAATGCTAAAAAGCATTGGCCTATAGCATCTGCCGTTGAACGCAGCGGTCGAAAACCATAAGCATTCTTGTCTGCCTTCATCTCAGCAATGGGTTCCAATGCTAACAAGTAAAGTGCTTGTTGGGCACGGCACCACATCGTTGGGATGCTCAGCGGGCGATATTTTCCTGGTTGCTTTTTCGGAATATAAATCCGTCGCAACGGTTGAGTTTGGTAACCTCGTCGTTTTAAGGACGAGGCTGCTTCCATCTTCTGATTGGAGGTACGCCAGAGGATATTATCAACCCCTGGTGTTTTCGCTCCGCGATTATCGGTTACTCGTTTCACTGCGAGCAATTTCGCATTGAACGAGTGAGTCAGGAGCCATTGCAAAGAGTTCACTTTACTATGTTTCCCTTCTCGGTATGCCTTTGCAATACGCATTTGCAGTCGCCGTACTTGAGCCTCCACGGTTTTCCAACTAATGGTGTCCCATGGGTGACTCTTCGTTGAAGCAGCACCAGTCGAGGGCCGCACCGATTTTAGCGGTGTTTCCCAAGCTGTCATTTGCATCGCTTCATACACGATGATTCTCCAAATTATCTTGCAATAAAGACCAGTTGGACGTCAGCGCATTTTCATGCCAGATGATGTTTCAATCTGTATCTACGCCATTACAGCACAGCATTCGCTTTTTCCAACCTCCCAATCCCGCACATCCATAGGCATCCCTTACGGTTTGCTGTCCTGACAAAGCAGGAGATGTACGGGGTTACCACGTTTCGTACAACCAACATAATGAATGGGTTAGGCTCTCCAATTTCACCGGTGGCACTACGTTTGCGATGTGTTACGGGCCAATCACATCCAGACCACGCACCTTTTGGTTGAAGCTTGTCAGCATCTTTAGCTTCTTGTAAATCACGGTGTTTATAAGGAGTTCACTTAGGTTAACCATACCATTCTTCCCTAGCGCCTCGCCGCCTTGACGCTGGCAGTTTCGGTTGCGCTTCACAGCACGTCCTACGGATTATCCGCGGCTACATTGTCCTCAGAGCTTCACACCATGTCGTTACCAACATCGCATGTCTGAGTAGGGAACCGCTGGCAAAACAGCGGGTTTCATCGTAGAATAACTCTACTTGAAACATTTCGTTGTACGACCTCGTGTCGCACGGCCCAGTGTTACGGAAGCCCCGATTTTCCGCCACTTGGGTATGATTTAAACATATTGATTGCTTCATAAACTCAGAACTGAGGTTTACTGAGATTTTCCACGTAAATCAATAGGCCATTCATCAATAACTTTTTCATCGTCAATAACATAAAAATTATCGAACATGTTGACCGTTGGATCACAATGAGCAACAACTAGCTCTAATACATCACCAACTTTAGGTAATGACTGCTCTATGTTTTTAGCTAAAGTAATTTTTCCATGCTCATCGCCAAAACCACCCCAGCTGTAGCAGTAGCCTGCAGGCTGAATAACAAGAGGCGGAGTTGAAACCTCATAAAGCGCTTTCCAGCCCGCGTCACAGGTAACGTGTGTAGATTTATTAGCACTAATAATTGTTGTTAATAACCGCATTGCTGGCTTAAATTTATTATCATGTTCATCGTTATTGTTTGACTGTATAGAGAAATATTCTGAATCCATAATGGTATAAGAGCCAGGTTGCACTTCTGTAACAGCAGGGCTCTCTAAATCAATCTCATAGGTTCCTGTTCCTGAACCTGTTAAAGTAAGACGATTTTTATCAATAGTTTGTAATGCAGCTAAACATTCAGCAGCTTTTTGCATTGCTGCCTTTGATTGTCTTTTTCGCTCTTCAAAATCATATATGTGTTGTAAATTGCCAGCGTAGCATTGAATTCCTTTTACTGAAATGTGTTTTAATTTAATTAACTCATTGTAAAATGAAATGACGTCATTATACAGAATCCCTGTTCTACCAATTCCAGGATCAATATCTATTAAAACATTTAAAATTTTGTTTTGATCTTTTGCTAAGGTATTTAACGCAACAGCATTCTTAATATCATCAACAACTATTGCTATATCATTACTTTTTTGTAAACACCATCTAAGTTTATCTAGCTTAATTTCAGTGACAACTGGCGAGGTAATCAAGATGTTATTAATATCTTCTTTTAAAAGAGGTATCGCTTCAGAAACTTTTGCAACGGCCACACCGACTGCGCCTGCTTCAACTTGCATCTTGGCAATTTTGGAGCATTTGTGAGACTTTACGTGAGGTCTTAATGTCTTAGTTTTTGCACTAACTTCTTGCTGCATCAAATTAATGTTTTGTTGCAAAAAATTTTTTCCGATAATCAAACAAGGTGTATCAAGTTGCTTATGGTAGTGTTGATTTTTATTCATGATAATCAAACTACTGTTGGTGTACCTAAGAAAGTTCCTTTACAATTTGGTGTGCTCCACACGGTATAAGTTACCCCTACTGGCGATAGTGTTTGCTCGTATAATTTCATTGGCTCAGACCAATTTTTACCTTGTTTCGTTTTACCACTGACAATGGCATTAACTATATTGAAGTATAAATTATCTTTTTTTACTGTTTTGTAGGATAAGTAGCGAATATTAACGCCATTCAATCCATTGATACCTTCTTTGCTTGTGATTTGTTTGATGGTTGTCACGATGACACTGGGTGAATGTGATTTACAGTAAGAATTTGTTATACCCTTTCTGATAGGTGTGAAGTTTGAAAAAACAGCCGTCCAAATAACTTTGCCTGAATGACTTGAAGCATAGCTTATACCTGTCATTGTAAAAAGTGACATAAGTAATATAACTAAAATTGAGTTAAATGGTTTCATTAGTAAAATCAACTCCCATTGATAAAATCGAATTAAATATAATCAGTAACAAAAACCCTCGTTTTCGTTACTTCAGCGTACACCCCAAAAGCGATGATATTCAGCATTGAATATTGGGCATAAAAATCGTTACAAATTCAAAGTTAAATATCTTGCTTAAGCAATATGAGTTACATTACCATTACCGCTAAATTTTATCAATGGGACATGTAAATGCTCATCGGATATGCTCGAGTTTCGACACCGGATCAATATCTACGTATGCAAGAAGACGCACTAAAGAGCGTTGGCTGCAAAGACATTTATACCGATATTGCTAGCGGAGTTAAAACAGCGCGACCAGGATTATTTGAAGCCTTCTCTCATTTACGCGAAGGTGATACTTTGGTGGTTTGGAAGCTTGATCGGCTTGGACGTTCTCTAGCGCATTTAATTCAAACCGTTAAAGAATTAAGTGAAAAAAATATTGGTTTTAAATCATTGCAAGAAAATATTGATACCACCACTTCAGGTGGCCAACTCATATTTCATATATTTGGCGCACTTGCAGAGTTTGAACGTGAATTAATTCGTGAGCGCACCCAAGCAGGCTTAAAAGCAGCAAGAGTGCGTGGGCGTCTTGGCGGTCGACCGCCGACTTTAAATCCATATGATGTAAAAAAATTAAAGAAGCATTACGATAAAGGTGAATTGTCTGTACAAGACATTTGTAAGTTGTTTAATATAACAAAGCCAACTCTATACCGTTATTTAAAGCCTAAACCTACCAAAGCTATTCAATGATACATGACCTGTTTCAGTTAAATGATGATGAGCTTGCTTTGGCTCAATCTAAAAATGGTTCTAAAAATAAGTTGGGTTTTGCTGTCCTACTTAAAAATTTCCAAGTTGAACATCACTATCCAAAGCACAGTAAATACATCAACCCTGTCATGTTAAATGTGCTAGCTAACCAACTCAACATCCCGCCTTCCGTTATTAATGATTATGACTGGGAAGGACGGACTACGGAACGTTATAGAAAAGAAATCCGAGCATTATTAGGTTATAAAAAAGCTAAAGACAGCGATATTACTCGGTTCAAGCGATGGCTTGCCTGTGAAATTTTTCCTACAGTTACGAAAAAAATAGAATTTATAGAGCATGCTTATACTTATTTTCATAAACAACGTATGGAACCTCTGACCTCAAATCAATTGGAACATCATATTAATAGTGCCTTCAATCAATTTGAATCAGAGCTCTTTCATAGTACTTATAAACAGCTACCAGAAAAAACTAAGCAAACTATGGACGTGCTTTTAATCACTCCAAGCAGTATCGATGAGGATTTAAAGGATGAAGATCAGAGTATAACTAACATTCGTTTTAAACATCTTAAAAAAGATGTCCCTGGTGTCAAGCTAAAACATGCTGAGTTTGAAATTAATAAGATGCAGGCTTTTTCTAAATTAAATCTTCCTACTGAATATTTAGATACTTTACCCAAAAAGTTAGTCAAAAAATATTATCAACGTATCATGGCAGAGCCACCCAGTAGCATTATGCAGCATGAAGCAAACATAAGATACGCTACGTTTGCTCTGTTTTGTTATCATCGTTCACAAATAACTATTGATAATGCCATTGATTTATTTATGCAGTTGATTCATAAGTTACAAACTAAAGCGGAACAGGACATCACTAAACAAATCGTGTCTGATGTGAAGCGTGTGGATGGCAAGTTCGACATTCTGTACATATTGGCAAACACTGCGCTGAACAACCCTGAAGGCATTATTCAAGATAAAATTTATCCTGAAGTCAGTGAGTCAACACTAAAAAACTTAGTGCAGGAATTGGGGAATAAAGGTAAATGGTACGATACCCAAGTCAACAATAAAATCCGATCACTCTACTCTCATGCCAGCAGAAAACCATTGCTTGCTTTATTGAGCGCATTCGATTTAAAAACAAACTTAAATCAGAGCAAACGGATTTTAGCAGCATTGGAAGTCATTAATCGGTATAAAGACATTAAAGGCAAATATTTTCCTAATACCGATGAAATCCCCATTGAAAACATCATCCCTAATGAGTGGGTCCATTTGGTTGTTGAAAATGTTGAAGACACAGATGCAAAAAAATTAAGTTTGAAAATTAACCGTATGAGTTATGAAATTGCAGTGTTGCAAGCACTTTGCAGGCAGATAAGTTGCAAAATGATTTGGATTGAAGGAGCTTACCGCTATCAAAATCCAGATAAAGAATTACCCCAGGATTTTGATGAAAACCGAGCATATTATTACAATTTATTAGGGCTGCCGCTGAATGTGAAAGACTTCATTGAGCCTAGAAAACTAAATTTGCATAATCATCTTACGAAATTAGATAAAAACATTCTGCACAATAAAAAAGTTTCTATTACAAAAAAGCATGGGGGTCGAATTAAAATATCGCCTTCTGAACCACAAATTGAGCCACCTAATATTAAAAAGCTACATCGAGCTATTCGCCAGTCTTGGGGTATGATAAATCTCATTGATATTTTAAAAGAAACGGATTTGCAAATTGAATTTACTCAACAATTTCAATCTGTAGCAAGCCGAGAACACCTGCTGAAAGAAACTTTGCAGCAAAGATTATTACTCTGCCTTTACGCCATTGGAACGAACACAGGATTAAAACCCATTAGCGCAGCCAATGGCAATGTAACATATTCTGATTTAAGGTATGTTAAAAGGCGATTTATAACGCCTGAGAATGTTAAAGCCGCTATTGTAGATATTATTAATCGCATTTTAGCCGTACGCGATCCCAGAGTTTGGGGAGAAACCACTACGGGTGTTGCATGTGACTCAAAAAAATTGAGTGTATGGGATCAAAATTTAATGGTTGAGTGGCACACACGCTATAGAGGCCGGGGGGTGATGATTTATTGGCATGTAGATAAACAATCTTTATGCATTCACTCGCAATTAAAAACCTGCTCCTCTTCTGAAGTCGGAGCTATGTTTAAAGGTATTTTACAACATTGTACAGACATGATCATAGATAAAGCGTACATGGATACACATGGGCAAAGTACTTTGGGTTTTGGCGTGGGTGAATTATTAAACTTCAGTTTATTACCAAGATTAAAAAATATTGATGAACAAAAACTATATTACCCTTCATCAAAAGAAAAATCAGACTACAAAAATATTCAAGATATTTTAAAGGGTGTCATTAATTGGAAGCTTATTGAAGAAAATTATAACGAAGCAGTCAAACACATTGTTGCATTGAAACTTGGCATGCTGGAACCGGAAGTATTTATAAAGCGATTTAGTAAAGACAATTATCAACATCCCATCTATAAAACTTTGGTGGAGATTGGTAAGATCTCTAAAACTATTTTTTTATGCAATTATTTGATGTCGGAAGAACTCAGAATTGAAATTCATGAATCACAAAACATTGTTGAGCGCGTTAACAGTATTATGAGTTTTATTTTTTACGGTAAGCTTGGAGAGATATCTACTAACATAAAAACAGAGCAAGAATTGTCGATCTTTAGCTTGCATTTATTACAAGCTTGCATGGCATATATTAATACTTTACTTATTCAAAATGAGCTTTCAAAATCAGAATGGCAAAATCAATTAACGCTTGAGGATAAACGGGCACTTAACGTACTCATGCATTCCTACATAAATCCGTATGGTTTGTTTCCTTTAGATTTGTCCGAGCGATTAGGAATAACTAGTGATCCACACAACTCTAATAGGGCTTCTCAAACTAAAAAAACACCCACGAAAAACCAACAAACCGAAGTCGCTGTTTAAATTGTCAACAAGTGGCGGGAAATAGGGCCTTCCGTAACACTGGGCCGTGCGACACGAGGTCGTACAACGAAATGTTTCAAGTAGAGTTATTCTACGATGAAACCCGCTGTTTTGCCAGCGGTTCCCTACTCAGACATGCGATGTTGGTAACGACATGGTGTGAAGCTCTGAGGACAATGTAGCCGCGGATAATCCGTAGGACGTGCTGTGAAGCGCAACCGAAACTGCCAGCGTCAAGGCGGCGAGGCGCTAGGGAAGAATGGTATGGTTAACCTAAGTGAACTCCTTATAAACACCGTGATTTACAAGAAGCTAAAGATGCTGACAAGCTTCAACCAAAAGGTGCGTGGTCTGGATGTGATTGGCCCGTAACACATCGCAAACGTAGTGCCACCGGTGAAATTGGAGAGCCTAACCCATTCATTATGTTGGTTGTACGAAACGTGGTAACCCCGTACATCTCCTGCTTTGTCAGGACAGCAAACCGTAAGGGATGCCTATGGATGTGCGGGATTGGGAGGTTGGAAAAAGCGAATGCTGTGCTGTAATGGCGTAGATACAGATTGAAACATCATCTGGCATGAAAATGCGCTGACGTCCAACTGGTCTTTATTGCAAGATAATTTGGAGAATCATCGTGTATGAAGCGATGCAAATGACAGCTTGGGAAACACCGCTAAAATCGGTGCGGCCCTCGACTGGTGCTGCTTCAACGAAGAGTCACCCATGGGACACCATTAGTTGGAAAACCGTGGAGGCTCAAGTACGGCGACTGCAAATGCGTATTGCAAAGGCATACCGAGAAGGGAAACATAGTAAAGTGAACTCTTTGCAATGGCTCCTGACTCACTCGTTCAATGCGAAATTGCTCGCAGTGAAACGAGTAACCGATAATCGCGGAGCGAAAACACCAGGGGTTGATAATATCCTCTGGCGTACCTCCAATCAGAAGATGGAAGCAGCCTCGTCCTTAAAACGACGAGGTTACCAAACTCAACCGTTGCGACGGATTTATATTCCGAAAAAGCAACCAGGAAAATATCGCCCGCTGAGCATCCCAACGATGTGGTGCCGTGCCCAACAAGCACTTTACTTGTTAGCATTGGAACCCATTGCTGAGATGAAGGCAGACAAGAATGCTTATGGTTTTCGACCGCTGCGTTCAACGGCAGATGCTATAGGCCAATGCTTTTTAGCATTAGCTAAGCCACACTCTCCTAAATTTATTTTAGAAGGCGATATTAAATCTTGCTTTGATAGCATTTCCCACACATGGTTACTAAACAATGTTCCCATGGATAAGACTATGTTAAAGAAGTGGTTGGACGCGGGCTACATAGAGAAGGGACAGAGGTATTCTACTCACTGTGGAACACCTCAAGGCGGAATAATTTCCCCCGCACTTTTAACGATTACACTCAGCGGTTTGGAAGATACAGTGAAAGCTGCTATTTCAAAACGAATTGATAAAGTCAACGTTTGCAGTTATGCAGATGACTTTATCATAACTGGTGCAACTCAAGAAGTGTTGGAAAATAAAGTTATTCCAACGGCTAAAGCCTTCTTAGATGAACGGGGTTTAGAACTCTCACAAGAGAAGACTAAAATCACACACATCGATGAAGGGTTTGATTTTCTTGGTGTTACCATACGAAAGTACAACGGCAAGTTTTTAAGTAAACCTGCTAAAGCTAACATCAAGGCTTTTCTGGATGATATCCGGGAAACCATTAAATCAAACGCTACGGCTAGAACTGAAAATTTAATTCGCCAACTTAATCCTAAAATACGCGGATGGGCGAATTATCATAGAGCTATCTGTGCCAAGAAAACCTTCGGCTATGTCAGCATGCAAATCTTCAAAGCACTGTGGAGGTGGGCTAAGCGCCGACACCGAAATAAAAGTGTGAAATGGGTTCGCCAGAGATATTTCCGCTCGAAAGGTCATCGCAATTGGGTATTTTCTAGCAAGATCAAAGATCGAGATGGGCAATACGCTCACCTTGACTTAATCGAGATTGCAAAAATTCCAATTAGGCGACATATAAAATTTCGTGGAGACGCAACACCATACGATCCAGTTCATCAAGAATACATTACGCAACGACTTGAACGTCGTAAACGTAAGCGGTTATTCTGGCCCGTTCAAGATCAATGGTCACCCTGGTGGGAAATATCATCAGCTAATGATTAACGGTGGTTGCCGGATTGCTGGAAACAGCGGTCTTATTAAGGCTTGAGCAGTGTGCGGTGAAAGTTGCAAGCACTGTTCTTAGGGGACGGGGTCGCAGTAATGCGATCCTGTTACCCGACTAATATCAATGGGACGTTGATTATCCAGCAGCGTATTTTTAGAAATAAGCCAATGATGTCGAAGTTCTTTGTTTTCAGGGTACAAATCGTAAAGATTTTTATATATCGCCAATAATATCCCAATTCGCTCTAATTTATCTTGATCATAAGGTATGATGCTGTCGAGCTTATGATAGCGTGTTAACATATTTCGGCTGGTTTCCCGCAACCCCAGCAAATTGAGTTGGGTGGACGTTGGCAATGCCCATTCGTCCAGAAGTTTCATTATTATTTTAGTGATCTGCGCTCTTGCTTCAATCGTCATTAATTTTGACGGCTCGGGCAAATGCTTCGTTGCGTAAACCATACAACTCACCTGAAAAACTCATCATACATAAATTATAGCATAACAAGTATAATATTATACTAATTATTGTTAAATATTATACATTCCTGAAAAACTTGCCTTACCGAAAATACACCCAAAAAACAGTGAGGTAAGCGGCTAGGGCAATATTTACCCAAATGATGGTTATAGACATACTTCGATGATTTTTTCGGAGTGTGGCTTCCAATGAGTCCATGGAGGCAAGGCATGATTTAAAACTTGACCCTACATCCTCCATTTGATGAAAGGAGTCCTCTTTATATCCCCGATCAGGTTGGGGATAATCTTTGAAATTAAATTGATCTTGAGTCATTTCGATTGGCTGTCGAGCTTCAAACCTCGCACATACAGTTTCACATTGCCTTCGAAATCGCTCCGTTTGCAAGTCGCATTGCCTCTGGAATTGCTCCGTTTGCAAATCACACTGCCTCCGATATTGTTCCAAACGTAAATCCATCTCAGCCTGTTCCGCTTCTCGGCGCAACCGCTCTTTTCTGAATACCGCTTCCACGTTTTCCGGTAACATTATATTCCCCCTTACACTCTAGCCATTAATGAGAAAAATTAGAAAGGCAACAATCCTGTGAATGTTATCCACAGAACTTGGCCATTTTTACACGTTTATGCCTAACCCCTA
>Ga0210034_1003150_pt1 | contig 12071 bp, 12 predicted proteins | sample CryGeymeta201505_FD_185466 | JGI IMG/M metagenome (GOLD analysis project Ga0210034, IMG submission 185466) | Groundwater microbial communities from Crystal Geyser aquifers in Utah, USA - Crystal Geyser metaG 2015-05 (SPAdes) (version 2) | ecosystem: Environmental > Aquatic > Deep subsurface >... | reverse complement strand
AGAGTTGATTGAATACGTTTACCAACAGATACATTATTACAACAATAAACGTATACATTCAGCTCTTCGGGTTCCACCCGTCGTATTTAGACAGAGACAAGGTGTCTAAATTTTGGGGTACTTGACAAACTGATGATATGGAAGGTACAAAATCATCAAAAGCTGCCTTGAGTGTTTCCCGAGAACGAGCCACAAGATATACAAGACTCGTGAAGATTGTTAACCAAACTAAGGTAGTAAAAACAGCTGCAGTTGTAGAAAGTCTGGGAATATTCCCCCCACCCTTCTTAAGAACAATCACACAAGACAACGGGAAGGAAAACTACGGACATGAGGAAACAGCCCTACAACTAGGGACAAAGATGTACTTTTGTCATGCGTACACCAGCTGTGAGAAAGGTGGGGTGGAACGAGCAATCAAAGACATTCGTAGGTTCATACCCAAAAGAACACCGTTAACTGGTGTATCCAAACAAAAGATTGAGTACATCGAATGGTGGCTAAACAATCGTCCGATGAAGTGTTTGGGGTACATGACACCTCATGAGAAAATGGAACAACTGAAAACTAAGTTGGCATCAACTTAATTGCCATGTGTTGCACTTCCACGTTGAATGTACAATTTTCTTACGTACGGATTATATCACCTATAGTGTATTCTGTAAAGTTAAGATGTGTGGTTTATACGGTTACAATACTTGTAATAATCTGCAGTATTTGGGTTCAGGATTTTCATAAAGGATCTGATTTGGCGCAGATTATATCGTTTTTTGAGGAGTTATAAGGGGAATCTATCAAAATAACATTGGTCGCTAGGCACTTTATGGTTAAAGTGAAATTGAGAGTTGTTGTAAGAACATCATTTGAAGTGTTTCTAAAATAGTGAAGATAGATATTATGTGGAGTTTATACTCAATATTCCTAAAGCTAGGTACCCATAGATTAGTGGTCGGGGTGGCAGGATTCGAACCTGCGGCCTCTGCGTCCCAAACGCAGCGCGCTAGCCAACTGCGCCACACCCCGAAATATGCCTTGAATGGCATATTTCGCAGCCAGACCAAGGTAAGTAAGTTAAGTTTTTAAAGCATTATCAACTGGCTAGTCCGGCCAAATCCTTGACAATTTTCAGAGACGAAAATCTAGATTTGTCTCCAGGAACAATTAGTTGTTCCTTCACCAACTTGCGCCACACCCCGAGAAATGCCAAGTAAGGCATTTCGAGCTTGCCTGAAAGGCAAGGCGCATATCCTTGAGAAGATCTAAAACCTTCTTAACCTCAAAAATATGCATCGATTTGCAATTACTTGATCAATCTAACTCAACGATTATATCAGCAAACATAAAATAAGGTAAACGTGATATTTACGAATAAATAATGGAGCATTTATGTTATAGTAATTACAATGAAATACGTAGCAATTGCAATTGTATTGATTTTAACGGTAGTTGGTTTGTATGCTGTTTTCTCCGGAGACAAGGAGATTTCTACAGCTGTAACCCCAACAAGAACACCTACACCTTCACCAACTAGCGCTCCTCAGTTACAATCACAGGGTATGGATCCAGAAACGTTAGGAGTAAAACAATACCAAAGAGCCCCGGAACCCTTTTTAGAAGAGGGAAAAGATTATGTTGTTTCACTACAAACAAACAAAGGTAATATCAATATAAAACTTTTTCAGGATGAAGTTCCTAATGCTGCAAACAATTTTGCATTTTTAGTAAAAGATGGTTTCTATAATGGTGTTACGTTTCACAGGGTAGTTAAAGGGTTTATGATTCAGGGAGGGGACCCACTTGGAAGCGGAATGGGTGGACCGGGATACAAATTTGATGATGAACCAGTAATTCGTTCATATGATCGTGGAATCGTTGCATATGCAAACTCAGGACCTAATACCAATGGAAGTCAATTTTTTATCATGCACGCAGATTATCCACTTCCACCACAGTACATAATTTTTGGTGAAGTAGTTGATGGGATGGATACCGTTGATGCAATTGCAAACACTCAAGTTAAAGCTGGTTTAACAGGTGAAATGTCAACACCAGTAGAAAAGATTGTAATCGATAACGCCACTTTGTCAGAGTAATATTGCTATTCTTTTGTATTTCATTTAAACTCCCTGTAGAATTTTGATATTATAGTTTCAAAATTCACGTTGGCGGGTATAGTACAATGGTAGTATTCCAGCTTTCCAAGCTGAGGATGCGGGTTCGATTCCCGCTACCCGCTCCAGGAAAATTAAAAAAGAGCAGTCCGATGTCCATCGGACGGGTCGCGAGTTTAAATCTCGTTTCCCGCTCCACAAATTTTCATTTAATATCTTTGAAACATGGTACGATAAGCTTATGTACATGATTAGGTTCTCCGAAGTGCCTACCCAACTTACGGGTGTGTATCAAGAATTTGCAAGAGAGATTACACATTCTATCGCTGGCATGGCAACATCTCTTCGGTTAACTCGCTATACCTACACTGAACAAGGTTTTTTTTCAACCAGTAAACAATTTACTGATGATGACCCTGTAATTCAAACGGTATTAAGTCAATTTAATGTTGAATATATTAAGGACGAAAAGCTCAACACAGTTTATTACGGCGATTCAGATAAGTTTGGAAGTTCGGGGGAGGGTCATGTATATTGGTATCGGATTACGGAAAAGGTACGTTCAATTCTTCGTGCCTCCACCATCATTATTGAACATGAAAGCAGCGAAAATCTTTGGCCAGGGTTTGAAGATCCAGTTTACTATAAAGACGAAACGGTTATTGCTTTTGTCATATCAACTAAAAAAATGATATATTGCTCAGAATTGCCTGAATTTGAGTCAATAATTGATCGGTTTAATATTCCATTTGAAAAGGTTATATAATATCTAAAATGCAGATAATACAGGACATCATGACAAGTTATTTAGGGATTGAAATAGTAGCTCACCTTGTGCGTACGGTAATTCAAATCGCAATAGCAATCGTTCTGCAAAGATCTGCGAATTTTTTTGTGCACAGAGTTTTGGATAATGTCCAAAACAGAAAACATATTCACGGGCATTCATTTAATAATGCCAGGTTTGATACTCTGCAACAGGTTTTACACAATATTATTTCTGTTGTAATTTGGGGAATTGTTTTTGTGATGGTTCTTGCTGAGTGGGGGATGAACATAACGCCGATAATTACAGGGGCTGGTGTGCTTGGACTTGCTATTGGGTTTGGTTCACAAACGCTTGTTAAAGATATGGTTAGCGGGTTTTTTATACTCCTTGAGAATCAATTTAACATTGGAGATAAAATTGAAATTTCTGGTACAAGAGGCTTTGTGGTTGATATAAATTTGCGAACAACTATTCTTAAGGGTAGTGATGAATCAGTGCATATTATTCCCAATAGTCAAATTACACGCGTTTCAAAGAATCTTCCTGAAGTTCAACCTGATACCGACGCATAGTTTGTCATTTCCATTATTTAGAAATATGTTCATAGCTGGTACAATTGCGTCGTTGGTGACCTTAAACCCTTGCCGGGGTGGCGGAATTGGTAGACGCGTTGGACTTAAAATCCAATGAGTGATGAGCTCGTGGGGGTTCGATTCCCCCCCTCGGCACCATTGCATGATTACATGCTTAGCAGTGTTTGGGTACAAAACTGCACGTCGTAAACTACACAATACGAACCACTGAGTTTGAGTACAAACTCAACTTCGCATTACCAAGCATCTAGGTATTTAGGCCTAGGGGTTGCAATTTTTATAGGAGATAACTTTTTTACAGATTAAATTACACCTGTTGCTTGTAGTAGATCATGAATTGACCCAGGAGTTTTTCTCTCATCTCTTCATTTTGTGAGATGAATTGCCAGGAAGTATTATTACGCTCCATGTAATTTTCAGTAAATGAAAACAAGGTATGTATAAGCTTTTCAGTTACATTATTTTCTTCATCCAGAATATATGGACGGGGAATAAGGTTTCTAAATTCAGGGTCAAAAACAATATCTTCTAATAAGTGTTTCATTGCATGTATCCATATTCCCTGTGGTTTGTGAACGATTCTGATGAGGTCAGAGCCATCTACCACCTCTTGGTGAGAGGAACCAGTACTTTCTATCTCTATTCTGGTAACAGCTACCCAATCATATATTTCATTGATGAGTGGAACATCATTACGGTCAAGCGGTTCGTATATTTCAACGTTATCATTCCTTGCCCTGGTATCTGACTCAGTAACCCATAAAAGCATATCAAGACTCAGTTGATGTTTTTGTAATTCCTGTATTAATCTATATAAAGCCCGTGTTTGGTTAATGCCTTTAGTATGGTTTGAATATAGGACAGGTAAAAGCAAGTGTTTTTCAATAAGGATAGGGATTCTTTTTTGTATGTGCTCAGGTGCATTAATACGTTTAAGAATGTCTTTTGCAAGTGCAACCCCAGTTTTGCTATGTCCATGTGCGATATGGATATTTTCAGATGCAATAAACTTAGTAGAGACCCCTTTGCCTAAATCATGACAAAGTGCCCCAACAATGAGGAGTGCTTTTTCATATTTACTTAAACCTTCACGCTCAGAAATGTCCTGTGCTGCATTTATAGCCTGCATAGTATGAATAAAAACATTCCCTTCAGGATGCCACGAGGGCGTTTGGTGGGTATGTGCCAGTTTATCTAGTTCAGGTAGATAGAGGAAAAGTGCATCAGAATCTTTTAAAAACTGAAACCCGAGAGATGGTTTTGTTGCGTTAAAAAATAGATCCATAAAGGCTTGTTGAACTCGTTCAATTGGTAGTGCTAAAAGCATATTGCTTTGGACAATTTCCTTTGATATCTCAATAGTTGCGGGTGAAACTGTAAATCCAAATCGTGCTGCAAATTGCATAACCCTTAAAACGCGCAAAGGATCTTCTTTAAAGGTTTTCCGGTTAACTATATTAATCACTTGATTGGAAATATCGTCTAAACCTCCAAAGGGATCGATAATTTGAGACTTTTGAATGTCGTAATATAGTGCATTAATAGTCAGATCTCTTCTTATTGCTGCTTCTTTAATTTGTAATTGTGGATTAGCTGTAACAACAAAATCTGTGTGGGCAGGTCCTGTACTTGTTTCAGTTCGGGGGACTGTTATATCAATAGGTTTGTATCCATGTTGGTGATGAACCTTAAGTACTTGAAACGCTTTCCCTTCTTGTGAAATAAAATAAGGCAGGTTGTCTTTTAGGATTTTTTCGATTTCAGAAAGCTCAAGACCAAAAACTTCTAAATCGTAGTCTGACAATGGAAAAGTTGTGCAGTGGATCTGGTTAATAACAGCGTCCCTTACAATGCCACCAACAAGGAATGTTTTTCCACCTTTTTGGTTAAGTAGTTTTGCAATTCTTTTGACAATTGATGGCGTATCTATTGTAAATTGATTTGTCAGGGCAGACATAGTTTTATTGTATACCAATAGGTTGAGGTTAATGAATACACGGCCTTTTATTTGTAAGATTATTGTGGTAACGGTATAATAGTCACATAATGAAGTTTCTGAAATCCTTCTGGCATTCGTTTTTTAATTCGGCTTCATCACCGTTGTATTACAATGATGTTTTGAGGGCGAAGGATTCTTTCTCGTGGAAGTATTTGGCTGTACTGGTAGCTTTTATTGTGTTAATTGGTGCGGTTGAGTTATTGGCATATACAGCTCCCGTCGTAAACTCTTTTGATGTAGACAAAGCACTTACACATCTTGGTGATCTTTACCCTGATGAGTTGGAGGTAAATGTTTCTAATGGTGTTATATCTATCAACCAAGAGTTACCTTATTCTGTTCCATTACCATCTGGGTGGATGTCTGACGATGCATTAGGGGCAGATGTTACGTCTTTAGCTTTGTTTACTACAGACGATGCATTGAATGGCGCACTACGAGAGCGAAATAGTCTTTTTATTATTGGTGAAACAATTGCATATGCTCCAAATAAAATTGAATATGCGTTAGATGGTACTTCAAACGAAACCTTTACGTATCAAGTACTATCAATTCCAGAGGATCTTGATTCTTTTTTTATTACGAGTACCGACGTTCATGGTTTTGTTACCGATATAAAAAGCCTTCCATTTATTGCCAATCGTTGGTTTGTTCCTGCATATGTTTTGTTGATTTTGGTAGGGTCAATCGTAGTTTTCCCATTTATCTATATGTTTAGAGTGGTAACCGTATTTGCTTTGGGGTTTGTTGGATGGATTATTTCAATATTTATGTCTAAAAAACTAGCATATATGGATGTTGTGAGGTTATCTATGCACGCACAAACACCGCTTGTTATTATTGCAACAATTGGGGGGTTACTAAGGGTTTTATATATGTCAGCTGGCGTATTTATTCTTTTATACATCATTTGGTTTGTATTCGTGTTGCGAGCAATAAATACTGTTCCAACACATGAAGACGTATAAAAGTACACATGTTTTTTCTTAACATTATGATAGCTATAATTATTGGGTTATCGCCAGCACTTGTTGTTGGGGTGGTTTTATATGTTTTCTTTACCCAAAAGAATCGTCCATACGCACTTGAACAGCAATATGTAAGAAAGCCTGCTCTCATTATGTGGGTTTTAGGTGCAATTGTGTTGATGCTTAATATTTTTGCTTACGATGTTGTTGCTGGAATTGGTGTTGGGGTATTTTTTGCTTCTATCGTTCTGAGTGTATTTTTCCTTATGAAAAAGGAACAACGCACATTATTGTCCTATATTATCCTATTGGTTGGAATTGCTGCTGCAGTAAGTATTGGGGTGAGGGCAAATGGTTTTGTACAGATAATCGATGCCATAACGGTTGGAATTTCAATTGGATTATTATCATTTATTGGAAGTTTAGAAAAAATAACATGGGATGGTATCGTGTTAATACGAAATGGTTTTGATTATTCAAAACGCTTGTTTTTTAACCTTCCACTAATTGTTTCTTTACAAGAAGATGGTGTTCAAAAATCTCGTGTTGTATCAATATTAAAAACAACAATACTTGCCTTAATAGCTTTTTTTATTTTTGTCGAACTATTATCTGCAGCAGATCCAGTGTTTGCGCAAATTGTTCGTGAATTAAAAGAGCAGGCTTTCGGTCGATTTGTACTTTCATTGTTTGTTATTATTCCAATCTATGTTTTTAATACTGTGTGGATTCCCCTCAAACCCCAGGATCAACGAGATCCATTAAAATCCCTTTCTGTTCAGGATTTATATGTTCCCATGCTTGTTATTGTTGGGTTGGTTGGTGTGTTTATTTTTGTACAGATTAAGTATTTATTTGGTGGGCATGAGAGTCTTGCAGATTTTGGGTATACCTACTCTGAATATGTTCGTAAAGGTTTTGTGGAACTTATTATTGCCTCTGCAATTGGCGGAATTATTTCATATGTTGTATATCTAAAATCTCGTTTGCTTACTGATTTACGGCAAAAAACTAGTCTTGTTGCCGTAAATATTCTTATGATTACTGAGCTTTTTATGCTTTTGTTGTCAGCACTTAAGCGGGATTTGCTTTACGTAGAAGTATATGGACTAACACGAACAAGAGTTATTGGCGGCGCATTTTTAGTATGGCTTGCAGGACTTTTTATAATGCTCCTTATCCTTACACTTGAGAAAAAGGCAAAAGAGCGGCTATTTTTTATTGTTATGGGGATTCTGACGGTTGTTTTTGTTGGTTTTATTAATATAGTGAATATCGATCATTTTATTGTTTCATACTCCAAACCAAGTGATTATCATAACGAGTCGGATTATTACTATGTAAACATTTTGTCAGAAGATGCACGTCAGGGGTGGCGAGATTCTATTACCTATGTTTCAAATGCCTGGGATACACTTTCTCAGAAAGATAAATTGACTGAAGATCAGCTAAAAGAATTTACTAATCTAAAATTATCTATGGTTGCTCTACTTGAAAAAAGAGAGGCTCTTGATGTTAAGTATGGTTCTGAACAAGAGGCTAAAAATATTTTGGGGTATCTTGCACATGAAGATTTACCCACATCAATTATTCAAAAACGCAGATTTCAATCATATAATCTCAGCGAATATATGGCGTATCGGATGATGCAGGACGACAAAGAGCTCTTTTACACGAAGCTTAATTGTATGGTTTCAGATATCTTTAATTATCAAATCACCAACAAGTTTAACAATTATTCAAACGAAGGGAATGTTTTGTTTGAAACCGATAGACCATTTGTAATGAATAGTCTTAAGTATGCTCCCACTAGCTCATTTGATAGTCTAGATGGTGTCTTCAATTCGAGAGGGTTTAGAGACGTTGAGGTCAATCTTGGAAACTATCTTATGGAACACCACATTCCATTACAGTGTAAGTAAACAAACAAATTCTTTTCTCGTGCGTTAGAATAATAAGTACATTATGTCTAGTGCTGTTTCATTTCCAGATCTGCTTAAAGATAAAGTATTTACCGTTAGTGAATACGTTGATTTTTTAAATAATGTTCTCGCAGCAACGTCAGTTACGATCCAAGGGGAAATTGGTGCAAAAACAAATTTGTATGCTCGGTTTGGTTATTTTTCAATCTTGGATAATAACAACGAGGCTATTCTTGATTGTTTTGCTTGGAGGAATGTAATTGATGCAGTTGGAATTCCATTAGAGGAAGGGATGGAGGTTAGAGTTCATGGGTATCCTTCAATTTACAAACAGAAAGGGAAATTTAGTTTTCAAGTAAAAGAAATAGAGTTAGTTGGGGAAGGGGTTCTAAAAAAACAGTTTGATGTTTTAAAACAAAAACTTGAGTCAGAAGGGCTGTTTGATCCCACATACAAACAGTCAATTGTAGATTTTCCAACTAAGATTGGTCTTATTACATCAGCACAAGCCAGAGGTGCTAAAAAAGATTTTTTGCATAATCTCATTGCACGAAATATTGAAATCTCATTTTATGATGTTCGAGTTGAGGGCCAACGTTCGGTTTCCGATATAGTTTTTGCAATTCAATGGTTTAATCAACATAGGCCAGCTCTTGATGTTTTAGTTATTACTCGTGGTGGGGGAAGTTGGGAGAGTTTGCAAGCGTTTAATAATGAAGAGCTTGCTAGAGCAATATTTGCATCAAAGATTCCAATAATGGTTGGGGTGGGGCATGAAGATGATGTTTCAATTGCAGATTTTGTGTGTGATATGAGAGCCTCTACTCCAACAGATGCAGCAAAACGTTTATCTGTTTCTTGGCAGCAGTTGCCATTTGAGATTGACCAGTATCAAACGTCTTTGCACTCACGTATGCATACTATTATCTCGGATATTGAGCATAGCCTTGATAAGTATACTGAAACTTTTAGTGTATCAATAACAATGCTTATCGATAAAATCAGGCAACAACTATCTTCATATCAGGAAATATTTGAGTTATCGAATCCTTTGATGTTACTTCAAAAAGGATATAGTATTGTTCGGTCGAAAGAAGGTACGATTATTACTTCTGTCATACAACTGAAAACTGACGACACGGTAACTACAGAATTCAATGATGGTTCAAGCGAGTCGAAAATAATTTCGACTAAAAATTATTCGTGATACACTCATCACTATGGATAATCAAAAGACATTACAAGAAATTTTAGCTGAACTTAATGATCTTGAATCATGGTTTAAAAGTGATGAAATTACAATAGACGGTGCATTAGCAAACTATCAAAAGGGGTTAGAGCTTATTACACAGGCTAAAGGTTATATTGATGAAATTGAAAACCAGTTTACCCAGGTTACGCAAAAATACGAGTCGGTAGATGGGATAGAATAACGCTTGGTAATTTGCTATGTTTAAAGTTTTAATAATCTCTTTTTTGATACCTTTTGCTTCCCACCTTTTGTTTATGTCTAATAACCAAGAGGTTGATTACGTCGCTTCCACCACAGTCAGTGTAGGTTCTGTGACAACCCCCCCACAAAAACTTACATTTTCTGACCCAAACCAACTTCTAACGACGGTATCAAAGGATGTTAGTATTTTAGGATTTATACCTAAAGATATTGTTTCGTTATCAAAACTTGGGTACCCTGAACAGTCTGCCAGGTCAGTTGTTGTGAGCGATTTGGAACGTATGGTTGATGAGGCTAAAAAGGATGGGGTTATACTTAGTATTGTTTCTTCTTATCGCAGCTATGATAAACAAGTTGAGTTATTTTCAGATTATTCTAAAAACATTGGAGAAGTAAAGGCTAATACATTTTCAGCACGTCCAGGTCATTCAGAACACCAGTTAGGAACGACTTTTGATTTTAGTAATGAAAAAAGGGAGGGGTTAACACAGGGGTTTGGATTGGCTCCCGAGGGGCTGTGGTTAGCCAAGAATGCCTATCAGTACGGATTTACCATAAGTTATCCTGCTCATAAAGTAAAAGTTACTGGTTATACATATGAACCGTGGCATTATAGGTATGTGGGGGTAGAAATGGCAACATATCTTTTTAAAAATGATCTCGTATTGCAAGAGTTAGATTTTACCGTTTATAAATAGTACAATATTTATTAAGACTGTAATATGAACAATCAAACTGCTCTTTGGGGGTTACTATATGTAAACGGAATGTTACTTGCTGGGATTGCAGGGGTTGTTGTCGTTGGGGTAAATCAAACTCAACCTAATAGTTCCATACATAAAAATGGCACAGTATTATCTTCTACCGACAATGTTGTTCAAACGGCTTACACGTTAGCTCCTTATATTCCATCGGGTAAAGAATATGAAGCAATTACTGAAAATATTTCTACCTATTCCAGGCCGGCTCTTAATCTTTTATACAAAACTCCACATGAACAAAAGTCTTTCGTTTTTGAGCCAGAGGTAATCGCATCATTTTACACGACTGAGGTGACAACACATGAGCTATATGTTGTTCTAGATACCGATATCATAAAGCAACATGTCGCAAACATAGCGCAGGAGTTTAATAGAAATTCAACCTACGAATATGCTTCCAAAGAGTATTCAAGCGTAGATAGAGTATTAAATGAAGAACCGTTGGTACAAACTTTGATTAGTGAATTTGTTGCACGAATGAACGGTACCGTAAAGGCAGAAATTGTTATTACAGAATATATTGATGAATCACCTGCAACTAAAGGGGATATTTCAGATATGTATTTAGAAGTAGATAAATCACAGCAAAAATTATATCTATGGGAAAACAAAAAAATTGCAGGTACCTATGTGATTTCAACAGGACTGAGTGGACCAACCCCCAATGGAACACATCATATTATTAACCATGCCTCAAACGCATGGTCACCAATTGCGAATGTGTGGACACCATACTGGATGGCTTTTGCCTTTAATTCAGATGCCCACGCTTGGCTTGGGTTTCATGAATTACCCTACTGGGATGGTGCCAACGGAGAAAAGATTAGAAGATCGTTTGATACACTCGGAAAGCCGGCAACTGGAGGTTGCATTCAACTGGATATTGGTGACGCAAAAAAAGTATTTGACTGGGCAAAAGACTCAATGATTGTACTTATACACGATTAGATATTGCATCGGGGGTGAGAGTGTGTACTTCTTTAATAATATCAGCTGTTCCTTCTTCAAACCGTTCAAACGGGTCCTGGTGTGTTAAATGTATAAGTCCACCAAGATTATTCCATACATATTCACCGGTAATTTTAAACGTATCGTTGGGAGCAAGATGTAGTCTTTCGCCATACTTAAGATTATGAACAATGAGAACTGTGTGGTTTGTACCTACGAGTCGAAGCAAAAAACGTTGGTGTTGAATACCATCAAGATCATCGGGTAATACTTTTTGTACTGTTCCAATTACGGTTACAAAAAAGTCTGTATATTTATTTTTAAATGCTTCTAAAACAATTTTGTTGCCATCGTAATCGTTTATGCGAGACGCATCCATAAGTAATAGTCTATCACTTGTTTGCGTGGTGAATCTAGGTTGCTATGCCTAATAACACAATTATTACTGTGAATAAGTTAAGATACATATGCGACATTGAGAGATGAGGGGAGGTGTTGGGATGCGAATGAAAGCGTACCCGATAATGAGTAGAATTAAAGGGTTGAA
>Ga0210034_1003143_pt1 | contig 12085 bp, 12 predicted proteins | sample CryGeymeta201505_FD_185466 | JGI IMG/M metagenome (GOLD analysis project Ga0210034, IMG submission 185466) | Groundwater microbial communities from Crystal Geyser aquifers in Utah, USA - Crystal Geyser metaG 2015-05 (SPAdes) (version 2) | ecosystem: Environmental > Aquatic > Deep subsurface >... | reverse complement strand
CTGTTTTCACATAGCGATCACTATGTGAAATGACCTCCGCATCATTCAGGTGTACCCGGTCATCCCTGATGGATTGGCCAAATAGCAGCCCTTCATATCCTCCGCGCTTCAGGATATTGATGATGGAGTCTTCTTTGATTATCTTCCCTTCCTTGGTAACAATGGCGTAGCCATCATCTCTGAAAGACTTCCCTATGTCATTTTCTGTGTTAAGCGTAGATACAATCGGCACGATCAGGTTATTCCCATATCCTTCGATCGAATGATGAAACTGCCTGTCGATCACCCAAACGAGTTCCCCGCATGAATTAATTCTGGCCAGTGGGCCATCGCCTCCGGTCAATATAACGCTTCCATTCGCTAATAAGTACGGGTGCTGCGATCTGAATAATGTGCGCGTATGTATTGGCCACAACATTCCGTTTTTCTTTGCGGATATCAGGCTAGGGGAGGCTTCAACAATATCTTCCGGCGCAGGTATCCACTCCCATAATTTCCGGTTATCACGAAGGTCGTACAGATAAACCGTGCTTACCGAGGACTCCTTACTGTAAGCAGATATGAGCAGTATCCCGTCATCCTTAAAATTCTTGTCAATCTGCGTGAAGTTCGCACTATTTGCGTAATCCAGAATTTGGGTATTTTTCTGAACCACCTTACCTTCTTCGACTCCTATACCTTTTTCGTACAGAATCTTCAAGTTCGATGGTATCGAAGCCAGTTCAAGCGCAATTTCACCGAACTGTCCGGCCTTTTTACCACCGGTTGCGGTATGTTTCACAACCCAGCCAAACAGTATCGTGCCGACCACCCAGACCAACAAGGAAATGATCACCAGCCACAATTCAATTTTTTTAAATAGTATCTTTTCCATAATTATTCCTGTTAGCCGGGCATGCAAACTTAACCTTTACCTTTACCTTTACCTCATCCAACCCTATCGTTTTTCGACCTCATGCATACCGGAAGCGTTAAATTTAACAATGCAAGAACCACTCCATAGCTCAACATTTTATAAGTTGGTTCAAACAGTACTCCGATCAATAGCGGAGGTAGACAGGAAATCAACAAAATCAGACGTGATGTATCCATATGGACTCTGTCACCAATTTTTTGTGAGTAGGCCAGCAATAGTCCGATTATCGTCAGTAACATACCAAGTCCTATCGCACCACTCTTTAACAGATAGAAAGACAACATCGAATGCGTGAAGCGGCTATCTGCCCCATATATTGGATTCACGAATGTCCCTCCCCAACCAATGCCCAACAGCGTCGATTGAGGAGTCGCGGCAATTGTCGTTGTGACCGCCAACCATTCGCCAACCTTACCATTCGCCCCCACCAATTTCTGCTTCATCCAAAGCAACTGCAAGATCGGCTCTATTTGCGACCAGAACAGAATGCAGATCAAAACAAAAACCGGCAATAGCCTTATGTAAAGTCCGCGCTCTCTTAACTGGGTCAGGCATACAGCCGCAATCGCTAGTACAAAGAGGGCAGTATAAGCTCGCAGCCCCAAGATCATAAATCCATAAGCGATGAATGCACCAATGCCAGCCAAGAGCATGCCGGGCAACCACCCTCGCCAAGACCTCGCCATCAGAACCACTCCCCATGCACTTAAGAAAATTGCGCTGAAAAGCATTGCTGAATCAAAGGGTTTGAGAAAAAGTGCCCGTTGTATTTCAATTGCAGATGCTGTCGCTTGAGTCGCTTGAGTCGCTTGAGTCGCTTGAGTCGCTTGAGTCGCTTGAGTTATATCGTATTGTGCGATGCCCTTCCGCATCCCCAACACCATGTCATCTATTGAACCAAAAAGATTATGCAAACCCACAAAAAATGTGACCGCTGTGCAAATGCCGACAAAGACCAATACCATCACCACCAATGTACGTAAAGCCGCACGATTATCAGACGATGTCGAATAAGTCAGAAAAATGGGAATCAGCAACAAGAATGCAAAAGGAAAAATGTCCCGTGCTATGTCAGACAACGCATTTCCACGCAGCAATCCCACAAAAAGCGGAATTAAAAATAATAATGCTGTAAGACCAAGACACCATTGCGCAGATTTTTCTTGTTGAATCTTGCGGATCACCAAGCCAATCAACAAAAAGCCGCCTGTCAATAAGCCGCATCCCATGACGATTTCCAACCCGGTGATCTTGGGCGGCATGGGTGAGCCGAAAGCAACCAGACTGTAAGCAATCAGCATCAGCCAGACACCTGTTGGAATCAGCTTGCGCTGCTCCCAATACTCCCGAAAAATCATCGCGACACCAGCCATCTTCAACCCTTTATATTGTTTGGCGTTTTTAATAGCTCTTCCTTCATCTGCTCGTAGCGCCGTTCCATTTCCGCAAGGCTCAGACCGTTGTCGTATTCCCACAGCCTCGCCTCGATGCTGAATTTGAAATATGCGATCTGTACGCTGATAAAAAATCCAGGCCAGCCTCCGCGAAAACCACCCAGCCCCAAATAGGTTCCCCAAAAATAGAAAAACAATTGCCACACCGCCCGGATGCCAGAAAACTTTTTCCCCAGCACTTGATGCCGCTGCAAGGCTTCCAGCTCCGCGTAGCGGTTATGGGCCAGCTCAAGCTTGCATGTGTTGTAAGAACTGAAATGCCACAACGAGGTATGGTCACTTGCCGGAACCTTGTGTATCTGATCCTCAGACACCAGAAACTTGCCCAGTTTGTGCACGATGTTTCCGGTGAAATCAACTGCGTCTGGATTGAACATGCGCAGGTGATGTTTGCCGTAATTAAATATCTCCTGCCCATACATGAAGTTCTTGCGGTACAGCTCAACGATCTTATAGCGATTTTCCTGAGCGATTTGCGTCAACTTTTCCAGCAAGGGCTCGGGGAGCAATTCATCAACATAGCCCAGATATACCCACGGGGTAGTAACCTTGCTCAGCGCAAAACCCATGGTCTCCTTGTTTTCGATGTAGCCAGGATTCTTAAACGTGTAAATCTGCTCGGTGTAGCGCGAGGCAATTTCACGCGTTTTGTCGGTGCTGTGATTATCGATCACAACGATTTCCCCCCACCCCTGTATACAGCGCAGGTAGTATTCCAAACGCGGCTCTTCGTTGAAGGTAAAAACCAGAAAGGTTATTTGATTGTTCATTTTGTGGGTAACTTCGTATTTTTCAAAACCAGCGTCTGGCTGATCAACATGACGGCCGCGATTATCACATAAACCCATGCTGCACCTGTTGCTTTGAATGAGGAAATTAACACAAAGCCGGCCAGAAGTGCAGCCAGGACTCCGCATAAGTTACCGATAAACTCTACATGGTTGGCACCTAATGTGCGATGTTTTATACCCGACACCCGGGCAAGGAAATATACGCCATATCCGCCCCAGCCGATTACCAGCAGAGGCCAATGCGGCGCATAAAGATTGCCCAATACCAGCGTGACGATTTCCCGGCCAAACACAACAACAACAATCATGCCTGAAAACCAGAAAATCATCCCAATTTTGAGCAAACGGGACACGGCGGCCTTCATGACATGTGTACCAGACCCATGATGCGCGCGCGCCCAGTCGGCAACGACCTTGGTTTCGAGTTGCTCCATCAACACGTTCGCTATGTTGGATATGCCCCGAATACTGGCCAGCAGGGCAGCCTGCTCTTTGCCGTGCAATATCCCCAACATGAATATCGGGATATACGCCCACAACCAACCCAACGGTGCGCCTGCTATAAATAATCGGCTATAAGCAAGATGCTCCTTTGTCGTCTTGATCCAGGACGAGTCAGTTTCGGCTCTACTTTTACCCGCAGCAAAAACAGTTATCCCCGCAGGAATAAGTGCGCTGACTATCAACACCATGAGTACCGGGCTTACCGTGTCGGGTCTGATAACCAGCAGCCCGATGATACGCAAAGGATAGAGCGCCGCGCTGGAATATACCGCTCTCCTCGCCCCTGAAAATATGTAGGCGGAGCGTCGGTCAAAATCTGCCAGTTGTTGCAGAATCAAAAAGAAAAACACTAACACGGCTTCTGTTGCCGTTGCCTGCCAGCCAAAGACATGACCAAACCCGAACCACACGCCGCAGATCAGCAACGAAAACAACAATGCCTGGAACAACTGCAATCTGGCCAGGGATGTTTGATATGTGCTGTCTTGCGCGGGAGCGCGCACCGCCGCCCCTTGGAAAATTCCTGCCACATTCAACAACAACAAGGCCATATAGCTGGCAAAGACATAGGTAAATTTTCCCTGCTCGGAAAGCGGCAAGACATGTGCACAGATTGCGATAGTCAGAAAATTACCGCCCGAGACCAATACCTGATCGGCGAGGCTGCCGAACTTGTGCATTGCACGCAGATATGATTTCAGCTTATCAATCAACATTGAAACCTGACGTGAACCTGCAAGCGGTATTTGTTTCACCGGGCAGCGTGTTATACATTTTGTAGGTCACCCAGAATTATTTCTGACTCCCGCAAAATCCCCTCCAAGGAAGTCAATTCCGGTTTATACCCAAAGTCTGCGGCACGGGTGTTCAGCGAGTAGTAATGAGGCTTGCTACCTGTCGCATTCACCCCGACGGCGGTTCCGGTGATTTCATACTGCAACCCGAATTTTTCCTGCATGGCTGCCAACAAAGTCGGCTTGTCGATCGGCGCACGAGTATAACAGTCCACTGCCGCATTGGCAGGTGCTGCAACGAGTAGTGCTCTGACCAAGCAGTAGAAATCAGACGGATGCAGGAAGTCGCGCACAATGTAATCAGGCGAGGTTTGCAGCACTGTCTTGTCGCGTATCGCGCGGAGCATATCAGTAATCAGGAAACGGGCCTCAATATCCTGTGTGCGACTGAAATAATTGAACACGCGTATGTCAATGATAGGCAATTCAGGATGCGCGCGATGCCGGCATTCCGCATGCAGCTTCGCCACGCCATAGCATTCGTGCGATGCCAGATTGTTGATCGCCACAGTGGCTACCGTATCGCGGTTCGCAGGCTCCTTGAAATTCGATCCGTAGGCTGCTCCGCTGCTCAAAAACAGGTAGCGGCACGCCGGATGCGTCTTCAGGTAGTCCAGCACCATCTCGTCATAGCGCAGCGTAACTTCAAAGATCGAATTGCCCATCGCCACCGCCTGCGCCGGGTTACCGACTCCGACGAAGTTAATGACGGCATCAAACTCATTATTTTCAAATTTATCAAAATAATCAACAGGATAACGTCCATACAAGCCAACTGATGCCAGCCATTTTGAGACCTCTTCGGGGCGACGCGCGAACAGGTGTAGCCGTTTATCTTTCGCTGCAGAGAATGAGACGATCAAGTCTCTGGCAATCTGGCTGGTCGCACCGAGTATGGCTATGCTCATCTTATTGACGGTCGGCTTGCAACTTGGGAAACTGTTCATCCAGCTTTGAGCCAAACGCCAGGCGCGGGCGGCATTCGGTCGCGCCAACCATCATGAGCTCAATGAATAGCGGGCCTTTGTGGTCGGCAATCAAATTTACTAAGCGTTCCATCTCCGCCGCATTGTCGGCACGATGCGCTTCGATTCCATATGCGGTGGCAATATCGGTGAAGGAAGGACTGCTGTAGCCCTTTTTCGTCGATTGGTCACGACCATCGAAATACATGTCCTGAAAGTTCTTGACCATACCCAGCACGGTGTTGTTCATGACGATGATCGTCATATCCAGCCCCAGGCGATTGAGCGTATCCAGTTCCTGAATGTTGATTTGCAGGCTACCGTCCCCGGTAATCACCACGACCTTATTCTGTGACTGGGTGGCGATTCCCAGGGCTGCGGGCAGGGCGAAACCCATCGCGCCCATGCCGCCACTGTAGTGAACGGCCTGATGGGGAGCAAGGCGCAAACTTTGTGCCGCCCACATTTGGTGGTTACCGACATCGCAAACATAATCAACAGCCTGGTTCGCCAAGCTGTGATTCAGTTTTTTGAACAGCTCGCTAGGACTGATTTCCCAGTCGGCGTATTCGTTCAACCCGGCACGATTACGTTGCGCGATCAAATCCACTACCCAGTTTTTGTCCAAGCTGGGGAAGGTCGCTGCACGGAGCGTGAATGCGTTGAACAAACTCTCGGTAGTTGCGCAAATGCTCAGATCCGCGTGAACTCGATTGTCCAGTTGCGCAGGATCAATGTCTATTTGCACGACTCGTGCGTTTCGCGCGAAGTCGTCTACATCCGCACCCGTTTGCCGGACATCGAGACGCGCCCCTACCACAATCAGCAAATCGCAGTGCTGCACCGCCCAGTTCGCCTCACGATTGCCGTAACTGCCGATCATGTTGAAGTAATGGCTGCGCGAAACGACTCGTTCATGCCCCATAAGCGTGGCGACATAGGGGATACCCAACGCATCGGCTGCCGCAAGCCACGCATCCATCGAGTCGGCCCAGCGCGCTCCACCGCCGATGCAAAGCAACGGTCGCTGCGCACCCGCACAGAGTGAGGTCAAAGTCTTCAGATCGTTCTGGGTTATTGCAGGTTCGGCACTTATTTCCAGCGGCATGTTCAACCATTGCGCTACCAAGTCATCGGGAATTTCAGCTCGCTGAACATCGTTGGGAATATCCAGCAATACCGGGCCCAGTCTGCCACTCAACGCCAGTGACATGGCCTTGTGCAATTCCGGCAATAAGTCCTCTGGTTTATCTACCCTCACGGCATATTTGGTCAAAGAATGCGCGACGGTAACAAAATCCAGCTCCTGAAAACCTTGCTGCCGTATAGCGCGAGTTCCCTTGAGTTCGCGGGTATTTACTTGTCCGGTGATAAACAAACAAGGCACCGAATCAAACCAGCAACTGCCGATACCTGTTAACAGATTGGTCGCACCCGGACCGCTGGTTCCCATCGCTACAGCAATGGTTTGACCACGGGTATATCTGGCCACGCCTTCAGCCGCGAATGCCGCAGATTGCTCGTGGTGCATCGAGACGATGTTGAACTGTCCCGATTCGGCGAAACTGTCCAACAGGTGCGTGATCATGCCGCCCACCAGTTCAAAGCAGGTTTGAACCTTGTGGGCGATCAGAAATTTGGCAACTGCGTCAGAAGCTTTCAATGCAGATCCTGTCGTTCTAGAAATTCACGCCGCAGAACGCTTCGATCTTCTCGCATACAAAATCCAACATCTCTTCAGTCAGGCCGGGATACACGCCGATCCACAAGGTGTTGTTCATGATGGTGTTGGTTAGCTCAGCGCTGATGCGATCACTCGCTGTAATATATAAACTCATTTCACAACAACCTTCCCGCCAACTCTGCATAAATCGGAAATTTTCTGTCTGATGACATCAGCTTGGCATCATGTGCCAGCGCCGTTGCCATAATGATTCTATCTTGCGGGTCACTATGGTGTTCAGGTAAATCTACTGCCATTGTGGCTATTTTAGGTGTAATGGGAAGCAAGCTAATACCTGATCCTTCCAAAGCTTTTTCAAACCATTGCTCTTGATCACAAGGCAACGCGATCCGCCCATGACGTGCCAACCAAGAGACTTCAAAGCAACTTATTACAGACACAGCCACAAAGTCGCACAACTCTATTTGCTTTGACCTCGCAGGAGCAAGCAATTCAGCATCTTCGTTCACCCACCACAGCCAAATATGCGTATCCAGAACAATCATTTGGGTAAATTCCAACTGAGTGCTGGGATGCTATCGAAAATATCCCCAATAATTTTAGTCTTACCAGCAATATCAGAATGCGGGGTACGACGAACATTTTCTCCAACCACACTATCTGAAACAACAAGAAAAATAGCTTCAAGCCGCTTATTTGGAGGCAACTTTGGCATTTTTATCAAATTTCCAGTTAAGTCTGTTTCAAGCATCAATCGTTCTGCATACATGATTACCCCCTTTGACAGCTTGTTCAAAATTAACGAATTTAGAAATTCACACCAAAAAATGCTTCGATCTTCTCACATACAAAATCCAACATCTCTTCAGTCAGGCCGGGATACACGCCGATCCACAAGGTGTTGTTCATGATGTTGTCGGTGTTGGCGAGTTCGCCGCTGATGCGATAAGTGCGCCCTGCAAAGTAAGGCTGGCGCGTGAGGTTGCCCGCGAACAGCAGGCGTGTGCCGATCTTGTATTGATCCAGATACTTCAATAATTCGACGCGCTCGACACCCGCCGCTGCGCGCAGTGTGATCGGGAAACCGAACCAGGAAGGCTCACTGCCTGCGGTGGCTTCCGGCAAAATCAGAAACTCTTCACAGGACTTCAGGCGTTCCTTTAGAAAGGCGAAGTTGTGTTTGCGCGCTGCGATGAAGCCGGGCAGCCTATCCATCTGCGCCAAGGCACAAGCCGCCTGCATATCGGTAATCTTGAGGTTGTAGCCCAAGTGCGAGTAGGTGTACTTGTGATCGTAGCCCATCGGCAGCGTACCCAGTTGCTGGCCGAAGCGTTTGCCGCAGGTGTTGTCGCAACCCGGCCCGCAGTAGCAATCGCGCCCCCAGTCGCGGAAGGATTCGATGATGGTGCGCAGGTCGCGGTCTTGGGTGAAAATCATGCCGCCTTCGCCCATGGTGATGTGGTGTGCGGGGTAAAAACTGCAAGTGGCGATGTGGCCGAAGGTGCCGACGTGCTGCCCCTTGTAGCGAGAACCCAGCGCATCGCAGCAATCTTCAATGACCCAGAGATTATGCTTGTTAGCAACCGCCATGACCGCATCCAGATCGAAGGGATTACCCAGCGTATGGGCGACCATGATGGCCTTGGTTTTTGCGCTGACCGCCGCCTCAATCTTGGTGGGGTCAATGTTGTAGGTAGTCGCATCCACATCCACGAACACGGGCACCATGCCGTTTTGCAACATGGGGTTGACGGTAGTGGGAAAGCCTGCAGCCACGGTGATCACTTCATCGCCCGGCTGTAGCGCGCGTGTGCCCAGCTTGTGCGAAGTCAACGCCGTAAAGGCCAGCAGATTCGCCGAAGAACCGGAAGTGGTGGTCAGCGCGTAAGGCACGCCGACGAATTCGGCGAAACGCTTCTCGAACGCTTCATTGAATCGCCCAGTGGTCAACCAGCCATCCAGCGAGGCTTCGACCATATTTTTTAATTCGGGCGCACCGATCACTTTGCCCGATGGCGGTACAACGGTCGTGCCAGGGGTAAATATTTTTGGTTGATTGACCGATGTATGGAATTGTTCAACTTGATTCCCTACAACCAAACGCATGATTTTATCCAGCGTCTCGGGTTTGACTGTACCCACTTCACCACAGAAAAAGCGTGGCGAAAAAACCATCTGTTTACTCACTGGGAAAACCGTTGGTTTACCCAATCCGCCATTCAGCAGGTCTTCTGTGTTAATGATTAACTGATTGACTTCATTCCATTGATGCACTTGAGAGCTGCCTGGTATTCCCATCACATCTCCCTTACTGTTGGGCAAGGAGGTAATGAGTACAGGACGTGGCTTCGCTCCACTTGCGTCAACAAAAGGAACCTTGTAAATATGTATTGTTCCCGGCTGGAATGGATTAATGGTGGACATATTTTTCCCAAATAGCATCTTCTTCAGAATTGCTTTCAATAACAGCCGAGTAAGCGGCAAGCATAAATTGGCTATCGTCGCTCAATGCATTCGCAGTTTTGGAACGAATGGGCAATACAATTACTTCAAATTCATCCCCCATGTCGGGGGGTACGTTAATGTGTAACTGATGATTTTCATCGGTACACAAGGTTTCTCTTAATACCGCTTGTTTCATTACTCACTCCTAATCGTTTTCATCCATCAACTACGCCATAGCCATACTTTTTTGTTGTCCAACATCCTTCAAAGCGGGATGAGGAAAAACGATGCTTTCAACCTCTTTGCCCATTTATGTGGATAGTCCTTCTCAACGGCGTGGCTCGTGTATGCGCCACTCGTGCTTACGCCGTCTTCAAATAAAGATCAATTTGTTCGATTGTAACGGCTCTCATATCCCTGCCATACAGATACTGTTTTTGCCAGTCCACGATTCTTTTTAATGCCTCGTCCAGATGCCAGCGCGGATGCCAGTCGAGTCGGCCTTTGGCTTTGGAGCAATCCAGCTTCAGATAATGCGCCTCGTGCGGATGCTCACCCCCATCCAACAGCCAACTCGCACCCTCTCCCCAAGATTGGGTTAACTGTTCAACAATCCATTGCACCGGTTTGGCATCTTCATCGTTCGGGCCAAAATTCCAGCCTTCGGCATAAGCCGCACCTTCTTCATAAAGTTTTTGTGCCAGTTTCAAGTAGCCCGACAAGGGTTCCAGCACATGCTGCCAGGGCCGTATGGCGTGCGGGTTGCGGATAGTGACTGAGCGACCTTGCGTAATGGCGCGCATTATATCCGGGATGAGCCGGTCTTCTGCCCAGTCGCCACCGCCAATAACATTTCCCGCTCGTGCCGATGCAATCGCGGTTGAATGCTTAACGTTGAAAGTGGCCGAATTAAAGAAAGAGTTTCGGTATGCCGCTGTCACCAGTTCCGCACAGCCCTTGCTGCTGGAATAAGGATCGTACCCCCCCATCGCTTCGTTCTCGCGATAACCCCATGCCCATTCGCGATTCTCGTAGCATTTATCGGTGGTGACATTGACCACCGCTTTTACGCCAGGCGTACCGCGCACCGCTTCAAGCAGATTGACCGTACCCATCACGTTGGTGGAGTAGGTCTCGACCGGCTCAGCATAGGAATAGCGCACCAGCGGTTGTGCGGCCATATGGATCACGATCTCCGGCTTATGTTCGGCGAACACTGACCGCAAATGTTCCAAATCAAGGATGTCGCCGATAACGCTGGTCATGCCTGCCCCCACCCCCGCGACCTCGAACAGGCTAGGCTCTGTTGGCGGCGCAAGCGCATAGCCGACCACCTGAGCACCCATGGACTGCAACCAAAGCGACAGCCAGCTTCCCTTGAAACCCGTGTGCCCAGTCAGCAGGACGCGCTTACCGCACCAGAATTCGGCGTTCATGCCCAATTTTTCCACGGTGCTTTCCCGGATTGCCACAATTCTTCAAGGTGCATCTTGTCGCGCAAGGTATCCATCGGCTGCCAGAAACCGGGGTGATGGAACGCTGCCAACTGTCCTTCTTCAGCTAGCCTCTCCATGGGTTCGCGCTCCCAAGTTGTTTTATCATTCTCAATATAATCAATAACTTGCGGAGACAAAACAAAAAATCCGCCGTTGATCATCGCGCCATCTCCCTGAGGTTTTTCCCGGAAACTATTGACTTTGTTGCCCTGCATGTCGAGCGCACCGAAACGGCCTGGCGGCAAGGTTGCGGTCAGCGTCGCCTTGACGTTTTGCGCCTTGTGGAAAGCGATCAACTCGGTGATGTTCACGTCGCTCACGCCATCGCCATAGGTCAAACAAAAAACCTCTTCATCTTTAACGTATTCGGCCACTCGCTTCAAGCGACCACCCGTCATGGTATCCTCGCCCGTGTCCACCAGCGTTACCCTCCATGGCTCGGCATGGCGTTGATGCACTTCCATTTTGTTATGCACCATGTCGAACGTCACATCCGACATATGCAAAAAATAATTGGCAAAATATTCCTTGATGACGTAACCCTTGTAGCCGCAGCACACCACGAAGTCGTTGATACCGTGCGCAGAATAACTTTTCATGATGTGCCATAAAATCGGCCTGCCACCGATTTCCACCATAGGCTTTGGACGCGTAGCCGTTTCTTCGCTGATCCGCGTCCCCAAACCACCTGCAAGAATAACTGCTTTCATCCCTTGCTCCTGTCTAAATAATCGTCGTAAGCATGAGCGATTCCAGTACACAGACTAATTTCGTGCTTCCAGCCCAGGTTGCGGATTTTGGACACATCCATGATCTTGCGCATCGTACCATCCGGCTTGGAGGTGTCCTGCACAAATTTACCCTTAAAACCGACCACATCGGCGACGGTTTCAGCCAGTTCACGGATGCTCAAATCTTCGCCTGAACCGACGTTGATCAGCGGACACTGCGACGGAGCAACCAAAACGTCATAACGCGCCTCATCCAGCGTCGCCAGAAACACCAGCGCATTCGCCAGATCGTCCACATACAAAAA
>Ga0210034_1003115_pt1 | contig 12181 bp, 13 predicted proteins | sample CryGeymeta201505_FD_185466 | JGI IMG/M metagenome (GOLD analysis project Ga0210034, IMG submission 185466) | Groundwater microbial communities from Crystal Geyser aquifers in Utah, USA - Crystal Geyser metaG 2015-05 (SPAdes) (version 2) | ecosystem: Environmental > Aquatic > Deep subsurface >... | reverse complement strand
CGAATGGTTCCTTCTCAAAGGTTTATCATTTTATGAAGTGACAATCAACCCGAATTTCGTCGAGGAAGCCAACATTCAACCTCAGGTGGCCTTCATCCCGCCTATACGAACCATTGACCTCTGATCTCAGCTTTATCTTTATTTCCTTTTACTAACAAATCAAAGCAATTGTATTGAGTATCACTCATTTATCAACAGGCACGACCAACTCGTCATAATACCCGTTGCCATCAAAAGATCCAATCATTGACATTCTGATATCCGAGAAGGTAGCTTTGGGGATGTTGAGCTTGTTGAGCTGTTTGAGATAGGCAGTAGCATCGATAATATCATCTCCTTTGGCCTTTAACACTGTCATGTGAGGTGATGGCTGTTTGTACATGTCTGTCTTCTTGTCAAAAGTTATATGAGAAAGCTCACTTTCCTCGATCAAACTAGCAGCTACTGCTTTTTGAACAATTTCATGGATTAGATCGTCGATGCCTCCAACCTTGACGAATAGAACTTTGGTGAAATTTGTATTAAGTTTGACTGGGAAAATGCCAACGCCTCGAAGACTTATCTTTATTTTTCGCAATTTGATCGAGTGCAGGATACTCTTCCATTTGGGCAGATCTGCTTCTGATTTGAGTCTCAAGACTAGAATTGTAGCATGGAGGGTATTCACATCGACCAATGCATCAAGATCATTGTCGTCTATGGTGGTCTTTATCACATTTTAGAAAGTTTAGCGACAAGCATCCGCCAAAGGGATATGAATGAAATGTGTATATCCCTTCTCTCTCAGTGGTGGTCTGACTCGACCCTTGACTTATTCAACCTTTTATTCCTTCATTTCAACTTACTCTTTGATTTCTTTCTTTTATTCCTCAATTCGTCTCTTTTCCTGTATTTTCTTCACAAGTTCATTATTCTCTTTCTCAGGGTCGTACTTCAAGTTGCATTACAAGTTGTTCGGGTCCATGTTCTTCTGTTTGTATACTTCGTTGATATCGTCAGGATTAAAATACACGTGCTGCATACCTTTGAAATCCAACTTGGGAAGGAAGAACTTTTCATAACCTAGAAGGTTGTACTCAGGCACCAGATATGTCTTGCCATTTATTTTGTCTGTATGCGTCGTCACGAAGGCTTGTTACATCAGGATGGTTATTATTATCAAGTTGGCGAAATCTTTCATTAACTCACAACTAAAACAAAAAACAAATATTAAAAGATGGACTAAAGAAAAGGAAATAAATACACTTCATTACTTGTGAATACTGTTGGCTGTCCTATTTAGTTGCTCGTTGCAGTAACACATTTAACCGTTTTTCTACATACGCAATTTTCCCACCATTTGTTCGTAACTTAAATTATTCAGAGCTAGTTCTTCTTTGAATTTAGTGCCTTCCATGGTCAGTCGATACTACTTTCTATCAAGTAGATCTTTAACTATAAAGACATACTCATCTTCTTCAGGTTTGTGTATGATACTTATGTCGAAATCCAGCGTTTTTTGGTGAAAGACAGCCTCGCTTTAATCTTTGCTAATCTCGTATTCTGTATGTGTCCGCCTTGTTCGTCTGAAAGGGTATCGACCTATAAAGCTGAGGTAGTGTTAATTTCTTAACCGATCTTTCATGATCTCCTAGTTCTTTATGGTCGGTTGTTGTCTACTCAACCGCTTTATTATATCTGCATCCAATACTGAGTACTCTCATTTTTTTGCTTTAGTTAGAGCATTTTTTTCTCTTGTTTGGACAAAGCTTGGTCTAGTGATTTGACATAAGACCTCGATTTCGGGAATTCCAGTCTGGGCTTTTCTTTGATTATAGTTGCGATCCTACTTTACCTTTGACTTACTTATTAAACAAGGCGATATTATTCCTCTCAATTTCCAGATGCTTCTCAGCTATGTGATGGCAAGTTATACAATCGAAGGTGATATTCAGTCTGAAAGGCATTTGTTCCTGTGGATGCAAATGACCAGGTTTATGCTTGATTTCTTGCAACCGATTCAACTGCCTCACCCGCTCTTTTCTGTACATTTTTTGATAGATGATCTTGTTCCCTTGAGGGATCTATCTGTTCATTTGTTATTAAAAATATATATGCTGTTGGGCCTCGTAAAATGTATGTTATATCCTATTGAATTGATGCTTGGGGATGGTTGAATTAAGAGTCTTTTGCCATTAAAAATATACAGCATCACTATCCTGTAGTATCCCTCTTGCAAAAAAGTACTAAATTGGCTGAGCTCAAAATGGCGATGACTGTGCTCAGCAAAGCAGTAAAGAATGAGAAAAATGAAGCTGCTCCTCGATTAGCTGTTAGATTTTTGCCAAACATCACCCATCCATTCGCATCCGCAAAATCAGCAATGCACCAAATAGCAAAGAAGACTATCACCGCCGACGACAGAATATAGAAGATACAAGCTGATTAATCTTACTTCATGTATATGCGGTAAGGTAGATAGAACTGATAGAGAGCAATGGGGAAAAATATGACAGCTGTGAAGACGCTGAGTATGATTCTGAGGACCCCTTGATCCACCCTGAATACAATGAGTAGTACCCTTGAGCTGTAGCGACTATGTTGTTGATGAAATTCCACAGACAAACAAAGACTATGAGCATGTAGTTGAGTCGAAGAAGTCTGACACGTCTGACAAGAACTTCAGGGGTCTAGTCAGAATCGAAGTGGAAGATGCGAAGAAGGCAAGGGAAGTTATAATCATTCCAATCTATCTTTTTGGCTGTTCCATGATCACTCTCGTGTTCTGAGCTCGAATATTTCATTAGGATTCAAATGATCAAAATATAATCAATCCTACCTACATTGAAACTAACTCTAAAATATTGATTAGTTCATAGTTCACCTTTGAATTCGAAATAATTGCCTCGATGCAATATCCACTTTGGTGTAAATTTATCAAAAAAATGTTATTTCAAATATGAATGTTCCATGGTATTATTGGTGGTATTCGGCATAGTTATAAAATAAAATAGAATGGGGCAGTCGCAATAAATCCTCAATAAGAACAAAGATCTCATTGAAAAACTCACCCATATCCAAACTGAATAATCCCCACATTATGGCTAACTCCAAGTCTACAGACTCAACCAAAAACCTTTCGACTATTATCTCAAATATCGCTAGGTTCACCAAAATGTCCCACAATCGCAAAATACAATCAAAGCAAATCAACAACTCTACCAAGGGATTTAAGGCCAACGCAACATGGTCAAAGTGGAAGTCATTTCCATAAAAAAAGGTAACATATTCCATCATGTTCAGATGTCTCCCTTTGCTCTGACGCTATCGTAGTTGAATGCTACGCCCGGTACCACAACTACACACTGCATAACGCCATAAATAATAAAAAGAAGAGCAGGAAGATGTTCAAAGATGGAGATTTGTTGTATATCTTTATTAGTCTGGTCTAGGCTGCAGTGAGAATCCAACAACATACCGACAATAATTACTATGGTTTGTTCAAAGCTACCAAAGTATTTCTAAGCACAGAAGGCTTTGTCAAATTGTATCCTTTTAGAATTTGTCAACAGATTATGCTGACACAATTGAATTATTCGGAAACTTAGTGCTCTTCTGCTGAAAGGGAGCATAAGTCTTATTGTACTTCTATTACTGATCTGCAAGATCTTGGTTTTCTCATGGCCCAACTATGTCTTCTCGAACACAAGTAAGATCTCCAATTATTGTCGAAAGAACATATCAGATACAAATTAGACCGTGGATTAGCAGGTCGCATCTCCCCACGTTTACGTTACTTAGCCATCCGTCTGTTAGATGGCTAACAAATTTCCTGGCAACTGCTCAGTTAGGAGTTGGAAAATATTAAATCAATCGAAAATATACGAATGTCGTATTGCATCAGATTAGAAGAGGACATTACAGTGAGGGCTTCAGAAATACTTGAGCAGGAGTACTAAGAAATGAAACAAATGCGATTTTCAAGGGTAGAAAAAGCCTAAAGACAACAAGTGTTATCATCTCTGCAACCCAATTTAAGAGCTTCTAGGATTTAGCCACTTTCGAGAACTAGCAGGTCTTCATTACATTTTTGATTAATATTCTAATAATATACCTATCTAGGACCTTACCTGTAAAAATAAGTAAAATAATACTTTTTTTGGTTGATTTTTTCTATACTACTTTAACTCCCAATATCTCTAATGCCACCTTGCAAATTATGGCTGCAGACTACTACATGCTTCGACAACTCACTAACGAACCAGTAGCCAACAGCACTTTTAGTTTAGACCCACCTACCATGCTTTCGAATCTTATATATTTCCACCATGTTAGGACTCATCCTTGTCCTGTTGTGATCCTATACCCCAATTGCAACAAATTATTCAAGAAATATCCATAAAATCAAGATAATCACTCAATCAAGGATTGCACTCCTGAATTCGACCCAATTTATATATCCATCTTGGTCCTCATCTAATTATTCAATTATTTTTCTCACCTCCTCGTTAGTGAACTGCATCTGCATTTTTTCAGCAATTGCCTGTATTTTCTTCACATCTAACAATCCTGTCCCGTTTCTATCGAACTCCCTGAATGCCTCAAGCACCTCCTTCTATGTCGGCAAAGGCCTTCTTCTAAAAATAAGACAAAAACATACGCCATGTAAATTTGTTTGTACTCCGAGAAATCTATATGTCCATCGCCATCCAGATCGTACTCATTGATGATGGTGGTAATTTCTTACATGGTCGGATTCATGCCAAGAATTCTCATAGCTTTGTGTAATTCCTGAAAGTAAAGGCGACATATACCTAGAAGGTGATATTGCCATCACCATTGATATCGAATTTATTGAATACTTTGCGAATATGCTCCACTTCGTCAGGTTCGATATTCTCACTGTTCTACATATTTAAATTGTAAAGTATTCGATCAATAGTATTAAATCATTTGCGAATTGAACGGGCTACAAAAGAATGAAAACGTTAGAGACGACGACCTCCCCGACCTATGAACTGTCGGTCGGTTTAAGGTTGACGGACTACTGGGTAAATAACTGAAGAAAGGGGCATTTTGTAAGGTGCAGAGGACTCTTACAGGTCTGAGCCTTTTCTGCTTGATTTGCTGATTGAATGCTGTCTCGGTCTGATCCGAAGCACAGCTCGCTACTTCGGCTTATTTTCTTTCTATATTATTGCCTATTCTGCCTATTTTTGTTGCCGAACAGGAGTGCACATCTTCTCCAGGCGAATCGGTTTCTCGGAGAAAAACTATACTTTCTTCAACCTGAAGCTCCTTCCCTCGTAGTTTTATATCATTCTGTTGATGTACCGATTTTTTTCGGGACTGCTGGCATCATACTGCGAGTGATCTTCCCAGGCATCCATCACCCACTCTCTGTTGCTTCTCTCAGGGGGGACTGGGTGCAGGGCTCGCGTGCTTTGCAGATCGTCGATAAAGCTCAGAAATTTGAGTTTGTCTTATGGGCACTCCTCGGCTTTTTCTTTGCAATTTGCTATCCGCATGATAAATTTTAACGCTCACCCGGATAAATTCATTAAAATGGGTGATCATAAATTAGCAGAATCACAGCCCCTTCCTCAAAGAATCTCGGAAGGTTGAACGCATTTTGGCATAGGGGTCGTTGTATTTTCGGTGCTCGGATAGTCGCCTGTCTAAATTTCGTTGGTAGCCACCATAGTGGGAAGGTTGATTTTTGCCACGCCAGCCCACCTGCGTCCTTGAGTATATGTCAGAAGCAGCTACCTAGTTCCTGCTGATGGGAGCTCTAAGGCTTTAGAGGAAATTGTAATTTTTTTTGCCACCTCTCATGATTCCTCCCTCAGTCGAACTAAGCATGGACCAAAAGGTACATAATGTAAGTGTCTCTGCCTGTTCCATCACCGACGTAGTGAAGAGGCCTTCCTGAGACTGGCACATACGATGAGTTGATCCTCCCTCGATCAGTACTGGGAAATGCTCCTCGCTCGAACTTTCCCATGCCGAGCTGTGTATACCCCCTGAAATTTCCTCCCATTTCGAAATTGATATACGAATCTCTGCCGGTCCCATCAACACCATAGTGACTCTTTTTAGCAGTGAGCTATATTGAGCTAGCTTGCATATAAATAAAATTATAACCCTCTGATTCGTCATCGATTATCGATTGTGATCTCACCGGTAGATAAGGGTTTTAAAAATGTTCAAAATAAAGAATGAGAACTATCAGTATTATTTGATATGATTGAAAGTGCTTGGCTCCTTCAGTGCCTTCCAAAGACTGCAGCGATACTTGATATGACTACTATAGCTGCTGATGCGGGAATTGAAGATGTATTCCAGGGCATGTTTTCTGAAGAATAGGTTGCTTATCACCCGTAAACATTGACCCTTCTCGCCAGTCCACAACTCCCTCAGCTCCGCTATTGTGTTGATGGAGCGTTTGAGATCCCTTAGCTCAGCTGTGAGGTCATCATAGTGAAGGCCGAATCGGCGAGTCAAAGGGCTAAGTTTAGCCTTGTTCTGCTCAACAAAAGAGATGATCCCTTTCCCAAAGTTTTTAGGAATGTTCTTGGTCTCGTTTCGAGATTTGTTAATCCCTTTTCCTTTCCCTCTTCCTCTTTTCTTGGGCCCTTCCTAGTCCTCCTGAGCTTCAGGGCAATCCTGTTCTTCGCACTACAGGTTCGAGAAAGTAGATGAGAGGTTGTGCTGAAGTGGCTGCTCGAAGAAGAGGTCTGCCTGATAACGTTAGTCCTGATGATCTTCGAACTCAATCAACTCAGGGAGATAGGTTTGCTTGGCATCAGAGCTGTTAGATTGATGGAGCTAGCTCTCGGGCTCATTCATGATAAGGTCATCAAGATGGATCATCATTTCCCTGCTTTATTCCTTATTAATTTTTAAGAATCTTTGACAATAAAACGAACTTCAACTTACAAATAGGAACACACCTCTAAACACAAATCCCTGACAGCCCTCATCGCCCCCATTCGTTTAATATGGATGTTAGCTCTTTCTGCCCCATCCGCCAAAACGACCTGTCAAATGTCATTATAACCATCCACCAGAATTTGCAAGCTCCATTCAATAAAAGACAATCTTGAGGGTGAAGTCAATGATAATGATGCAATATAACTTTATCAACGCCTGCGGTAGTAGCTGGATTGTATCAGATCGCTACTGCTTGCTCCCAATCTTTTGCTAACACTTTGCCTTTAGAAGTTCTTAGCTTTTTGGAAGTATTATTCAGCCTTGACCTCATTTTTTTTCACATGACGTCCCTAAATCACCTCACAAGTACGTATCGGTACATATTACCCAGATGGGTGTAAGCCTCTGGAATTCCGAAATTGCAGGCTTAGTAATAATATTCGAATGCCTTCTGATAATTGGGATTCAAATCCTGACCTCCTTTCTCATAAACCTCACTACATTTATCAATATGTACCCCAGGCAGATCAAGGCATCCTTGTTACCTTTTGTTGCTTTCTCAAAACAAGAAATAGCCTCGCGTAAATCTTGCTCAGTTCCGAAACCGTTCCTGTAGCACTCGCCTAGTTTCATGAGAGCACTATCGTTATTCATGCTTGCTGCGATGGTGTAGTACAGGAAGGCTGTTTTTGGTTGTTTATTAACACCGTAGCCTTATTCAAGCATGATGCCCAAGAAATAATATGCTTATGCATTTTCTTCGTCTTTTGCAATGATCTCTCGACAGAAACGGTTCAAGTCTGCCAGTTGGTCGAAAGTGCAGCTGTTAGCGTCGTTTAGCAACATCTATACATACATTATTCTTCCCTCAATGTCACCCTTCTCAGCAGCTCGTCTGATGAGATTCTTTGCTTTTTAATCACTGTGTCTCACCAACTTGCCTTCGTAGTAGATCAGACCAAGATTGTGAAGAGCTTTGACGTACTCAGCCTCAGCTGCGTCTTCAAGATACTTGAGACATTTTTTCTCGTCACGATACTTTTCATTGCTGAAGTAGAAAGTGGCAAGGTTGTTGAGAGCTCGAGGGAAATTTTTGGCGGCTGCTTTGCTATAGTAGCTATAAGCTTTGTCGAAATTTGGCTCAAGAATGGTACGACCTGTGTCCTCATCTTCAAGTCCATTTTCGTAAAGATAGCCCATATCTGTAAGAGCTTCCAAATGACCATTCTGACTAGCCTCCTCCCACATCTTGAGATAATCAAACGGTTTGCCATACAATCCTCTCTAATTCAAAGAACCAAGTCGATAGAGAGCTTAATAGTTATTCTTTCTTCTGGCTGCCTCATAGAATTGAATCGCCTTGTCCAAATCTTTGTCGACTACAGTGCCCTCTTCGTAAAGGATACCATAAATCCATTCTGTGTCAGGAAGCTCCTTGATTAACTTCTTGGCAATATAACCGTTAGGACAGAGGGAAACTGCCAGTAAAAGTTAGCAATTTTTGCATTTTTACACCACCTTCTCACCGTTGAAAGTTTTATCAGCTCCAGGCAAATTTTCTGGTGCTGTGAAGTCTTTTCTTGATGCAGTTTTTCTGCTACGACTGGCATCAATGTTATCTCCTCTCTCAGCTTCATACTTGGCCAGTATATCGTCTCTGATTTGCTTATCTTGGAAGGGTCGTATAATCTCGAAAATGTGTTCATATCCCACTAACCTTCCAAAAATATTTTCAAGCTGTTTAGGACTGGTGCTAGATCCACAGAAAAACGAACTTCCTTTGCCAATGGCTATCAACGTAGTCTCGAACTATGTCAAAATACTCTTGAGGTTATCAACTATTTTATCAACATCTTGAGGCCATCTCCCGACAGTTTTCCCCATAGTATAATTCATCTATCTAATCACTCTGATGTAGTTTTCTTTCTTTTCCTTGCTGATTTCTTTGTCCTCTGCTAATTTTTTTTCGATTTTGTCCAAGAGCTCCTTAGTTGGATTGTAGTGGAGTGAAGCTGGGAGCCAGTGATCCTAAATTTGAGCTTGCATTTAAATTCTGAGTTTATAATAACAGAAACACAGGACTGATTATCTCACCTGTAATTCGCTATACTATCAACTTAATGCTCGAATGATGACAAATATTCAAGGTCAGTATACAATCACCTCAATAATTCACTACTCCAGTATTTTGTTTCCTGAACCGATTTGTCTGAACTGTAAATCTTTCTGAATTTTCTCCAACTGCTTCTGCCTCTTTTATTCTTATTTGATCTCATGAGTGAGAGTCAACTTGACTACTCCTCCTGGTTTGAGACCAACAGGAAGCAAATATCTAGGCAACTCGATTACGTTATAGTCAAGGTCTACTAGTGTGGCTGTTGATTTTTCTATGTTGCCCACTGTCAACATGTATTATCTACTATCCTGCTGCCCCTCCTCCATATCTCTACCAGCACTTATAAAAATATTAATAAAACAGCACCACAAGTACCACCATTGTTGGTAAAAGATACTCAGAAGTCAACTTGACTTTGTACTGTTGAGTTGGCTAAAATATTCTTGTAGCTTGTTCGATAGAAAAAAATGTTAACCTATATTCTTATTTTCCATATAAAATGCTCAGATCAAGCAGCTCAACCAAAGAAAATTCTAGAGCACCCTACAAGGTCCCATCTAATCGCAAAAGACGTATGGAACAACATCTGAGCTCCCTCTCCAACACTCAAACATTGTTCACTCCTTGTCAAGTCTCAGAAATCAGCACCCCTAATGTGACTCGCAATCAATTCTACAAAACCTTCGGGAGCAACAATTTCGTCGAGTGGAAAAGACCCGAAAGCAAGCAGGCTTACCGCAAGTTTTTCTCAAGACCTGAGACGAGCAAAGGAATCCGAACCAATGATAAACAATCGAGGAAGTGGCCCAATGATATCAAAGGTGGACAGTATCACTCTCAATACGTCCCTGAGCGAGACGTCGACGACTATCGAGCGGAGGAGCCATCAAACATAGAAATAATCGTGACCAGCACAAGAAAAGCCACAAACAACATCACAAGATGCGAAAAGTCCAAATTCTAGACAGATCTCGATGACGAATTTCTTCAACTCTTCGCCAACTGATTGCTACATACTGTTCTTTACCACATTATCAAATAGATATCACATACAACAAAAACAAAGAAGAAGAAAAAAAATTGATTTCTATCTCGTCACTATCACTCTAATACTATCTTTTTCATGACTTGACACTGTGCCACCTTCCATTGGAGGTGTTATCATACTCGCTCGAACTGATACAATTTCGTCATGTTTGATATTAGTTGCGAAAGTCGCTCTTTAATTGTAAGAATGAATCAGGAATGATAATAATTATAATATTCAGGGATCATTGCTCGTATTCGGCGTTTCTGGTTACTTGCTAGCCTTCGAAGAAAATTTGGAATATCTCGTAACTGATTAAATCGGCTTATCTGAGCTTACCCTTACCGAATAGAGTGTCGACTGAACCGTCGCGAGCATCGAAGCAACCGCTGTTTGTACCCAAGTTACTGTAGATTTTTGCTTAGCTTGCTTTGAATCTAAGTTAGTTGTTGCCAAATATGAGGAAAAATTCATCATAAGTTGTGCCATTTTTCGTAGTTGATTTTAGCTTAAAGACAACCTCGTTGGACACTGACATGATTAGAGCAGACTGTCCTCGGGTCATGGGTTTGAAGGGATCAGGCGAGAAACCCGCCACCATGTAGCCATTTGTGAGTTCAGCGACGGCCAGGATATTGGGGCGGCGATCGATATATTTATGGAAGTTGGTTTTATTAAAGGGGTCAAGTCTGCAGAGTAATTTGGAATTGGTTGGTCGCTTTTTGAGGAAGTCAGTGAGAGCCTTGGTGATGAATCTTTGGCCCTGTTTGTAATTGGCCAGGATTTAATAGGAAAATATGTTGGGAGCCGACTATCCTGAGTCGAGCTGTTTTAATTCCAGAAGAGCTTTTTCTTTCTGCCTCAATTTCGAAGATAGCTACTCCTCTTACTTTTTGAACCGATCATATTTTGAAGTTATATCAAAGTTTTAGTCGTTGAGGGCAATTATGGATTCCCGCAGCTTGACAATTTATTCTTATTGTTATCTAATATATTCTATGTGTTTGTAGTTGCTGTCTTATAGCCATTTTTGTTTCAATAATTGACCCTCGATAGGATTACCCGACTATTTTATTATATTTTTGAATACTTCTTTTAACTTCTCTCTTGAGATATCCTGAAGTCTTTTTTATTCAGCATTTTTGTCAATATCACATTTCATGTGTTTTATCTTTCCTGCCAGAGTAGCAATATTGGCCTCCAACTATTTAATTTTGCTTTGGAGTCCTTCTTTTTCCTTCTCTGTTGAGATATCCTGAAGTCTTTTCTATTCTGCATTTTTGTCACCTTCTTCCTTCAGTTTTTAAATGTTTTCTTCCAGAGTAGCAATCTTGGCCTTTAGTGTTTGTTTGTCGACGAGTTATGCCTCTAACTATTCCATGCGGTGCAGATTCAGCTGATTTTATTTTTCAATCTTTTATATTGTTGTTTGTTTCTCATTTACTGTTGCTTCCAGCTATTGAAGCTTGGCCTCATTGTTATCAAGCTGCTATTCAAATGCCTTTATTTTTCTTATCAGTTATGAGTTCTCTGTCTCCACTTTTATCTTTTGTTCTAAGCACTACTGGTTTTTTGCGAACAGCTCATCATGCTCCCTTTTAGGAACCATCTCAAGTTTTTATTTTTAGAGGGTTTGCATCTGTTGCTGCAACTATTAAATTTTGGCCTTCAAGGTAGGTAAAGCCTAAGAGTCTTGCTTATCATATTTTCCTTCTATTTCCACTTTTTGATGGAACACAGCCCGGTTGAGAGTAGAGAACAGTTCCTTCTCTACAGGGTTCAGAAATTTTTAGTATTTCTCATAATTGTCCTCCTCTGCCTCCAGAATTGGCTGAAATTAGTGTGCATATTATCTATTTTTGACTGTAATTTTTTGAGACCAAAGCCGAACAATGCTCATGATGGCGTCGTATTTATCATTGAAATCAGAGATTAGCTGTTTGACTTATTGTGAAACATTCGGAGAGTATTTAGCGTACTCCAAGGCAATTGCATTTCCTTTCTAGTTGGAACAATCGTTATAGATTTGAACCAGTTGCTTTAGCAAGTACAGATCTCTCATGTAGAGAATGTTATTCAAAAATTACTCATATGTTTATTGTCCCTATTAAAAGAAATAATTTTTT
>Ga0210034_1003069_pt1 | contig 12313 bp, 10 predicted proteins | sample CryGeymeta201505_FD_185466 | JGI IMG/M metagenome (GOLD analysis project Ga0210034, IMG submission 185466) | Groundwater microbial communities from Crystal Geyser aquifers in Utah, USA - Crystal Geyser metaG 2015-05 (SPAdes) (version 2) | ecosystem: Environmental > Aquatic > Deep subsurface >... | reverse complement strand
TTATATTTCTGAGGAAGGTATTTCTGCAACTGCGACATGCAATATGTGACAATACGAAGCATATACACAACGATTGAGTCAAAATCCATACTTTAATCATATAAACGATATCGAAAAAAAACGATCTGACGTCGATGGACATAAGTTCGAAAAAATGAAAGTAAAATATCGTCCCGAGATAGTTGCACTTGGTGCCAACGTTACACAACATGACGTAGAAAAATCACTCCAAACTATAGATATTGACGAACTCAAAAATATTATTGATCAAGAAGAAACTGACGATTACGCGATTTTGGATATGAGAAATACATACGAATATAAACTGTGACATTTCAAATGAGCATTGCCAGCTGGGACCAATAATTTTAGGGAAGTGCAGGATTTGTTGAGTAAATACAAAGATATGTTTGCCCGCAAAAAAAAAGTCATCATGTATTGTACAGGGTGAATTAGATGTGATAAGCTTTCTGTCTTGGTCAAAAAAGAATGAATAGATAATTTTTATGCACTTGATGGATGAGTTGTTAATTATACAAATCAACATAACGACTGAAATCGACTTGGTAATTTATATACATTTGATGGTGTAATATCCCAAAAAATTGGTGACGAAGAGACACATACTACGATTTGAGAATGTATTTTTACAGGACTCAAAACTGATAACTTTGAAAACTGTCGCTACTCTGCATGCAATGCTCGTCTATTGGCTCGCAAGAGACAGTTCAAAAGATTTGCAGGATTTTGTTCGCAAGAATGTTGCGAAAAAGCACAAACATCATTACTTATCAAAGATGAAAAACGAGATAGTATCAATTATAAACAACTTCGTGAGGACATCAAAAACTGAAAAAAAACACAAGAACATTGACAAGAATTAGTTAGAAAACATATACAATCGATGCTTTGTAATGATCCATTTCCTCACAAAACTACACAAAAAGAAGATATTATTGACAAAGATTATCTTGAAAAATTCTTACAATCCGAACAAAAAACTATATAAACTGACACTGTGTCAGTTTTTTTTATTATTTTCAGTATTTTTTAGAATGAACATTTTGATCATAGCAGCACATCCAAACCCAAATGGATTCACGCACAAAATTGCAGAGACATACAAAACAACATCAGAAAAATTAGGACATACAGTCAAGATATTAGATCTATACAATCAACAATATACGCAAGACTATCTTCGCATGAACGAAACAAATAGACCACTAGACGAACCAAAAAGAGATGAAATGCACAAACAGATAACACGAGCAAATGAGATGGTGTTTATTTTCCCAATTCGATGGTTTGACTGTCCTGCAATTTTAAAAAACCGATTTGATCAAAATTTTTCTCATGGATTTGCATTCAAATACAGAAGCTGAAAACTCACTCCAGCAAAACTATTGAAAGGAAAAACTGCAAGAGTTTTTGCTACTGCATGAGCACCAAATCGAGTATTTTGGACGATTGGTGCAATCACACTCAAACTATCATTTCGATTATTTAGACTGGATTATGTATGAATTTCACTCAAAAATTTTACTGTCTTTGGAAACATGAACAAACTCAGACTACCTAAACAAAGAGCACATATGCTCAAAGAAACAGAAGCAATTGCAAACAGAAATAAAAAAAAATAAAAACACTGATCACAAGATACACTTGCAAAATGACATAAAAATGCTACATTCAATACTATGAGAAAACATCCAAAGTGTATTGATTACAAGGATTATATTGTACGTGATAGTGAATACGTACAAACTTCGCTTCTCCAAACACGTGATATTATGCGTCAATTTGGGAAAAGTTATTTTCTTGCGACAAAATTTCTTCCTAAGCGCAAAAAGCTCGCTGTATATAATCTCTACAAACTCGTAAGAATACCTGACCTTGTAGTTGATACTCCACATATCGATAGTATTCAAGCAAAAAAAGACCTACAAGAACTCTACAGCCATCGACTATATGTGTATAACGAAAAATCATATTCTGATAGAATTTTTGGTCAGGCAGTGCATTCTTTTTATCAATTTGATATCAAGAGTACGTATGTAGATGCTTTTTTTGGTGCAATGTGGATGGATACTGATCTTACGAGATATCAAAGTTACAGACAATTATGTGATTATATGTATTGATCTGCAGAGGTTGTCGGACTTATGATGTGTGACATATTGGGAATGAAAGACAAAAAAGCTATACCATATGCACAGAAACTCTGACGTGCAATGCAATTGACAAACTTTTTAAGAGATATTGCAGAAGATTATGTTGAACTAGATCGCATATATATGCCTCAAAAAGAACTTGAGCAATTTGGTTTATCTCATGATAATATTATTCAATTTTGTAATGGAGAACCGATAAACAATGATTTTATTGCATTTATGCAATACTACATACAACGTTGTGATGATATGTATCAAGAAAGTTTTGATTGACTAAAATATTTGTCAAGATTTGGTCGCCAATGAATATATATTGCAGGTAGATTATACCAATGAATATTACGCAAAATAGAACGCCAAAGTTATGACGTGTTTTCTCGCTCAGCAAGAACAACTTCGACAGAAAAATTTACTATTGCAGCACGTTATATGCTAGATCGTAGTCGAAACAAGAAGACCTCCACAAAAAAAGTGTAGGTATTTATTTGATTATTGTTATATGAATTTACAGGAATTTCAGCAATTTTTTGCTGATATATTTGATAAACACTTAGATACAAAAATAGGCAGTATAAAACAGATAATACAAAGCCCACAATTACATCATTGGCTAGACCAAACAAAAATAATCTGTATGAGTTGATGAAAACGCATAAGACCATATCTTGTATATACTGCATATACAGGATATTCTTCACAAAAGCACGAAGAAGTAATGCTTCTTAGTATGGTAACAGAACTTATACATTCACTTGCAATTATATTTGATGATGTTATTGATCTTGCTCATCAAAGACATAATGTGCAAACATTACACGAATTTCTCAAACCTCAAACCACAAATGTACACGAGGCACATATGCAAGCGATTTTGATTAGCAACTATTTTTATAGCCGAGCGACAGAACTTTTGTACCAAAATGATTATTTCGATTTTATTACTCTAAAAAGAGCTGCAAAGCATATTCATGCAAGTTTAGATGCAGTTATGACATGACAAATTCAAGATGTTATATTACAAAAAAAGACAGTTGTTGACGAAACCTTATGTCTCAAAAAGTCGTTTCTCAAAACAGCATCTTATACGTGCGTAAGGCCATTACTATTTTGAGCAAGTTTGGCAATAGATGGCACAAAAGAACTAGAAACTTTAGAACGTTTAGGAGAAGATTTGGGTATTGCCTATCAATGTATGGATGATTTGTGAGATGTAACAGGAATACACAAAGATAAACAATTTATGGCTGACATCGTTGAATGACAGCAAACACTTTTGAGTACATACATGTTTTGTCACGCATCTGACACACATAGACAAGCATATGAGTCTTATTTTGGCAAAAATATAACAGAAGAACAAAAACAAATAATAAAACAATTATTGTTTGACGCATGAGCTATAAAACATGCGCGTGCTGTTACTACAAAATATATAGCATCTGCAAGAGAATCGTTACAACAACTCACAATGTTTGACCAACAAAAACAATACATTGCTGACATTATTGATCTTGTTGAACATAAAGCCAGTCAGTAATATTTTTTTTAATTATTTATATTTCATTTTTATGAAAAGGATTTTTTTGATATTATTTTTTTTGGTATCATGTGTACAGGTTGCACATGGGAATATAGACTGATTCACGATACCATGAAGATGTTTGGTTTCTGGTCTGTGAGATGTTTGATGCTTATCTGATGATAGCAACATACTATATAAAAACTGAACAATTCTCACACAAGGTACACGTATAGGCGAGTTTAAATTCTTGGAATGAACATCTGATATTCTATGGACTACAAGTAAATCTCCATGAGAATGAGATATCTATCTAAATGCAACTCTCATATGACAATGAAAGTTTCTTTCTTATAAAAAACATGCAGGAAAAATTTTTATTGAAGCAGAACAAAATTGATGAAGAGTACTTTTTATCAATTGAGTACAACATGCTTGATGACTAACAAAACTTGGATTTATACAAAATGGCTATTACGCTACTTTTTATAATACACAAACAAGGAAAACAACCATAGTAAAAAATGGTGTTAGTGAAATACGTGATGGTGATGTAAAAGTATCTATGTCATATGATGGTAGTTTGTATTTATATATATGACGTATTGGTTGAATCGTTCCTAGTGAACGATGAATAGATGAAACAAATATACCATATATACAAAATCTTGAGTATCATGTAATTAATAGTATAACGTTTCACCCTACGACAAATAAATTTATAGTTAGATATGAAAAAGATATAGATATCCACCCACGAAGAGAACAACACACATATTACGATGGTATGACATACATTTGAGATATTGCTACTTGGTTTACAAAAGATTGAGACTTCTTAATGTTGTGAGGAAGTACTCTTTCTTTAAATAATGTAATTATAAAAGATAATATCTCAAAAATAAATATTAATATTAGTACTTTTGATACTACAGCTTTTTGGTATATATGAGAAGATTTAAAATATTATTACTATCAAAACTGACAAGATATACTATTATCTATAGAAGGCTGACGACAATGATCTAGTTATGCATTTACAACAAGACAATGAAAAATAGCACATATTGATAAAAACTCCTACTATTTTGAGAATCAACTATTGTGACGTTTCGATAGTATAGATAAAATAAGATTTTCTGATCAAAATATATTCAGCGCATTTGATACAAACGCATCAAAAAGATTTGTTATAGTCGACAACAAAAAAATTGAATTACAATGACGAGTACAAGATGGAGCTATATATGAAGACAAAGTATTTATTCTAGAAACAGAATGAAGAGGATGAGATGCATGAGAAAGAAAAGTGCTAATTGATGAAAACTATAACCTCATTAAAGATTATACGGAAAAGAGATTCGATCCCAGATACAGCTCCTTTATTGAAAGTTTTTATTTAGTTAGAAACGAAGTATCATTAACATTAGCTTATGGTGTACGAACACCATCATGACAAGTTCATTCTACAGATATATTTACAAACAATCAACAACTCAAAAACAAACTAACAAGCATGTGAACAACAACATTTGTTTATAATCCTCAGCCATTTCCTCAAGTATGATCAAACGATACTACTGACTCGAGTGGAAGTACGAATAGTGATTCTGGATCTGCTTGAAATACAAATACTGATACGAATTGATGAAGTAGTGTGCAAGATGACAACTGATCTTCTAACAACGAACCATCATGATCAACCTCAAATTCAAACTGAAGTAATACTAATACAGCACCAAATAGTATTCCACAACGAAAAAAAGATTTAGAAAGGTATGTATGATTTACAGAACAAGAAATAGAAGAAAAAAATAATACTGATTTAAAAGTTCGGCGATGATTAGCATATAATGATACTCACTGAGAAAGATTATTGTGACGAGCAAAGAAAATGCACGATCGTTATCCATCTTTAACCAAACAAGAACTTGCTACTTTAGTAATAGAAAAAAGTGAAAAACTTTACGGAATAGATGATATCAATGCATGATGAGTTAAGAATAGTCTATTTCACTTCTTTTTTTGAATTAAACAGGTTTTGTTTAGGTCAGATATGGATTAAAGAAGATATTTTATCGTTTTACACATCACTATGTCACAAAAAGAATTCCATTATGATGAGAATCGAAACCTTATCGATTGACCCAAACCGCCAATTACGACCGACTGCAATGGTGTTGAACTCAAGCATTGAGATACAATAGTTGCAATCAAGTGACTTGCTGTCAAATGATGAACTGATATCAAAAAATGAGATATATACAAAAATATTGTCTGTACAGATGATCCAACACATGTCAGAGCAACATGTAAAAAAAACTGAAAAATATTTCTTAAAACAGAATTTTTTAAGAAAGTATGATAAGGTAATTATAAAAGAAAAAGAAAAAGTAAAAGATAGAAAAATTTATACTATTTAGTTCCACGGAACATTCTCGACCTCGCCTAGATAGCGAGGTTTTTGCATTCGCAAAAAGAGATCTCAATACAGTAATACTCTTGCAAAGTATTCACGAATATACACTTTTGGTGCAATACTTGTTGGGACATCACGAGCTGTGAATCAACTACACACCAAACCAATAGACTCACACAGAGCGAGTGATCTTTGCACATGAAATGTCTGAGAAATAACCAACATATGATCTACACCAAAAATCTGTTTGGCACGAAATACAGAGTCTAATGTCCTTAATCAAGCAAAATCTAGAACAATACGATCTTCAGGAATTCCCCTTTGTATTAGTTCTTGTTGAATTTGTTGTGGCTCGTTATACTCGATAATACTATTATCTCATGATACTAAGATATATTGTATTTTTCATGCAGCAAACAATGCAATAACTGCATCCATACGATACTTCCAAAATAAGTTTAACCTCCCATCCAAAGCATACTTACTTGTTCATAATACAAGTCAAACTTGATAGCTGGGGACAGTATTTATATCATCAAAAATTTGCTGTTGATATGCGTAATTGATACGAAAGGGATATGTCATCCAAATACAACCTAATCAAAAAACTGCAACCCCAAAGCTCACAAGAAAAATATGAAGGATTGATTTTTTAAGCAAGAAAAGAAGATATCCTGACAGCAATCATATCCCCAACAAAAATGGAAATAATTGTCCAAAAAATCAGGCATATGTCGTCCAAAAAACAATCATTGCTCGCATTGCGAATGTATGCGTCACATCGTGTCAGATAGATTTTTTTGTTTTTTTGTAATATCGACGTTCTCGCTGATCAATTTCTCGCATTCCTATACATCCCGTCACCAATCGTCAAAGAAAATTTACCCATGGAACGTTATAATACCAATGTTGTCATTCAAATATCCAAAATCACAAAGAAACTGCTCAGGGATCAAGCACCATATCACAAAGCACCAGCAACACAGCTCATACTACATATCTTTGCCAATGTGAGAGTGTATATTGCTTACATATAGCATGAAGTCATAGAACTAATGGTGATCGTGCAAACAAAACAGTCCATGGAACAGTATCCAACACAAGAAAACCCAATAAATCACTATACACAAAACATCAATATGGAACACATGTTTTGATAGCAATAAACTCAATAACAAAACCAGTAACTCAAAGCATCAGCAAAATGTATGCTCACTTTATTCCATATTTGAGTATATACGGAATAAAACTACTTGCAGCAATCAAAAGTATCATGGTTGGATTGAGTCGTTCAAATCCAACAGGAATTCAAACTGCATCAATAAAAAATCATCATATTCATCAAATACTTGCTAATATGATCAAAGGAATTATATTTTTTTTGGAAAAAAAGTGTGAAGACATGTGTATTATACTATCCAAAACGTTTTTTGATTCTTTCTGCCACCAATTGCGCAGAGATCATTACCATTGGCATACCAATTCAAGGATTCGTATTATGACCAACGTAAAAAAGATTTTTTACTTTTTTGCTGATGTTATTTGGCCTAAAAACTGCCGTTTGCATCAGAGAATGAGATAGTCACAAAGCCGTACCATTTCGAGCATTATAACGTTCTGCAAAATCTTTGACGTGAAACAAACGTTTATACAAGATATCCTTTTGTTCTATTGAAACCTTTGTATAATCTTGCACAAGGCGAAGCACTTTTTTGGTATATTCTTCTTCTTGTTGTGGTGTAATTGTTATACCATTTGGAGTAGGGACAAGAACAAAGATATTTTCTTTGCCATCGGGAGCAACGGATGGATCTGTTTTTGATGGATTACAAATATAAATTGATGGATCGTCTGGTAATTGTTTATTTTTTCCAAAAATCTCATCAAAGTTTTTTTCCCAATCTTTACTAAACAATAAATTATGATGAGACAACTCTGGTAATGGTTTATCTATTCACAAATAGAGAATAAATCCAGATGGTGCAAACATCTTTTTCTCTCGATAGCTAGTAGGATATGTTTGTCGTTGCAAGTCTAACAAAGTGGTCTCAGCTCGTGCTTGGTCTGCATTACATACAACAATGTCAGCCTCTTTTTTTTGTCATGCACTATCACCGTTTCATCACAGAGTAAAAGATTGTATCTGACCATTTTCAACATGTAGTTTGTCTACGGGAGTATGTGTGTGATAACGAACGCCATACTGTTTTCAGAGTTTTACAAGTGCTTGGACAAGTGCATAAATTCATCATTGTGGATAAAAGACTCACATATTGAAATCTACATGTGACATGATGTTGTATAATGCAGGTGCATCGTAGGGAGATGTTCACAAAAAAACCAATGGATATTGTAATATTTTTTGGATTTTTTCGCTAGAAAAATAACGACGGACGTACTTCCACATACTCGTAAATACTTGTAATTTCATTCACTCTTTTGCAACCTTTCGAGAAAAGAAATCTAACAAAGAATCATAATTTTTGCGACAAAAATCCATACCTATATGATATTGATATTCAGATTTATCTATATAATCAAAAAACGTATCTTTTGATCAAGGTTCGAGTTTTTCAAAGGCTTCTCGATCACGATGCTTATCTCAATGAATATCAACAATCTCTCAATCATCAAAAAAAATTCTATAACTTGGATCTAGTTTTACAAGATCTAAATGATCTTCAACTTTTTCACCAATGCTTTCAAAAAATGAAGCAAACACATCTGGCATCAGATACCAACTTGGTCACATATCAAAACGAAATCACTCAGCTTCAAAAACACTTGCTCTTCATCCAAGGCATTCATTTTTTTCATAGACATCAACGTCTCGTCCTTGCTTTGCAAGCAATATAGCACTAGCAAGTCAACCAAATCATGATCAAATAATTGCGCATGTTTTTTTTGTCATATGTTTTATTTCTAGACTAAAATTCTACAAAAATATAGAGAAAACACAAACAATAGCTAGGACAAGTTCTTATTATCACATTACTTTTTGTATAAAAATAAGCCAAAACAAAACAAAACCCAAAGTACTATTTATCCAAGGAAACCAAGTATAATAACGAAAAAAAGATGGACGGTACACGCTCCATACGGCAAACATTCCATAAAATAGTCACAAAACGATCAAAAACCGATGTCGTGCAAATCATGCAACAAGTCATGCAATCACAAACAATATTCCACAATATCGTCAGGTATACTCTTTTCACAAAAATACAGCAGTTGTAGTCAATCATGCTTGTTTATCTGGTGTGATATCTGGTATTGCAGAATACGCATGCATTGCCATACACCAGATCCATCATGCAACAAAAAACCTCCAATCAAATGCAGTTTGATAATGCAAAAAGAAACTAATTGCTCACGGCAAAATATACAAAATATTAAATGTTCCATCCAAAAAAGGCTTCGCCTTTGCTCTTATTGGTGGCAAAGAATAAAACAAACTTGTAAACAAAAAAAGAATATAACTGACTGCTAGCAAGATTTTTTGTTGTCGTTGATCATCTGGCAATGCTATCACATACCAAAAGAACAATACTAGATATGGAAGATTCCACGCAAGAATTGACACAACAACACTCATTTTTTGTGATCATAGCAACTTATGTTCATATGTTCATTTTTTGTCATTGAGAGCATCAGTATCTCCATCAGCCAAATCGTTTGCTCCATAAATCAAAAGATTTGCTGGAAAAAGAAAATATGCAAGTGATAGAAGCGAAAACCAATTTTCATATGCCAGCATCACAACATCCATAACATTTTCTACCATCGCAGGACGAACAATTCATGCAATTCGTCATATCCAAAATGTTCCTGCAACATACAATGCAAAACGTACACGAGCTATCTTAAACAAGGGTGGAAACATATCAAATTTAGTAATAAATTGGTACTATTCAAAGTAGAAACTTATGCAGCTTGCTGTAGTGATTCTCTTCAAATACGTACATGATTTCACTGATCTGCTTGCTCTCAATCTACCAAGTAGCGTTTTTGTATATCAATCATACAGTTATTTCATGACTCAAGTGTTGTTGCATCTTCTGATGAGATTTCAGATATCAGTGGAACGGGAACATTATTATTCGAATGTGGATTTGTTGGACAAAAAACAAAATTTTTTCAAGAGACACGAAGTGTTAAAAAGCCATGTTTTTCACCACTTCATCATGATTTCATATCTCACCCATGCAAAACTGTCTGATATCATTGTTGTTGCAAAAATCTATGAAAAACTGTAGAAAATTCTACACATGCATGACTTCATGAAGCTATAAGACTACTGACACTTGTCACGACATTACTTTGTATCAATGCATTTCTTCTATTGATATCTGCATTGGTTGGATATGTTTTGTGAAACATATAATGAAACGCAAACAACAATGGATACATTTTTTTGTTTGTATCTTTAGCAAGAGTTTGTATATCAATTCATGCAGATTGCATCAATTGTCACAGTTCTGAACCAATTCATTGTTTTTCTCGACCTTGTATCATTGGTCATATTTTTGCTGTAATACCTCAAACTATTTCTGCCGTATCATCTTTCAAAAAATGTTCATACTGGACTGTTTTTTTGTTGTTTCATTCATTAGTTGCATCATTATTTTTTTCGTTATTTCATTGACTTGTTCTCACTGACATTGAGACTGGATACATACCATTCGATAATTTTCATCTTACTGCGTATCATCATAATGTACTATGTGCTTCTTTTTTTATCTTCTCATCCAACTCCAATCTTTGCTTCTCAACTGGACTTAGCTGACGTTCATTATACTCTCACATACGATTTCTAGAAGAATTTGACATTGTCAAGGTGTACAAGATAAAGGTCAGGCAATTTTTTGCTTTTTTTTATCTTTTGTTGTAGTATTGAGTGTACAAAAAACTTGAAGTTTTGCAAACCTGTTTTCTTTATTTTTTTCCATACAGTTCTTTACAAAATTGTGTTGTTTAAAAAGAAAGAATATACTATAAAAAATTAATAATAATAATAATGAGTAATTGTTTTTATGATGTTAAAAGTCACGAGGTACTATACTACCTGTTGTTTCAATATTTTTTTCACATGATAGTTTGTGAGTTTGTTAAAAACTCATTTTTTTGTTCAAAAAATATGTCTCGTATTTTTGTGAAAAAGATTTAAAAAATATTCAGTAGAGAATCACTACTTTGAGAACAAACACTAGGTAGTTTCTATCTTTGTTTTTCACAAATAATACTTTGTGAAAATGTGAAAATCTTTATTCTCATAATCTATGGTATTTTATATTATAAATGCTACATTTTGAATACATTTATATATCAAAAAATACATGATTATTACTATTGATGGTTTCGCAGGTACATGAAAATGAACAACCGCATTGTGAGTTGCACATGCTTTGTGATATACGTACCTAGATACGTGAGCAATGTATAGGGCCCTGACGTATTATTTTCTTTCACATAACAAAAAATATACTGACCCAGACACTGTTGTAGATGTTCTTTGACGTATTTATTTGTATTTTGAACGTCATGATGACGGTACCGATCACATTCGAGTTATCGATAATAAAAATACAGACAACAAAAATACAAATAATAAACTCTCTAAACGAGACTATACAGACAATATAAGAAGTTTGGAAGTAGGACAACATGTCTCTCACGTTGCAAATACGCCATTAATAAGACCACGAATGGTGCAACAACAGCAAGACATTTGAAAACATGGTAATATTGTTGTTGATGGAAGAGATTGAGGAACTGTCTTGTTTCCCGATGCAGACCTCAAAATCTATATCACATGTGATTTGGATATCAGAGCTGGTAGAAGACACCAACAACAAGTCGCAGCAGGCAAAGACTATACATTCGATCAAGTCAAACAAGAACTTGCATCGAGAGATGCAATAGATCGTCAACATACAGATTTATTATTACAAAAATACCCTGGCCAGGTCAAGGTATTGGATACATCTCATATCAGTATGGAGGAGCAGATTAGTCAGGTTGTTGAGTGGGTTGGTTAGGTGTAGTTGTTTCATTTTCTTTCATAAATTCAACTCAGTATGTAAATTCAATAAGTCTTTTTATTTCTTCCTTCTCTTTATCAAAATCTTCATCAGGACCTGTAAATAAATCTTTAAATTCATTGTTCTTGAACATAGTATTTACTATTTCATTTAATTTTTT
>Ga0210034_1003033_pt1 | contig 12396 bp, 9 predicted proteins | sample CryGeymeta201505_FD_185466 | JGI IMG/M metagenome (GOLD analysis project Ga0210034, IMG submission 185466) | Groundwater microbial communities from Crystal Geyser aquifers in Utah, USA - Crystal Geyser metaG 2015-05 (SPAdes) (version 2) | ecosystem: Environmental > Aquatic > Deep subsurface >... | reverse complement strand
TACGCCTGTGGTCCGCGGCCTACGGGCCGGCGTGAATCTGGGGCGCCTGGCACGGCCTACAAGGGGGGCCAAGGCGGTGACGGGGGCGCCAGCCACCCCATCTTCGCGCCGTGTCCTCGGCTGCGGATCCTCGTCGAGCCGGGTGGCCCCGAATCCCGCTTAGTCGAGGAGGAACTCCTCCAGGACCGCGCCGTAGTCGCGGACGATGTGGCGGAGCTTTTTCAGCGCCTGGCCCTCGATCTGGCGGATGCGCTCGCGGGTGACGCCGAACTCCTTGCCAATCTCCTGCAGCGTCTTGCCCTCGCCGTTGTCGTCGAAGCCGAAGCGCAACTCGATCACCCGCCGCTCGCTGTCGCTGAGCCCGGTGAGCCACTGGTCGATCAGCTCATGGCGCTTGAAGATCTCGATCACGTGGCTGGGCGAGATGGCCCCCTGGTCCTCCACCAAGTCACCGAGGGTGGTGCCCGACTCGTCGGCGACTGGTACGTCGAGGGACTGGGCGTCGCGCACTAGCCCCATGAGCCGCTGCACCTCCTCCACCGTGGTGTCCATCAGCTCGGCGAGCTCCTGGTCCGAGGGGCGCTCGCCGTATTGCTGGGTCGCCTTCGCCAGAGTGCGTAACAGGCGCGAAAGGCGGTCGTCGATGTGGACCGGCAGACGGATGGTGCGGAGCTGGTTGACGAAGGCGCGTTCGATCGACTGTTTGATCCACCACGACGCGTAGGTGGAGAGCTTGAAGCCGCGTCGCCAGTCGAACTTCTCCACCGCCCGGATCAGGCCGAGGTTGCCCTCCGAGATGATGTCGAGAAAGGGCAGGCCGCGGTTGCGGTAGCGCTTGCCGATGTTCACCACCAGGCGGAGGTTCGCCTCGATCATGTGCTGGCGCGCCGCCATGTCGCCCTTCTCGATCCGCTGGGAGAGCTCCACCTCCTCTTCCCGGGTCAGCAGCGCCACCTTGCAGATCTCCTGAAAATAGATCTTCAGGCTATCGAGGGTGTGGCCCTCCTCCCGCTTCTCCGCCGGTGCGCTCTCCTCGCCTGCATCCTCCGGCTCCGGCGCCTCCTCCTGGTTGTCTTCCCGCGGGGGGATCAGGCTCATGGTGAGCTCTCCTGCGCGCCGCAGCCACCGCGGGTGGGCACGCGGGGAGATTGTGTGGGGGGGGTGGGGTGGGGTCAACGACGCGCAGGGTGGGAAATAACCCGTTACCCTGCCCCTCCGATGGATTCGGCGGGTGTCGCGATCGCGGGTGAGGAGGGGGTGAACCGCCCGGGGGCGGGACGCAACCTTCTGCTCCTCCTCCTCCTCTCCCTCCTCCTCCACCTCCTCCTCGCCTGGCTTCTCGCCGCCACCCTGCACGACGGGTGGCAACCGCCGCCGCCGGAGCGCTGGATCGAGGTGGTCGAGCCGCCGCCCGCCCCGGTCGAGCCGAAGCGCGTGCCGATTGTCGAGACACCCCCGATCGAAGAGAGCCCGCCACCTGCGCACCCCGAGGCGCGTGCCGAGCGCGATCTCCGAAAGCAGGGGACGAACCAAGAGGCGGCGGCGCCGGAGGTGGGGATGGTGCGCCAGATCCCGATGGCGCCCCCGCCGCCCCCCCCGCCCCCGAAGGCGGCCACCCCCGCGCCGCGCGCCGTGGGGCCGGCGAAGGCGGTGCCCCCCACGCCGGTGGCGCCGCCTCTGCGCGAGGGCGATCTCCTTCCCGCCCCCACCCTGGAGACGCCGGCGCCGGGGCCACCGCGGCCGGAGGAGGTGATGGAGCCGCCCGCGCCGCCGACCCCGTCGCGCCGCGGAGTCGACCTGGTGCCGCAGTGGACCAGCCCGGTCTACCAGCCGTACATGGCCAAGCGCCCCGGGGCGCGCGCCGCGGCGCCCGATCTCGGCGCGCGGGTGATCCCCCTGGAGACCAGCGACGACCGCTTCGTCTCGTATTTTCTGAAGATCAAGCGGCAGATCGAGTACATCTGGGACTACCCGCGCGCGGCCGCGCTGCGCGGCCAGGCGGGGAGCTGTGTGATCCAGTTCACCATCCTCGCCGACGGCCGCCTTGGCGCCCCCCCCAAGCTGCTGCGCTCGTCAGGCTTCGAGCTCCTCGACGCGGAGGCCCTCGGCGCGGTGGCCGACGGCGCCCCCTACCCGCCGATCCCCAAACGGCTGGCGACCGACTCTCTGACCGTGACCGGGGAGTTTCAGTACATCCTCCACACCAACCCCTTCGTCCGCTAAGGCGGAGACGGGCGCGCCAGCCACCCCATCTTTGGGTCGTGTCCTCGGCCGTGGCGCCTCAACGTAGCGCAACTACGCCTCGTCGCCCCGGCCTGCGGGCCGACCCAAATCTGGGGCGCCTGGCACGCCCTACAAGGGGGGCCAAGGCGGAGACGGGCGCGCCAGCCCCCCCCATCTTTGGGTCGTGTCCTCGGCCGTGGCGCCTCAACGTAGCGCAAGTACGCCTCGTCGCCCCGGCCTGCGGGCCGACCCAAATCTGGCACACCTGGCACGCCCTACAGGAGTGCTGGGGAGGCGTGACGGGCGCTCCAGCCACCATCCTCGGGGAGTAGGAAGTAGGAGGTGGAAAAGGGGCGGCGTGGTCCCCGTGGCTACCGAGCCTCCCACCCCCTTTCTACGTTTCTACTTTCTACTTCGCCCTCTTAGTACGTCACCACCAAGGCGGTGGCGGTGTAGAGGTCGGTGGTCTTCTTCCCCTCCGTGGGGAGCGCGTCGTAGTTCATCGTGAGCGAGGTCTTCAGGGAGAGGTGGGGGGCGAGGGCGACCTCCAGGGCGGTGAGGGTGTTCACCCGCAGATCCGCCATCTCGGAGAGGTTCTCCAGAAACTCCGCGTCCTGACTGAAGACGATCCCTTCACGGAAGGTGTGGAGCCACTTGCCGTAGACGCGCGCGGCGGGGAAGGCCTCCGCCTCCGGCTCCTTCTTTTCGTAGACGTAGTCGAGGCCCGTCTCGCCGAGGAGCCGGTCGTTCGCGTCTTTGAAAAACTCGTGGCCGAGGCCGACCCGGGTGGTGAGCCGGTAGTCGAAACCGGCGAAGGCGTCGCGCTCGGCGAGCAGGGAGTAGAGGGAGTAGGTGCGCTCGGTGTGGAAGAAGTCGTACTGGCCGCTGGCGTTTTCCTGCTCGGCGGTGTCCACGCCGTCGCTGTGGTTGTACAGGCCGCCCGCCTTGAAAGTGATCCGGTCGTGTCCATGGCGCTCGCGGGTGGTCTCCAACTTGACGCTGCCGGAGGTGGTGGTGCTGTTGCCCGAGGCGGTGAGCAGGGCAAGGGCGGCGCTGCTGCTCCACGGGCCGTCGCCGGCGGCCAACGCGGGGGCGGCGAGGCAGGCGGCGAGGGTCAGAACGAGGGAGGCGTGTAGGCCGGTGGGGACCATGGCGCTCCTTGTGCGAGGGGTGCGGTTCGCGCCCGCCGCTGGGCCGGCCCTGTCGTTTAGGCCAACAGCTCCACGAGCTGGGTGAGCAGAAGCTGGGCGCGGGCGGCGGGTGGCAGGGCGCGGGCGTCGGGGATCTCGTCCGTGTCCGTGGCGCCGGCACGCAGGGCCGCGCCGCCGGTGGCCTCCTCGAGGCGGCGGATCGCCGCGGCGCCGTCGGTGTCCTCGGCGAGGAGAAAGTGTTGGTCGCCGTCGTCGGCGGTGGGGCCGGGAAAGGCACGGTAGAGGAGCATGACCACCTCGCCTCGCTGGTCGCCGGTCACCACCACCGAGACCATGGCGAAGAGCTCCTCGCACAGGAGACGGTGGCGCACCTCGGCGACGAAGTCGGCGGGGAGTTGGCGCGGGAAGGGGGCGACGAACGCCGCGTCGGTGAAGGCGACGGTGCGGTTGCGTCCCTCTTGCTTCGCAGCCCGCATCGCCTCGTTCGCGCAGTGGACCACCGCCGCGCCGCAGGCGACGGCGTCGCTGATGCCGACCGAGACGGTGACCCCCAACCGCTCGCCGGTGGGCGCGGTGATCTCGAGATCGGCGATCTGGTCGCGGAGGATCTCCGCCACGTTCCACGCCCCCTGGCTCGGGGTGCGCGGCAGGATGCAGGCGAACTGGTCGCCGCCGAAGCGGTAGGCGCGGTCCATGCCGCGGCGCAGGTGGCGGAGCCGCTCGCCCACCGCCGCGAGGAGGCGATCACCGGTGACGTGGCCGTGGGCCTGGTTCACCGCCTTGAAGTGGTCGATGGCAAGCAGCAGGACGGTGTAGTTCTCCGCCTCCATCCGACCGGCGCGCGCCGCGCTGCGGAAGCGGTCGCTGCACTCGGCGATCGCCTGGTTGAAGCTCGCCCGTGTCGCGAGGCCGGTGAGGGCGTCGAGACCGGCGCTGGCCGCCTGCGCCGCCAGGCGGCGCACCGCGGCGGCGAGCGGGTAGGGGGAGTCGTCCGCCCCCTCGGTCGCAAGATCACCAAGCTCGGCGCGCACCGCCGCCAGCTCACCGCTGAGCGCGGCCACCTGCGCCTCGAGGGCGGCGGTGGCGTCGCGGTGGAGGCGGTGCTCGAGCTGCGTTTTGAGGTCGCGTTCCAGCTCGGCGATGGCGGTGAGGCGGGCGCGGTGGTCCGCCTCTTGTTCGGCAACCGCCGTCGCCCGTTCGGTGAGGCCGAGGCGGTGGACCGCCAGACGCGCGGAGAGGTCTTGGTAGGCGGTAGAGACGGCGCCGCTTACCACGCGCAGCTCGTCCTGGCTTTTTTTGCGCAGCTCCTCCTCCTCGCGCCGGCGCTGCTGCTCCTCTTCGTAGCGGGCGGAGAGGGCGGCGAGCTCGGCGGCGATCTGCCCGGCCGCGGCGGGGTCGGCGGCGGCGGTGTCGCGCAGGCCGAAGGCGGTGCACACCATCTGATCGAGCCGCTCGGCGGAGCGTTCCTCCTGCGGCGTGGCGCGCAGGAAGCAGTCGTAGACAGCGACGAACCGCGCCTGGTTCTCCGCGGTCGCCGGCAGGTGGTGGGTCGAGAGGTAGTGGTCGGTTAGGCGCCGGACCTGGTCGTCTTGTTGCCGGCGCAGCCGGGGAAGGGGTTCACCCATGACCTGCTCCTCCTCCAAGGGGGGTGTGGGATCCAAACCGAAACAGTCGCCGATCCAAGAGCGCCTGGCCCCCCGGACGATTCATTTTTGCCGTTCGTGCCACCCCGCGGTCAGCCGCTCCCGTTCGTGCGCCACCCGGTTGCGCACCGACTCCGGCGCCGCGGCGGCGAGCCAGCCGCCTCCGGTGAGCACCGGTTCGGCGAGGCGGGAGCGGGTGAGGAGGGGCGCGTCGCCGCCCACCAGGGTGGCGGTCCCGAGGATCACGGCGGCGCCGAGGAGGAGGCCGAGGAGGAGGCCAGCGAGGGCGCCGGCGAGGCGGTTCACCCAGCCCAGGGCCGCCGCCGCCAGGCCGCGGGTGACGAGCCAGCCGAGGGTCGCCGCCGCCACCACCACCAAGGCGAAGACCGCCGCGTAGCCGACGAAGCCGGCCACCGTCTCGGACACGCCGTTGTCGATCAAGATGCGCCCCGCCGCCGGCGCGAAGCGGCGCGCCGCCCAGGCGGCGGTGAGCAGCCCGGCGAGGGAGGCGACGATCCGCGCCGCCCCCTTCAGCGCCCCGAGGAGGGCGGCGAAAGCGAGGAGTCCGGCGAGGGCGAGGTCGAGGGGGTTCATGGCGAAAGGGGCGGCATGGGGCGCGCCGGGCCCGCGCAGGGCCGTGGCCCACGTGGCGGGCCGTGTTCACCATGAAGCGGCCGGCCCTCGGCGTGCAAGGCACCGCGCGGGCTGATCGCCGGGGTCGAGGCGTGGTACCGTAACCCGCCTCACTCCTTCCCCCGGAGCCTTCCCCCATGACCCTGCGCGACTACCCGACGATCGACATCGAAGAGGAGATGCGGCGTTCCTACATGGACTACGCCATGAGCGTGATCGTCGGGCGTGCCCTGCCCGACGCCCGGGACGGCCTCAAGCCGGTCCACCGCCGCATCCTCTATGCGATGGAGGAGCTGGGGGTGCAGTGGAATAAGCCGTTCAAGAAGTCGGCGCGCATCGTCGGCGATGTGATTGGTAAGTACCACCCGCACGGCGACTCGGCGGTCTACGACGCCACCGTCCGGATGGTTCAGGAGTTCTCCCTCCGCTACCCCCTGGTGAACGGCCAGGGGAACTTCGGCTCGGTGGATGGCGACTCCCCCGCGGCGATGCGCTACACCGAGGTGCGCCTGTCGCGCATCGCCCACGAGCTTCTCGCCGATCTCGACAAGGAGACCGTCGAGTTCGGCCCCAACTACGACGACTCGCTCCGCGAGCCGCTGCTGTTGCCGACGAAGATCCCCAACCTGCTGGTGAACGGCTCCACCGGGATCGCGGTCGGCATGGCGACGAACATCCCACCCCACAACCTCACCGAGGTGGTGAACGGCTGCATCCATTTGATCGACCACCCCGACGCCACCGTCGACCACCTCATGGCCCACATCACCGGTCCGGACTTCCCCACCGCCGGGATCATCCACGGCCTGGAGGGGATCCGCGAGGCGTACCGCACCGGCCGCGGCCGCCTGCAGCTCCGTGCCCGGTCGGTGATCGAGAAGGCGGGGCGCAAGTCCGCCCACGACGCGATCATCATCACCGAGCTTCCCTACACGGTGAACAAGGCGCGCCTGATCGAGAAGATCGCCGAGCTGGTGCGCGACCGGAAGATCGAGGGGGTCGCCGCCCTGCGCGACGAGTCGGGGCGCGATGGCATGCGTGTCGTCATCGAGGTGAAGCGCGACGACGAGCCGCAGGCGGTGCTCAACCAGCTCTACAAGCACACCCAGTTGCAGACCACCTTCGGGATCATCTTCATGGCCCTGGTGGACAACCGGCCGCAGGTGCTGGACCTGCGCCAGATGCTCGTCTGCTTCATCGACCACCGGAAGGTGGTGGTCACCCGGCGCACCGAGTTCGAGCTGCAAAAGGCTCAGGCGCGGGCGCACCTCTTGGAGGGGCTGACCATCGCCCTCGACCACCTCGACGCGGTGATCCGGTTGATCCGCGCCGCCGCCTCCCCGGAGGCGGCCCGCACCGGCCTGATGGAGAGCTTCTCCCTCTCCCAGATTCAGGCCCAGGCGATCCTCGACATGCGCCTGCAGCGCCTCACCGCGCTGGAGCGCGACAAGATCCTCGCCGAGTACAAAGAGGTCCTGGCGACCATCGACCGGCTGGAGTTCATCCTCGCCAATGAGGCGGAGGTGTACCGGATCATCAAGGAGGAGCTCGTCACCCTGCGCGACCAGTTCGGTGACCAGCGCCGCACCCAGATCGTGCCGTTCAGCGCCGACATCTCCATCGAGGACATGATCGCCGACGAGGAGATGGCGATCACCGTTTCCCACGGTGGCTACATCAAGCGCAACGCCACCTCGCTCTACCGGGCGCAGCGGCGCGGCGGCAAGGGCAAGATGGGGATGCAGACGCGTGAGGAGGACTTTGTCGAGCACCTCTTCATCGCCACCTCGCACGACACGATCCTCTTCTTCACCGACCGCGGCCGTGTCTACCGCCTGAAGGTGTACGAGATCCCCGAGGCGGGCCGCGCGGCGCGCGGCAAGGCGATCGTCAACCTCCTCAGCCTCGCCCCGGGGGAGAAGGTCGCCGCGTCGCTCACCGTGCGCGACTTCCCCGAGGACCGCTACGTGGTCATGGCGACCCGTAAGGGGGTGGTGAAGCGGTCGGCGCTCGCCCAGTACGCCAACATCCACGCCGCCGGGATCATCGCCGCCACCGTCGACGCCAACGATGAGGTGATCGCCGCGCGCCTCACCACCGGCGACCAGGAGATCTTGCTCGCTACCCGCAACGGCAAGGCGATCCACTTCAAGGAGGGCGACGTGCGCGCCATGGGCCGGACCTCGCGCGGGGTGCGCGGCATCACCCTGCAGGGCGATGATCAGGTGGTGGCGATGGAGGTGATCACCCCGGGCACCAGCCTGCTGACGGTCACCGAGAACGGCTTTGGCAAGCGCACCGAGGTGGAGGAGTACCCGATCAAGCACCGCGGTGGGCAGGGGGTGATCACCATCAAGACCACGAAGCGCAACGGCAAGGTGGTAGGGGTGAAGCAGGTCGCGGATGCCCACCACCTGATGCTCTTCACCGAGGGCGGCAAGATCATCCGGATTGCCGCCAAGGGGATCTCGGTGATCGGCCGCAACGCCCAGGGGGTGACCCTGGTGGACCTGGAAAACGACCGCGTTTCCGGCGTCATGCGCCTTGCCGAGGCGGTGGAGGAGTACGACGACGACGAAGAGGGCGCGGAGGAGTAGAGAGCGGCGGGGCGACCCGGCACAACCGGCCACGCAGGGCGTGGGTGGGCGCCATCGCCCCCGGTGCCATCGCCCCCGCGGTCGCGGTGGTGGTTCCGGATCTGTGGTAGCCGCCTGCTCCAATCCCATCGCCGCCCATCGTTCCCGAATCGGCGACGGTGCTGGTTCCGGATCGGTCGTAGGCGCCTGCTCCTGTGCCGGCCGGCAGGGGGAGGCGATCCGGCCCACCGGGCCGGTCGCGCCTGGGCCGCGGCGCGCGGGCGGGCGCGTGCTCCCCGCCCCGCCCCCCTCCTGCAGGTGCCCCACGACCTCGACCCGTGGTTCCGGCGATCCGCGCCTCGCCCCGCGGGGGGCCACGGCTGCGCCGCGCCTTCGGCCGCTACTCGCGCGCCACGTATCGGCAGCCGCGCCCGCCACCCCCTCTTCGCGCTGGGGCTGGCGACGGTGGGAGCGCGCCGGGAAGAGTCGGGTGGGGGGTGTTCACCCCCGGCCGCGACTCTGGGGTCTCCCCGCGTGGTGGCCGCGTTCTACCTCCTCGCCACCGCTGACGATGCCGCGGTAGCGGAGGGCGAAGTCGGCGGGCCGGGTGGCGTGGGCGAGGGCCTCGTCGAAGGTGATCGTCCCGGCGGCGAGCAACTCGGCGAGGGCCTGGTCGAAGTTCTGCATCCCGTAGGGGGTTCGGCCGCTGGCGATCGCGTCGGGGATCTCGTGCAGGAGGTCACGGCGGATTAGGTCGCGGATCCGGTCGGTAACCACCATCACCTCGCACGCCGGGACCCGCCCCGCGCCGCCGGCGCGGGGGATCAGCCGCTGGCTCACCACCGCGCGCAGGCAGGCGGCGAGCTGGACCCGGGCACCATTGCGGCCGTCATCGGGGAAGGTGGCGAGGATCCGCTGGACCGTCTCCGTCGCCTCCTTGGTGTGCAGGGTGGTGAGGACCAAATGGCCGGTCTCGGCGGCGAGCATGGCGGTGGTGATCGTCTCCCGGTCGCGCAGCTCGCCAATGAGGATCACGTCCGGGTCCTGGCGCAGTGCCTCCACCACGCCGGTGGCGAAGGAGGTGGCGTCGAGACCGATCTCCCGCTGGGTGATGTGGCCAAGGGCGTCGTGGTGGAGGATCTCCACCGGGTCCTCCAGGGTGGTGATCGCGAGCGGATTGTTGTGGTTGATGTGGTCCACCATCGCCGCCAGGGTGGTGGACTTGCCGCTGCCGGTGGCGCCGGTGATCACCACCAGCCCGGCGCGCGGCACGCACAGGGACTCCACCACCGCGGGCAGCGCCAGCTCGGCCAGGGATGGTGGCTGGGCGAGGACGTGGCGAAAGACGAAGGCGGGCGTCCCGGCCTGGCGAAAGGCCACGACGCGGAACCGCTCGCCGGCGGGGTCGGTGGTGGCGAGGTCCACCGCCCGCAGGGAGTCGAGGCGCGCTCGCTGCGCGCCGGTGAGCAGCCCCGCCACCCAGCCTTCCACCTCCGCCTCCGCGAGCGGTCCGGCGCCGGTGGTTCGGACCGTTCCATCGACGCGGATCAACGGCGGCGCCCCGACCTTCAGGTGGAGGTCCGAGGCGGTCGCGGCCACCATCTCCGCCAGCAGGCGGTGGAGGTGCTCCATCGGCCAGCCTCAGGCGCTGGCCAGCTCCGGCTCGCCGAGGCCGAGGAGTTCACGCACCTGCCCCTCCACCTCCTTGGCGATCTCCGGGTGGTCGGTGAAGAAGGCCAGGGCGTTGTCGCGGCCCTGGCCGAGGCGCGTCTCGCCGAACGAGTACCACGTCCCCGCCTTCTTGATGATGTTGCCCACCACCGCCTGGTCGATCACCTCGCCCCAGTGGTCGATGCCGTGGTTGTAGAGGATCTGGAACTCGGCGACCCGGAAGGGCGGTGCCATCTTGTTCTTCACCACCTTCACCCGCGTCTCGTTGCCCACCACCTGTTCGCCCTGCTTGATCTGGCCGATGCGCCGGATGTCGAGCCGCACCGACGAGTAGAACTTCAGGGCGTTGCCGCCGGTGGTGGTCTCCGGCGAGCCGAACATCACCCCGATCTTCATTCGGATCTGGTTGATGAACACCACCGCGGTGTGGGTCTTGCCGATCACCCCGGTGAGCTTGCGCAGGGCCTGGCTCATGAGGCGCGCCTGCAGGCCGACGTGCGAGTCGCCCATGTCACCGTCGATCTCCGCCTTCGGCACCAGGGCGGCCACCGAGTCGACGACGATGAGGTCCACCGCTGCCGAGCGCACCAGGGCGTCGACGATCTCCAGGGCCTGCTCGCCGGTGTCCGGCTGGGAGATGAGAAGGTCCGCCACCTTCACCCCGAGGCGCTCCGCGTAGTTCACGTCCAAGGCGTGCTCCGCATCGATGAAGGCGCAGGTGCCGCCGAGGCGCTGCGCCTCGGCGATCACGTGCAGGGTCAGGGTCGTCTTGCCCGAGGACTCGGGGCCGTAGATCTCGGTGACCCGGCCGCGCGGCAGGCCGCCGATCCCGAGGGCCGCGTCGAGGACCATGGAGCCGGTGGAGATCGTCGGCACCGGCTGGCGCGCCGTCTCGTCGCCGAGGCGCATGATCGCCCCCTTGCCGAACTGCCGCTCGATCTGCGCCAGCGCCGCCTCTAAGGCGTGCTCCTTGGTATCGCTCGCCATGGTCTGCTCCCGTGCAAGGGTTGTGGAACCGGGCGACTCTACCATGAGGTCCGGGGGCCGAAAACCGCCACCGGCCGGGCCACGCGGCGCGCCCGCTCGCGACCCGCGGTCAACGGCCGCGCCCTTGCCGCAGGGTTGGATCGCCTCCCAAGGGGGCGCCGCCCGGAAGGGGGGCCACGGCAGCAGGGCGCCGGTTCCAGGTCACGGCGCTGGGGCTGCGGGTGCGGGATTGGGGGTGCGGGGTCGGAGCGCGCCCGTTCGCGACCCGCGGTCAACGGCCGCGCCCTTGCCGCAGGGTTGGATCGCCTCCCAAGGGGGCGCCGCCCGGAAGGGGGGCCGCCCCCGGGTGGCGCGCGGTTTGGCATGGGTCGGGTTGTCCGCACGGGGTGGGGTGACGCCCTCCCGCCGGGCGCGAGGAGCCGGCCGTGGTACCGATCGTGGGGCCCAAAGGCGCCTCACGGCGCGGCCAGGACCACCGGGTAGGGGGCGGTGGGGTGGGTGGCGACGACCAGGCCGGGGCCGTAGGCCGCCTCGAGGTGGGGGCCGGTGAGGACCGCCGCCGGGGTGCCGGCGGTGATCACCGCGCCGTGGGCAAGCAGGACGACGCGGTGGGCGAAGCAGGCGGCGAGGTTGAGGTCGTGGGTCACCACCGCGACCGCCATCCCCGCCTTCGCCAGCTCGGCGAGCAGCCGAAAGAGGCGCGCGGCGTGGGGGGGGTCGAGGCCGGCGGTGGGCTCGTCGAGGAGGAGCACGCGCGGCTCCTGCGCCAGGGCGGCGGCGATCAGGCAGCGCTGCTGCTCGCCGCCCGAGAGGGTGGCGAAGGCGCGCTCGGCCAGCGCGCTCGCCTCCACCCGCGCCAAGGCCGCGGCCACCACCGCCGGGCCGCGCGGGTCGGCGCCGGTGAAGAGGTGGCGGTGCGGGTACCGCCCCCACCCCACCACCTCCCCGGCGGTGGCCGCGAAGGGGAGGACGACGCGCTGCGGCAAAAAGGCGAGTGCCCGTGCCCGTGGTCGCCGCCCCCACCTGGCCAGGGGGCGGCCGGCGAGGAGGACCGTGCCGCCCTCCGGGGTGAGCAGCCCTCCGGCGCAGCGCAACAGGGTCGACTTGCCGGCACCATTCGGGCCGGCGATCGCCACCACCTCGCCCGCCGCCACCGCCATCGCGACGCCGTGCAGGACCCACCGGCCGCCGAGGTGAACCCGCACGCCCGCGAGGCGGATCACCGCCCACCCCGGCGCCTGGCCCAGCGGTGGCGGGGGTGGGGTTTCGCCACCTTGGTCGAGCCTCGCGAGAGACCGCAAGCGCGCGTCCAAAGCGGGGCGCGCCACCCTCTTCGCCCCGCTCGCTCCCCGGCGATTGGCGCCACCGTGCGCGTCGGCTTGAGGTGGCTGGCCGGTGCGCAAGCAAGACCCCACGGCGAGGGTTGCGGTCTGCCGGAGAGGCGGGCGCGGCGCCGGCCAGCCGCCTCAAGCCGGCGCGCCGGTGGCGGCGATCCGCGGTGAGCCCTCCGGG
>Ga0210034_1003012_pt1 | contig 12462 bp, 7 predicted proteins | sample CryGeymeta201505_FD_185466 | JGI IMG/M metagenome (GOLD analysis project Ga0210034, IMG submission 185466) | Groundwater microbial communities from Crystal Geyser aquifers in Utah, USA - Crystal Geyser metaG 2015-05 (SPAdes) (version 2) | ecosystem: Environmental > Aquatic > Deep subsurface >... | reverse complement strand
ATACAATAACTGAAAATTTGAGAATTTGATTTAATATATAACCGTCCTAGACTAGTTTGCAATTCGAAGAGTTGCAACAGTAGCTTAGAGGGATATTAACCTGTAGGCACTAACACAAGATGCCAAAGGTATAAAACTAAATCATTAATGAATAAAACGATCTCCTTTTTTAACCAAGTATTACTTGGAAGTTTATCTTAATACCTCCCCTTGCGGGTTAAGGCGAAACTTTAGTACTTAAATAAGCATAAAAAGCTTTTAAGCTTTTAATACTATAACTAAGCAGAAAACATTATATATAAGCGACGTAAAAAAGGCAAGTAAGGGTAAGAGCTATACCAAGGGGTTAAAAAATCTGTCTAAGTGCTTTATAGCACAAGCACATTAATTGTATAATTTTAACAATGCCATTAATAGGAGCCGAAGCACAAATTCCAGATTTAGAGCGCGAAGCTGCCGCCAAAGCATATTCTGAAAAACTCAGGGTCGAGTCGATAGACGTTCCCAACTTTTTCACAGGTCCAAATGTCAGCAATGTTGCACTAGAACAAGTTATGATTGAGGCGAAGGGGGATATTAGCAGAACATCCCAAGCTGAATGGGGTTCCTTTAAAGATAATGTACTAGCTTCACTAAGTGAAAGTGAAAGCACCAATTATGCGGCACCGGATAACACCACCTTAGTAGTTTTAACCAATGAACAAACAAGGAATAGAGAGGACCCAGAAATAACCAATAGAAGAATACAAGGTTTAAAAAGAGGTAATAAACCTGGAACGGTGGTTGTTGAATCTACCCACGATGGGGTAGCCGTAACTGCGCTTGGTTGGGGACCCTACGAAGCACAAACAGAAATTGGCAGGATTAAAGGTATGGAAGATTTATCGGCAGAACAGATAGATGGGTTAATAAATAGTCGTGCCCTACCAACTATTAGACTAGAGTTTAAAGATAAAACAATGACCAAGACGGGTTTAGAAAAAATGGCGGAAAGAGCCAGAATAAGTGCAAAGATTAAGGCCACAGAAAATATGGACTTTGATTTAAAAAATGAAAACCCAAGAGAGGCCTTTTTAAAATCTTTAGGGTTCCTTACCAATAAAATAAATAAGGGGGATACTGAAAACATGCCATTACCAAAGGGCTTTACTGCTAGAAGTAATGGAAACCCAGGAGAACTAGAAATAGCTGACAGCAATTATATTGGTAATGAAGATGCCGCACGAATTATTATTAAAACGGGAATAACTTCTGAAGGAGCACCCGGAAAAAATTATACTACAGATGTTTTAGGTGTTGGCATAAAAATGGGCAATAGAATTATTAGAATTGATCTGAATAATAAAGAAGATGTACAAAAGATTATTGGTTATCTAAGACCTAACTTAGAGAGTTCGACAATAAATCAAAATACAGAAGAAGTGCAGGAACCTAAAGATGGAGGAAAAACTAGCTCAGGTGAGGAAGGTTCTGGACCAAAAGACAAAGCCCCAGAAACTCCACCTGTTACAACAGAATCTACCAAAACTAACGAACGAGACACCCTAATAGAACAACTACAAAAACAAATGACAGAAATACAAGGAGCTTTAGATAAAATAAAAGCAGACTTAGCATTAATTAGAAAAGAAATATCAGTTGAAGAAAAAATAGCGGAAGAAGTTTTAGGTGAACAAAAAGGCAAAAAAACTGAAGGTACTGAAAGTGCGCGAGATCAAGAGATAGGTAATTTAAATAATCTAACACAAAAAGACCTAGCTTTAATGATAGGAATTAAAAAATGGGACGGCAAAAGAATGAGACAAATTTACACAGATTACGCTGAAACAGTACAAAATGGAGGAGGTTTTAAATCTTTAGAAGATTTTAGAAGAATTAAAAATGTGGGGGAGAAAACAATAGTTAAGGTTATCGACAGCGAAAGAATTGGAGCAGACCCCTTAACCTCGAGTATAAAGAGGTTGCTTGAACACGCGGACAAACCAGAATCCGCAATTAGACAAACAGACAGGGCTACTCTACAGAGATATTATGATCGTGCACAGACTTTAGGGAGATCATTAACTCCAGATGAAAGGTCATTTATGGCACGGGATATAAGGGCTATACGAAGCAGGATAAACGAAGTGGCCTAACAGAAAACAACCACATAGAACCCACCACGCAACTTACAATTAGCTAAAGTTTACAAGTATAACTATAGGAAATTGTACAAGAATTAATTTTTAACTCTATTACTCTTAAAACTGGATAATATTGAGAACAACTTTCGGAAAGTCCGATTAAACTGCGTTTAATCGGTTGAAAAAGACTTCGTTACTTTAAGACTGAGGTTTTTATTAAATAAAAACTTCAGTGTGTTCTTAAAGAATTTAGCCATTAGTACTACTCGGCTAAATACATTGCTGCACTTACACCTATAGCCTATCAACCTAGTAGTCTCCTAGGAGGCATATAGTAATTAATCTTGAGGTGGGCTTCGTGCTTAGATGCTTTCAGCGCTTATCCCGACCGAACGTAGCTACCCAGCGATGCCTGTGGTACAGACAACTGGTACACTAGAGGTTCGTCCTCCCCGGTCCTCTCGTACTAGGGGAAGCTCCTCTCTATTACCTAACGCCCACTGCAGATATGGACCGAGCTGTCTCACGACGCTCTGAACTCAGCTAACGTGCCACTTTAATCGGCGGACAGCCGAACCCTTGGGACCTGCTCCAGCCCCAGGATGTGACGAGCCAACATCGAGGTGTCAAACCTCCCCGGCAATGTGAACTCTCGGGGGAGATTAACCTGTTCAATCTATTAATTAGATTAGACTATATTTTCATCTCCAATAAATTGGAGAGATGGCGTGTTACCTTTGCTTAAAAGCAAAAGTCTCGATACTTTAGGTTAAAAACCTATTTCTCTCAGTCGTTACGGGGTCAAACAAGATAACCAAATAAATTTGATTAAACTCATCGACTTCCCACGGTATTGCCTGGTTAAAGGTTTCACCGTTATAAGCCATATTGTTTTCGTAACATTGCTGTTACGGGGGACAACATTATTTAGTTATAGTGTTAAATAATTAAGTTATTAGTCGCACTTAAGCAACAATTCTTTTATTTTTTAACTACTACGCACTTCGATTTTAATTTTCCTAAAAAGACCTGTTATATCCGCTACCCCAAGATCCTTCTCACAAAGCCAAAAAAGACTTTATGAAAACGATCCCCGGGGTAACTTTTATCCGTTAAGCTCACGTGCTTCCATTTGCCACGTGAGGATCACTAAGACCTGCTTTCGCACCTGCTCGACTTGTATGTCTTGCAGTCAAGCTGGCTTTTACCTTTACACTTACAGTCCGATTTCCATCCGGACTAAGCCAACCTTTGTGCACCTGCGTTACTCTTTTGCAGGCGACCGCCCCAGTCAAACTGCCTAGCAGACAATGTCCCCGTACCAGATAATGGCACATGGTGAGGATCACAAAGAACAGAGGGTGGTATTTCACTGATGGTGCAAGCACCTCCCACCTATACTACACAGTGTTATTCGTAAGCCAATGTCAACTTACAGTAAAGCTCCACGGGGTCTTTCCGTCCCGCAGTAGGTAGGCCGCATCTTCACGGCCAATTCAATTTCGCCGGATCCATGTTTAAGAGAGCACCGAAGTCGTTACGCCTTTCGTGCGGGTCACTAATTATGTGACAAGGAATTTCGCTACCTTAGAACAGTTATAGTTACTGCTGCCGTTCACCGGGGCTTATAGATCGAGCTTCACCTTAGTAAACTAAGGTTAACCAAATCTTTTGACCTACCGGCACCGGGCAGGCGTCAGGCCCTATACATCCCATTGCTGGTTAAGCAGAGCCCTGTGTTTTTGTTAAACAGTCGCTTCAGTCATTTCTCTGCGGCCCAACTAATATAAATACTAGTCAGGCGCCCCTTATCCCGAAGTTACGGGGTCAATTTGCCGAGTTCCTCAAACATGGTTCTTCCGTTCGCCTTAGAATACTCATCTCGTCCACCAGTGTCGGTTTGCGGTACGGATGACTAATAGTGTAATTTAGAGGTTTTTCTAGACAACTTAAACGAATGTACTTCTCCTTGCGGATCCCCATAACAGATCGACTTAAACGAACTTACGGATTTGCCAATAAATTCTATCTTTCTGCTTAGACAGCTAAACCATTGCGCTGTTACATTGTTCAGATTGGGTTACCCCATCAAAACTATTAGTCAGTACAGGAATATTAACCTGTTACCCATCGACTACGCCTTTCGGCCTCGCCTTAGGATCGACTAACCCTCCGTCGACTGACGTTGCGGAGGAAACCTTGGACTTTCGGCGGGGAGGGTTTTCACCTCCCTTACGCTACTCATACCTGCATTCTCACTTGTAGTCGCTCCAGTGCTGATCTTGTCGATGCACCTTCAACGCCGCTACAACGCTCCTCTACCACTTTAGTGCAAGCACTAAAATACATAGCTTCGGTAGTTGTCTTGAGCCCCGTTACATTTTCGGCGCAGAGTCGTTAAACCAGTGAGCTGTTACGCTTTCTTTAAAGGATGGCTGCTTCTAAGCCAACCTCCTAGGTGTCACGACAACTCCACCTCCTTTTCCACTTAGACAACATTTAGGGACCTTAGCTGATGCTCTGGGCTGTTTCCCTTTTGTACATGAAACTTAGCTCCCATGTACTGACTCCCACGATTACACTTACAGTATTCGGAGTTTGGTAGGTACTTGTAGGATTTCTCCCCGCATACCTTCCAGTCGCTCTACCCCTGTAAGTTACTACGTGAGGCTATACCTAAATATATTTCGAGGAGAACCAGCTATCGCCAAGTTCGATAGGTGTATTACCCCTAACCACAAGTCATCCGAATCATTTGCCGCTGATATCGGTTCGGGCCTCCATTTCAATTTCTTGAAACTTCACCCTGCTCATGGTTAGCTCACTTGGCTTCGGGTCTAGTCCACGTTACTAAATCGCCCTTTCAGACTCGCTTTCGCTACGACTACATCACTTAAAGTGACTTAATCTTGCAACGTAGAACAAACTCGCAGGCTCATTCTTCAATAGGCACTGTATTACCCCACAAGGGGGCTTTACATGATTGTTGGCATACGATTTCAGGATCTATTTCACTCCCCTAACAGGGGTTCTTTTAACCTTTCCCTCACGGTACTTGTTCGCTATCGGTGTGTTTATGTATTTAGCCTTAGGAGATGGTCCTCCCAGATTCCCACAAGATTAGCGTGCCTCGTGGTACTCAGGTATCAACTCGATTTCTTATGGAATTTTAAATACGGGGCTTTCACCCTCTATGGCCGTCCTTTCCAGAGACGTTCTTCTATAACATTTGAAACCATGTGAGTCGACCCTACAACCCTCAGTTAAAAACTGAGTTTGGGCTATTTCCCTTTCGCTCGCCACTACTCAGGAAATGGTCCTGTATCTTTCGATACAAGTATATTTTCTTTTCCTCTAGGTACTAAGATGTTTCAGTTCCCTAGGTCTCTTCTAAATACCTAATATTAAACATAAATGTTTAAATTTCAGTATAAAGTACTTGCATATAGCAAGTGGGTTCCCCCATTCGGAAATCCCCGGCTCAAAGCGTCGTGACCGCTAACCGAGGCTTATCGCAGTCTGGCACGTCCTTCATCAGCATAAACACCCAAGGCATCCATCATATGCCGTAGTTTTCTTTAAGAACACAAACGGAAGTCTTTTTTTCTCTGTTTTACCTAAAGCACTCGACGTACTAAAGGCCTACACAATTTGACTGTAGACACCTAAAAGGTTCTAACAGAACCAAAAAGCATAATTTTAGTTGAACAGAGTCAACCGGCTTGTTGTTTCTTTATTATCCAGTTTTAAAAGTACTACTTTTAGAGCTCCTGTGAGCTTCTACAGTAATATTTCGAAATAAATCGAAAAAATACGTTTAATTACTTTTTTGAAAAAGTAATAAATCTTTATGTAGTAATGCTTATCTATTAAAGATTTTAAGATAAACCTACATCAGCTAGTAACCTTAATTTTAAGAATTATAATTCTCAATGTTAAAGCTACTAAGTCTTATTTGGTGGACCCGACCGGTTTCGAACCGGTGACCTCCACATTGCAAATGTGGCGCTCTAACCAGCTGAGCTACGGGCCCAGATGTATTGGAGCAGGGCCAATTTAGTTTTTAAACCTCTCTATAGTTGGTAATGACCTATCTTCTCATAAAGTTGCCCGTATAATATTTTCGGCGCTAAGGGGCTTAACTTCCGTGTTCGGTATGGGAACGGGTGTACCTCCCTGGCTAGAATTACCAACAATACAAAGGTTTAAAAACAACATCAATTAAAGGTGCTAAAAAACAGTAAAGAAAAGCAGCTTTGAAAAAGCTGGTTCCGAAGAGGTTCTTATTTAATAAGTAACGTTCGTGGTAGTAAGTATACCAGTTAAAAATAAATTTACTCAAGTATAACTCAGACTAAAACTAATTTTGTTAAACCAGCTTAAGACGCAAGTAATCATATTAAAAAAATGCTTACTTTGCAAGGCGCAAAAACTTTTAGTACCCTTTTATTACTAGTTTTAAAAATTTACTTTATTAAAGACAAGACACTCTTCGAAAAAACTACTACTAAAACTTAAGGGTAAAGGGATTTTAATGGAGTTTTTAAGGCAAACTACCTAACCCAAAGCTGGTTACCAGAGATGTTAAACAGTTTGGCAAGTTTGGAACCTTGTAGTAAAACAGTATTATCATCTGGATTGAACAAAACTCTTTCTACCTTTGTTAGTTTGGTCTCTTTTTCATTCGGTATAAACTTAAATATTGTCCTTGTTCCAGAGTCTCTCATTTCTACCAAAAAAAATGAGCTCTCTGTAGGGCTTTCATATACCACTAAAAATCTATCATTATTCACAATATAAATAGAGTGGGGCTTTAAAGTGCTAAGGTTTTGACTGTAAACTTCTTGGTCCGAAGAGTTTAATCTAATTAAACTATAAGAATCACCATCGGGCTTTATGTAAAAAGTACTATCTTCAAAATAAGTGTATGCATAGCCTTCGGACACTTTTAAAGCATGTACAAGTTCACCCTGTAAGTTATATACAAAAAATTCGTTATTTCTAGAGTAAGTAACTTTATTATCAGAAGTTAAATGCAAGTTTAAAATTTCATCTTTAGAGTTGATACCTTTGGACAGAGTGTATAGGTCTTCTACCAATAAATCCGCATGGCTCTCTTCGTCATAAACCATTTTAGAAACAAAAAGTTTAAGCTCGGCATTTTCAAGATAAATGTACGAATTAGGGTTTATAGCTAAGGGCAATAAGATTTCTTTAAGCAAACTTTCCTTTGTATCTAAAACAACCCCTCTATTCCCAACACTATGGATTTGGTTACTCTTGGGCGTATAGAGTAAAAATTTTCCGTTTCCCAGGGCGACTGAGGTGTATTCAGAGCTAACAAAATCAGGGGTCTTAAGTAGGTCACCGGTGTCACTTTTTGGAGGGGGGGCAATACTTGGAGAATTATTTTTAGAAACAAAAGGCTGAATTAAAGATAAAACAATAATTGTGGGGGTGGCAATTTTTAAAAACAAACCGGTTTTTCCTCTAAAAATCCACAGCCAGTCAATTTTTTTAGCAGACTGATTTATTGAGTTCGCGGGGTTCGATTCATAATTTAAACCGTCGGGAATTGCATTATTGTTATTTTTCTTCTCCAGAAAAGAAAATATAAACTTTGCAGGATTCTTAAATATTTCTTTAAAGTCCATACAAGTCTAAATTTGTAAAACTATAGATACTACTGCGAAACAAAAACATGTAACTATTATACTATAATGGAAAAATAAAGGGATAAAGCGACCCACTTAGGGAAGTCAGAAAATTCAGAAGTTACTTTTAATCCTATACACTCTTTTTATACCAGTATTCACTGGCTTTAAATAAACCATCAAAAGTACCCATATCTTGCCAAAAACCTTTTAAAACAACACTTTTAAGCAAGCCTTTCTGTAAATAAATTTTATCTATATCCACAGTATAGTATTCCCCATTTAACCCTGGTTTTAAATTTTCTAAATATTTAAATACGTTTTTGTCGTACATTAGTAAACCTGTAAAGGCGTAGTTGGATTTTGGATTTTTAGGCTTTTCTTCTATAGATAAAACATTTCCTTTTGAATCTAACTCATAAATCCCGTAAGCTTTCGGATTACCCACCTTTTTTACAAAAGCAACTGCACCCTCTCTAAAATACTCAACTTCTTTTTTTAAATCCACATCATAGATACCGTCCGCAAAAACTACCATAATATCGCTATCATCAGCAAAATGTTTGGCGTGAAGCAAAGCAGACGCGGGACCTTTTTTTAAGGGGCTATCATTTTCATACTCTATTTCAAGCCCAAAATCCGTACCGTTTCCGAGTAAAGATTTAAAGTCCTCGATATATTTATGCTCTGCTACAATACAAACCTCGGAAATACCGCTATTTTTAAGCAGCTCTAGAGAATAAAATATTGCAGGTTTGTCGTATACAGGGAGAAGGTTTTTGTTTATTACAGTAGTTACAGGCATTAGCCTAGAACCACTACCCCCAGCCAAAATAATACCTTTCATAGTGCTAAGTTTATACCACAAATATGTAAAATAATAAACACAGGGAAGGGTGTGAGATTAAATGTTAAGAATTAAGTTTTAAGATAGTATCTTCTTAGGGCCAAACCTAAAATTAGCAAAGATAATGAGGCACCTAAGTAGGCAAAAACATCAAAAACTCCGGTATCTGGGATACCTGGGGCTGCAACGGATTCTGAATTGCTTGAACTACCAGAACCACTGGAGGACCCAGAACTAGATCCGCTAGAGCCTGAATTGCCACCACCCGAACTTGAACCACCCGAGCCGGAGCCCACAGTAATGGTTGTACCCCCGGTAGCAGTTAAAATTTCATCGGCAGATTCATTCGCCACAGTTGAAGAGTCAAAATTGTCGCCTACTTTAAAAACCAATGTAGAAATACCCTCAGAACTACCGCTGTAACTCACAGTTGCAATATTTTCTTTACCAGTAATATAACCGCTGGTTTTAACAAAGGAAAATCGTAAGTAACCGGTATTAACAGAGTTTTCAAAAACTTCGGAAATGTCTACGTTACCTGCAGGTTGTATACTAGTAAATTCAACTCCTGTACCTTCAATTGTAATATAGGCATCTGCAGCACTGGCATTAGCACCCTCAGTATTAAGAACAATATTAAATGACCCAGTACCCCCTTTGGCCACAGAGACAGTCTCGGGGCTAATAGTTAAGGTTGCTGCAAAGGTATATTTTGGAAAAACAACTAAAAATAGAAGGGCAGTTATTAAAAATATGGGCAGTTTCGATTTCATAACTATATTAGTATACCAGTTTTATTAGTTTGTCGTCTTTAGTTATTGCCTGGGATTTTTGTAAATCTAAAGTTAGATCTTCATTGGTTTTTAATCCATCCATTTTTAGCCTAGCAAATAAGACCCTATCATTTATCGTAACCTCTCTGGCCTCAGGACCACCTGTAGAGGCAACTCTAAAAGAATCTTTAGAAGCAGTTTTTAAATAATCATTAAATAAGTCTGCCTTTTCTAAACTATGCAGCTTAGTTTCTCCTGTAGTCTTAAATACAAATTCCATTAAAGAAACCTTACTGTTATTAGCACTTAAATAAATATCAACAAAACCAGAATCCAAGTCATAATTCAGCTCTACTTTTATACTTTCTGCTTTAGTTTGAACTAGAGATTCTTTAACCTGGTTAATAGCTGCAGAATTTGTCCCAGTGTTTTTAATATAAATGTAAACACTGCTAAATACTGAAACTAAAATGACCAATAGAAATACAAGGGGTCTAGATTTTTGAATGTTTGACAGATTAATCATTTTACTAAGGCCTCAATATAACTTGGTAAAGGGAAGTTTTTACAAAGTCAGTTAAAATATCAATCACACCTCTATTCAAAGTTTCTGTAGTACCTTTTTTACCAAGGTTAGTGTTGTAAAGTGCAAAGTCTCGGACATCAATGTAACCATTACCATTATAATCTAGATAGTATTGATCTTGCTTTTGACCACTTGGTGATCCATAGTAGTTTCTCATTAAAACGTAGTCTCTAATATTTACAACATCAAAACTACCAATATCTATAAGCAAATCTCCACCCAAATAAGGTTTAGTTAGATCTTTAACCTGAATAGATTTACCATCGGTACTCATCACACCCTTCTGTATTTCAAATGCCTGAGATAAGTATGACTCTGGTTTTATTATGATTAAATCTGTTTTTTCTAGAACGTAGCCAACATCATTATTTATCCCATTTTTACTAAAAAAGTTAGGGATGGAAAGGTTACCATCTGCAGCTGTTTTAGTTAAAGCCTGAGTTAACATTTTGTTTGTACTTGGCCTCCAAAGACCCACATAAATGTTTGGGTGAGCATGGCCAATTGTAGATACTATCCCCTCCTGATTAGTTCTTTTATCTAGCCTAATAACACTCGTTAAATCTTTTACAACGCCGTAGTTTATTGTAGGGGGAGTAACACTAGCACAAGCAGCTCCAGCGGTAGTACAACCACCGGTATTATCACCAACACCGTCTCGTTGTGTGCAAGCACTATTGACACACTCTAGATGAGTTACGGGGGGAACGACTTTTGGTTTTAACGTAAAACTAGCAACACAAACAGGATCTGCTGCGGAAACCTTGTTGTCAGAGTCAGTAAAGTAAGCATTTACCTGGATGTTTTGGGGTATTTTATTGCTCCAGTTGGTATCTGGTTTGTATAGATCTGCATAAGAAACTTGTGTACTACCTATATAAACAGGTTCATTGGGCATAGGGACAAAAGAAGAGTAAAACTGTTTTCCAGCCTCGTACATAATGCCTTTGGGTGTAGGGTTTTGTCCTGTAGTCAAATTGTCTTTGTTATAAAAGGCAAAGCTAAATTTTTTAATTTTATCTGTTTTTGATACAGACTTAAGAGTAAGTGTTTCTCCTTCTTTAAGTTCCTTATCAGTTTCGGCAGTACTTAATGAGATGGATTTACAATAATCAGGTCGATCAACAACGGGGGGTACTGCTTCCACAGTATACTCCGTTCTGCACTGTACAAAGTTACCAAGGTGCCCACCTGGCTTATCGTTGGTCGAAGAATTAGGTTTACCCGAGTTATCCCACCAATTTGAGGCAACGGCGTATTTACCCGGTGCTAAATTACTAGTATCCCAAGTATAGTTTTGAATACCCTCTTTTTGAGGACCAAAGGTATAATCGTTAGGAATTGCCCCAAAATCTGCAGAATTAGTGTTTGGTTTAGAGCTAATGTAAAGACCTCCTCTTACTAAACCACTACCAGAATCCGAGGCGCGGGCTGTTATTTTTATTTTTTTAGGCTCATTAGTTGATTCGATAGTCCAATCTCCGCAGGTTGGAGAAGTGGTGTCAGGAGGCACCACAGTAGCATCTTTGAACTCAATATTCTGCTTAATACCTGCAACGTAGTACTCGGAATACCTCGCAGCAGAGGTTAGACCCTTTATTTCTGGTTTTATACTGGTGTTAAAGGTTAATTCATACACTCCTTTGGTAGTACCCTTTAACTTAAAGGTAAAAATAGTAACTGGAGTATTCGGAATTACCACTCCTGGATTATTTAAGTACACGTACTGAATTAAGTGATAAGAGGGATTATAATCTTTAGTAAATTTTAAAGCGGCAGTTTCACTTATATAGTTATCCAATTTTTCTCCAATTTTAACCTCACTAACTTCTAAATTTTTAGGAATTAAAATACCCAAAATAGCCCCGTTTATTTTAACTGCATCAGAGGCATTAAGCGTGACCCTACCCTCAACCACAGAACCAACTGTAGCCTCGTTAGAAATAACTATTGCAGGGGTGACGGTAACTGGTTCACCCACAAAAACCTCAATATCGTTCTTTTTATTTGTACCCGAAGATGTAAATAAATTTACTAAAAAGGGCAAGAGTACAAAAAAAGTAAGTGTTAAATAGTATAGAAGGTCTTTTGTTTTTAGTTTCATTTAGGCAGTTTTATTTCTATTTAAAAATAACATAAAAGCACGGTTATTTATATATCTCTAATGCGACGAACTAAATATTACATTTATAATAAATAAAAGATCAGACATTCCGATTGCACCATCCTCAACTAAATCGTATTTAGCATTGTAGGGTTTTTCATCCATTATATGAGATAAAAGCAGTAATAAATCGGACATGTCAATATCACAATCCCCCTCAGTTATAGCACCCTTTGGGCAATCTAAAACAGCGGGTTGCAGGGAGAAGAAAGCAACACAAACAGGATCTGCTGCGGAAACCTTGTTGTCAGAGTCAGTAAAGTAAGCATTTACCTGGATGTTTTGGGGTATTTTATTGCTCCAGTTGGTATCTGG
>Ga0210034_1003005_pt1 | contig 12480 bp, 10 predicted proteins | sample CryGeymeta201505_FD_185466 | JGI IMG/M metagenome (GOLD analysis project Ga0210034, IMG submission 185466) | Groundwater microbial communities from Crystal Geyser aquifers in Utah, USA - Crystal Geyser metaG 2015-05 (SPAdes) (version 2) | ecosystem: Environmental > Aquatic > Deep subsurface >... | reverse complement strand
CCCGGCCGCGCCAAACACTAAAGCTGATCTCACTAACTTCTTCCGCAATTCAATTTCTTTGTTTGAAAATGCATGGATGAAAAAGATGAGATAATAGATCGCGACAGCAAGTAAAGTGTAGTAAATGATCTGTACATGAAATCCCTGGATAAAAAGCTGCAATGCAACCACAAGGATGAAAAAATCAACAAGTTTTAATTTTTTCTGAAACCGGAAAAGCATTAAAAGAATAAGCGGCACCACACAAATCGAGGTAAGTTTGGTAACGTGCCCGATATAAAGGAATACGATTATTCCCGTGCTGAATGAAGTTGCAATTGCCGTGAACATACTGACCAGGGTATTTTTTGTTAAATGCTTCATAAACATGTAAGAGGTAGAGGCAAGCACAATTAGGTAAAAACTCCACATGGTATATTCAACCGCAAAAAAGTCGGTAAAAAATTTTCGCACCGCTGTAAAAATTACATAAATAAAATTGAACCAGGTAGATTCGGTTCCAAGCGCATAAGCCGGCATGCCAAGGAAGAGATACGGATTCCACAGCGTAAAACCGTCTCTTGCTTTTTCTACATAAGATTTCATACTTGCCGAAGCAAGGATATCACCCGATTGAAAAGTTTTCCCGCCGAAATAGAGCGGATTTAAAAAGATTAAAAAGAGGAGAAGAAACACAACCAAAACCACCGGAAGATGAAATTTTTCCGGAAGTACGTTTTCTAATTGAAAATTCGCCAGTAGTCCTGTTTCATGTTTTTCTTTTTTAACAATTCTTTTTGTTTTTGACATTCAGAAACCTGCATTTAAAGTTATTTTTTTGCGACAAATAAAATTCCCGATCCGATTGAATTTTGGGAGAGAAAATCTCCATACATCATCAACAGCGTGAACGGAAAAGTGAGCAAGTAATAAAATGGAAGAAGAAGAATAAAAAATTTAGAAAAATTCAGCAATTGCATCGGATATTTTATACCCAAACGCCAAGCTTTATCTCCCCAAAATCCGTATGTATATTTTGATAAATGAACCGAAAATCCAAGCGGTTCTAACTTTAATTTCAAGTCTTCAAATGAATACCCTTGACGCGCATGTTCTCCGACAAAACTTTCGTCCTCTTCATCATGCACATCACTTCCGCCAAAGATTGACGGGGTGTTTATCAGTACAAAACCGCCATTTTTTAAAGCGCGGAAAAAGTTGGCAAAGACTTTTACATCATCTTCAATATGTTCCATCACATCTACGCAGACTATCAAATCAAATTTATTCTCGTGCTGAATTTCCGTTAGGTCTTCTACAGCGAAAGAGATATTCGGGATATTCTCACTGTTAAAGAACTGGCGGCAGTCGTTTATCCAGTTTTCTTTCACGTCAACTGCGTAGATTGAGTTAGGGAGAAGATTTTTCTTCATGAAGTAAGAATATTGCCCGAAACCGGTTCCGGCGTCGAAGATAGATATTTCATTTTCCCTGAAAAGTTCTCTAAGATTTTTCAGTTCGCGTCGGACATACCATGAACGAAGAAACATTAAATCTAATGTTTTATAAAAAATTTTCCGTGTAAACGGAAAACGTTTTATCGCGGTGGCAAAAACATCTTTTACCGGATCATAGTGCATAATTTTTTTTAAATACTGTTTGTGTGAAGTGCATTGATAAAGCAAATTCCAAAAAGCAAATCCCAAATAACAAAGAAATTTCAAATACCGGGTTTGTGGAAATTTGAATTTGATTTATGAGATCTATTTGTGATTTGGTTATTGCCATTTGTGATTTGGTTATTGTCTTTTGTGATTTGGTTATTGTCATTTGTTATTTCAACATTAAACGTTTCGCTGCTTGATCGTGTATTCTTTATCGCTCTGAGAATTGTGAACCATCATTTCGCCTAAGAGACCGACCGAAAAAAATTGTACACCGACAATTATTAAAAGCATTCCTAAAAATAGCATCGGTCTATTGCTTAACGATTTACCGTTTATCCATTCGAGGGTTAAATACCCGTTCACAATAAATCCGACAAAAAATGAAAACGCCCCAAGAAATCCAAAGAGATGCATCGGGCGCTTGATGTACCGCGTTACAAACGTAACCGTAACAAGATCAATGAATCCTTTAAAGAACCGTGAAATACCAAATTTTGTTTTCCCATAGCGTCTTGGATGATGCTGCACAGGAATTTCCGTTACCGTAAAACCCTGCCAGTGTGCAAGAACCGGCATATATCTGTGAAGTTCACCATAAACTTTCATCTGCCGAATAACTGCACGGCGGTAGGCTTTTAATCCGCAATTAAAATCATGCAGTTTTATTCCGCTCATAACGCGGGTAACAAAATTGAAAAATTTAGAGGACTGCCTTTTTATAAAAGGATCGTATCGAACTTTTTTCCAGCCGGAAACCAGATCGAATCCTTCATTTAATTTCTTTAGCAGATTAGGGATTTCTTTCGGATCGTCCTGTAGATCCGCATCCATTGTAACGACGTAGCCGCCGGTAACTCTTGCAAAACCCACTTGTAATGCGGCAGCTTTTCCGTAATTTTTCTGAAAGCTTACATATTTATAATGAGGATCATTCCGACAAATATCTTTTATAACTTTTAACGAATTATCCGTACTCCCATCATCAACAAATATCACTTCAAAATCAAGGTGGTTATCAAAACAAACTTTTGTGATTTCATTTGAGAGTGGTTGAAGCGACTCTTCTTCGTTAAAAAGTGGAATTACGATTGAAACTTTTGAGGCAACTATTTTGGTCGGTTTTTTAGCGTACGGTCTGGGTTTTCGGTAGTTTCCCTGCCTTCCGTCTGCTTTTGGCGCTCTGTTCTTCGATTGATCTTGTTCGGGTTCAGCCATGCGTAACTTTCTAAAAGTGTTTTTTTGATTCTCTTTCAAATATAACTTTTAAAGAATTAATTTAATAGTAGATTGCCGCTAAAGTTCGTGTAATAATTGGCAGAATCTTGACGAGTAAATGAAGCTGTAGAATAACTGAATGAAAATGAACGGATGAATGTTTTCCATTCAATCATGCAAAATTCAATCATTCATCCAAAATTATTGTGTATTTGTTTTTTGCAATATTTGTTTATCCTGGTAAGGCAGTGAATTAATTTTTTCCGGTTCCATAAAAGCGGCTCTCTTTTCCCGCTTATCAAATTATTTTGCCGATGATGTAGAAACGATGATGCCTTGCATTGCATTAAACTAATTTTTGACTAAACTTTTTACCAAAGCTTAAATGTTAAATAATCTCTTAAAAAATAGGAACAAAATATATTGGATTTGCCAGATCTCCGGATGGGGCGGATTCTTTATTTTCAATTTCTTAATTTATTTAAGTTTTGGCGGTTTCAATTGGAAACGGGCTGTGACCTTCCCTTACTTTGCTTTTGTAGGAATTTCCGCTACACATGTTCTGCGGGTAATCATTAAAAAGCGCAAATGGATCGAAAAATCTCCGAAAGATCTTTTCTCCCGCGTTTTCCTTTCAACTTTTTTAATTTCGTTTATAATTGTATTCATAATAATGGGAATAAATTACAGCACCGGAATCATCCATCGAGCACAATTTAGCGTTGCCGGATTCTTTGTAATCTTATTCAATACGGGCATTTTGATTTTTCTCTGGTCAATTATTTATTTTCTTGTCCATTACTTTGAGAACTATAAAAAATCGGAGATTGAGCGTTTGGTTTGGGAAGCCGCGGTAAAAGATTTTGAATTGAAGACTTTAAAGTCCCAGCTAAATCCTCATTTTATGTTCAATGCTTTGAACAGCATCCGCGCTTTAATTGAAGAAAATCCTTCAGCTGCAAAAACGGCAATAACACAGCTTTCAAACATTTTCCGTTATTCATTAAAAATTGAAAGAACGGAAACCGTTCCTTTCGAAGAAGAGATAAAAACGGTTGAGGATTATCTCGGGTTGGAAAAAGCCCGTTTTGAAGAAAGACTTAAATATGAAATCGCCTATTCGCCCGACGTAAAAAATATCGAAATTCCTCCGATGATGATTCAAACCTTAGTTGAAAACGGGATAAAACACGGAGTTTCAAAACTACCGGAAGGTGGATTTGTAAATGTAACCGCGGAAAGGGCGAGAAATTTTTTGATATTAGAAATTGAAAACTCAGGTTTTGTCGCTGATGATGCAATTTCTCATGCTAAGGGATACGGAATTTCGAACACAAAACAACGGCTCCATTTACTTTATGGAGATCAGGCTTCATTTTCTATTTCTAATGTTAATTCACACGTTAAAGTTAAAATTATTTTACCTGCTGGAGGCAGCAACATATGAAAGCAATAATCGTTGATGACGAACGCTTAGCGCGCACCGAACTGCGCCGTTTACTTGCACCATTTAAAGAGATTGAAATTATTGCGGAAGCGGTGAACGCGAAAGATGCGTTAGAAAAAATTACCCGCCTTAATCCCGATCTTATTTTCCTGGATATTCAAATGCCCGGGAAAAACGGTTTTGAATTACTCGAAGAATTGGAAAGCGCCCCCGAAGTTATTTTTACAACCGCTTATGATGAATACGCTTTAAAAGCTTTTGAATTTAATGCCCTCGATTACTTACTTAAACCGATTGAACCCCAGCGGCTTGAAGAATCCATCAAACGTGTAACTGCAAAAACAAAAGCCGAAAAATTCGTCTCAACCGAAAAACAATATCTCATGGCTGATGATCAGGTTTTTGTGAAGGACGGCGACCGCTGCTGGTTTGTTAAATTATCTGAAATTCGTTTATTTGAATCCGAAGGCAACTACGCGCGTCTTTATTTTAACGATTTCAAACCTTTGATCTTGCGGACACTAAATTCTCTTGATGAACGGCTTGATCCGCGGACTTTTTTCCGCGCGAATAGAAAACACATTGTTAATTTAAAATGGATAGATAATATTGAACCGTGGCTTAACGGTGGACTGCTTGTAAAACTTAAAGGCGGACAAAAAGTAGAAGTCTCACGCCGACAGTCTGTTAAATTTAAAGATATGCTGAGCTTATAAATCAAGCACCAAAAAACAAAAATTAAATACCAAATAATAACAAGCTGGAGCTGCTTCCTGTTAGTTCCATTTTTCCGTTTTACGTTTTTGTTTTTTTTGTAAACGAAGATTCAAATAGATAGTTTAATTCCCATTTCTTTTTAAAATAAACATCCTTCATATTTTTCTTTTTTAATTGAAACTCAACTTTCGCTTCATCATAAAGTTGATAATAGACAGAGATATCTCCGATATCTTCATATTTTTCTATTCCCAATGTGAAATCTCCGACCACATTAAGGAAGTGTTGAGCAGCTTCAGAAAGCATAATATATTTGTTTGAAGGAATCGTATTCTTTAATAACCGATGAACAATAATCACATCTTTACCGGAAAGTTCGGTGAACTTCCCCATTTTATATTTCAGAGCAATTCCTTTATGAGCAATTATCTTGAGCCTAAGGAGGTTCATGTTTTTACAGCCTCCGCAAGGGCATGAATTCACCGATACGAGTGCATCCAATTTTTTATCAAATGCAAGCATAAATTTAGGAAGACTTTCTCCGATTAACTTTCCATCGTTTCCCCAACTTATCTCTGATCGCTTCTCACTAAAAAGAAAAATGGCATCGCCTTCAAATTTAGCAATTCTGATTGGAATTTGAACTTGTTTGATAACTGCATTTAGCAATTCACTTATGATTCCTTGGGAATGGGCTAACGCCGATTCATTATCCAACATATATTTTGTGTAACCGCTGATATCGGCAATAATAAAGACCATCTCATTCTGCATAAATACAAACCTTCTAATTTTCTGAGGAAATAAAAAAAAAGCGGGAAATACGTCCCGCTTTTTTCATTCCTAATTCCTAATTCTCAATTCCTAATTTACACAAGTCCTTGATCCATCATCGCATCGGCAACCTTGAGGAAGCCGGCAATGTTAGCGCCGTTGACATAATTGCCCGGCGTACCAAAACGGTCTGCTGTTTCAATACAAGTATTATGAATTCTTTTCATAATTTCGTGTAAACGTTTGTCAACTTCTTCCGCCGACCATGGGAGACGCATACTGTTTTGCGACATTTCCAACCCTGAAGTAGCAACACCTCCGGCATTTGCAGCTTTTCCCGGAGCGAAAAGTATTCCCGCTTCTCTGAAAGTATGATAGCCTTCCAAAGTTGTCGGCATATTTGCAACTTCGCAAACACACTTAACGCCATTCTTAATTAATTCTTTCGCATTGTTGTTGTCAAGTTCATTTTGCGTTGCGCACGGCATTGCGACATCAACTTTAACGCCCCACGGACGCTTGCCTGCGTGGAATTCAGCGCCGAATTTGTCTGCAAAATCTTTCACGGTATCTTTTGCGCTTGCACGCATTTCCAAAAGATAATCAATCTTCTCGCCTGAAATTCCGGCTTTATCATAAATGAAACCGTCAGGACCGGAAATGGTTAAAACTTTTCCGCCAAGCTGATTGATCTTTGTTATTGCGCCCCATGCAACATTTCCAAAACCGGAAACTGCAAAAGTTTTTCCTTCAATATCTTGACCAATAGTTTTCAACATTTCTTTCACAAAATAAACTCCGCCAAATCCGGTAGCTTCGGGACGCACGAGCGAGCCGCCCCAATTGATTCCTTTACCGGTTAACACGCCGGTGAATTCATTTTTCAATCTTTTGTACTGACCAAAAAGGAAACCAATTTCTCTTCCGCCAACTCCAATATCTCCGGCAGGAACATCGGTATCTGCGCCGATATGTCTGAATAATTCCGTCATAAAACTCTGGCAGAAACGCATTACTTCATTATCGCTTTTCCCTTTAGGATCGAAATCGGAACCGCCTTTACCACCGCCCATCGGTAAAGTTGTTAAACTGTTTTTAAATGTCTGCTCGAATCCTAAAAATTTTAATATACCCATCGTTACCGAAGGGTGAAAACGCAAGCCGCCTTTGTAAGGACCGATTGCGCTGTTAAAATTGATGCGATACCCGCGGTTGATTTGGATTTCTCCCTGGTCATCCATCCACGGCACGCGGAAAATGATGGTGCGTTCAGGCTCAACCATGCGCTCTAAAATTTTTGCATGTTTGTATTCGGGGTGTTTTTCTAATACAATTTCAAGCGATTCAGTAATTTCTTGAACTGCTTGATGAAACTCAGGTTCTGCGGGATTCTTTGCTTTTACATCCGCTAATAACCTTTGAAGATACTCTGACATAATAACCTCAATTGATTTGATGCTGGTGATTAAAATAATTTTTATTAGTTAAGACAGATTTTATGGTTTGCAAGAATAATGATTGGGATAAAGTTTTTCGCTTTACGAATGAGGTGAGGACTGTATTCATCTTTTTATTGATGAAAAGCCCGCCGGTTTGAGAATGTGTTTCCATAAAATCTAAAATGTTAATGAGTAAATTTAAGGGTTATGGAAACAACTAAAAAATTTTTCTTGTAAGTATGACGGTAAAAAAAATAAAACCTCCGGCGTTTCAAAAAGGCCGGAGGTTTATTCAATCTATTCCGATACTGATAACTGAAAACTGATTACTGATAACTTTCAGCTTACTTCTTCTTCAATTCCTCAATCTCATCAAGGGCAGTGTGTACTAACATGGTTACTCTTGCCAATGGCGCGCCTATTAGAAATAAAGCGGCAGAAAATGCTAATTACATCCAATTGGAATTGATGATGCTTAAGACAATTCCTACTAATCCAATTACAGCGGCAATAATTCCGCCGGGAACGCCCATCGGGCAGCGAAGTTTTTTCATTTTGTGATCCTTTCATTTAGTTTATTGATAAGTTCTTCTTTTGTTGGTAAACTTCTAAATAGTATTTCATCGTTTAGTAACAGAACCGGAACCGCGTGAATGCCAAGTTTAAAACTTTTTATCCAGCCAACGGGTGAACTCACTAACGTTTCTTTTAATTCAAATTTGTCTCCGAATTGCGGCAAAACTTCTTTCAGTAATCTTTTAAATACTCTGCAATGGGGACAAGTTATCCCATAAAACAATTCTAACTTCATAGCGCCTCAAGCTGCAATGTTTGATGGTTAATTTTTGATGGTTGATGTAATGGCAGCAAAGCGCCTAAAATATCTTCTGCAAAAAACAAAGAGTTAAACGACAATACTTTATTTCCTTTTTTTGTTTACTGTAAGATAAACAGTTTTAAAATCATTTTGGTTCATTTCTAAAAGAGTTTATGGTTTAATAAAAGAATATTTTTATTAAATTTGCTTACGGCGGAAACAGCTTCTGCATGGTTTCCTTTTCATTCTATAAAGGATTGACTGATGTTAAAGATAAAACTTCATTGGCAAATATTAATTGGGCTTTTAATAGGAATCGTTTACGGTTTAACGCTAACTGATTATGTAGCGTACGTTTCATGGATGGGTCAAATATTCCTCCGCGGGTTACAAATGGTTGTAGTCCCGCTTATCTTCAGCTCAATGATCTCCGGAATTTCCAACCTAAAAAGCGGAAAAGATTTGGGAAGGATCGGAATAAAAACTTTCAGCTATTATATGGTAACAAGTCTGGTTGCAATTGTTACCGGACTTTTTTTTGTAAATCTTCTAAAGCCCGGTGTTGGCGCAGAACTTAACTTCACCCAGCAAGTTGAAGGACTGGACGCCGCACGAAATTCTTTTGGAAATACGCTGTTGGAGATAATCCCAAAAAATATTTTCCATGCATTTTCAACCGGAGATGTTCTTTCGGTTATTTTCTTTGCAATCATATTTGGATTTTTCATTCTGAAGCTCGAAGAAAAACCGAAGGCTCAACTTACCGATTTCTTCAACGGTATTTTTGAAGTGATGATGAAGATGACCATGTTCGTTATAAAATTCGCTCCTCTTGGGATTCTTGGACTTGTGGCAGAAATAGTAGCACAAAATTCCGCTAACCTTCTTTCCGTCTTCGGAAGACTCGGACTATACTCGCTTGCAGTAATACTTGGTCTCTCTTTCCATGCTTTTGTTTCTCTTCCTCTTATTTTAAAATATTTTGGTAAATCGAATCCTTTGAAGCATTATAAAAATATGTCAACTGCATTGCTTACTGCATTTTCAACTGCTTCTTCAAATGCTACACTTCCGCTAACTATGGAAGCGGTAGAAATGAACGACGGAGTTTCTAACAAGATTACAAGCTTTGTTCTGCCGCTTGGCGCAACCATCAACATGGATGGAACCGCACTGTATGAATGCGTTGCGGCAATGTTTATCGCCCAGGCTTACGGTATTGAGCTTAGTTTTTTGAGTCAAGTTGTAGTTGTCATTACGGCGCTTTTAGCTTCAATTGGTGCGGCTGGAATTCCAATGGCCGGACTCGTAATGATCTCGGTAATTTTAACAGCGGTTGGTTTGCCGTTGGAAGGATTGGGATTAATTCTAGCCGTAGATAGAATTCTTGATATGCTGCGCACAACGGTAAATGTTTTGAGCGATACATGCTGTGCGGTTGTCATTGCAAAAAGTGAAGGCGAAACGCTTAATGTATAGAATGGTAAAACTCATTTTAGGAATAGTAATATTCTTCCGTTTTGATTTTCTCGTACATGCGCAGTTCAGATTTAATTTCGATGTAAAAGATATTCGATCTGAATACTCTCTTCAAGTATGGACAAAGAATGACGGACTTCCCTCGAACACGCTACATAACATTGTTAAAGGTGATGACGGCTTCCTCTGGATAGGAACAAGTAACGGATTAGTCAGGTTTGACGGCAGTGAATTTAAAGCCTTTACTGCCGGAAACACTCCTCAAATAAAGGCGAATATCACAGCCGATCTCTTTAAAGATGCTTCCGGAAAAATTTGGTTCTCGAATGGCGGTGCAGGTCTTGTAATAATGGACCAAGAAAAATTTGAAAGACTCTCGGAAGATGATGGACTTTCAATAAATCATCCAAGCTCTTTTGCGGAAGGAACCGACGGGAAGATGTACATCGGTACATTCGGCGGTGGTTTAAATATCTTTGAAAATAATCACTTCAGTGTAATAAATAAAAAAGATGGTTTAAGCAGTAATGATATGCACTCTATCCTCCTGGATAGAAACGAGAGACTGTGGATAGGCACATATGATGAGGGAATTAATCTTCTGGATAAAACCGGAATTAAAAAATTTATTATCTCACCCAACTCCGCAGTAGAACATATTTTTCAAGAATCAAATGGAACAATCCTGGCGGGAACACACAACGGCGTTTATGTTTTTAACGGAAAATCTTTTGAAGCAGAAAAAGAATTTTTCCCTCTAAGAGGCAAAACCATCAATCATATTTCCGAAGACAGCGAAGGCAACATATGGTTCTCGACTTCTAACAACGGTATTTATGTTTACAATCACCAAAATTTTTACAATCTAACCACACAAAATTTATTGCCAACAGATAAAATTTTACAAGTCCTTCCGACTGAAAACGGCATCTGGATTTGCAGCGCAGACGGCGGACTTTTCATATTAAAACAAAATAAAATTAAAATCCTTTCTGAACTGCAAAGAATACCGGATAAAATTATCCGTACAATTTTTCAAGCGCCGGATGATGCTCTTTGGATTGGGACCAAAGACGGAATTGCAAAGTATGATGAGCGAAAGAAAATTGTTCTTCCTTTTAAAACTACACTAAAGGATTTTTCTGTTCACGCATGGGCTGCAAATGCAAAGGGAGAAATATTTTTGGGGACGCTTCTTCAAGGAATATTTAAAATTGTTGACAATACGTTGGTACAAGTTGCAGACCGGAAATTGCTGAAGGTAAGTTATATCCGCTCTCTCAAATTTGATAACGATGGAACGCTCTGGATAGGAACAAACGGCGCCGGAGTTATTTTATTGAAAGACGGGAAAGTAAAATTTATTGATAAAGCTGCAGGACTTTCAAGCGATTTTATCGCGTGTATTTGCAAAGACCGGAAAAATAATTTTTGGATCGGAACCTCCGGCGGCGGAATTTCCGTTCTTGATAGTACCGGCAAAATTCTAAAAACCATTACGGATAAAGAGGGACTCGCGAATAATATTGTTAATTCAATAATCGAAGATGAAGAAGGAGTTATCTGGGTGGGCACCAGCGTTTCGGGAATCAGCCGGATAAAAGACAACAGCATTTTCAATTTTAATGAGCGGAATGGACTTTATTCCAACACACTTAAAAAACTTTTATACGATGGGCACACTACTTTTTGGGCAACTTCGAACCAGGGAGTTTTTTCAATTGAAAAGAAAGCATTTAATAACGTTGCTAATGGAAAAACAGAAAAGCTCGTCTTCAGTTTGTTTGGCAAAAATGACGGAATGATTGACGATGATTTTCTCGCGGTAGCCGATAACGCCGGCTGCATTTCCCGCACCGGTAAAATTTATGCTCCTTCACACGATGGGGTGGTTATCATTGATCCAAAGCTATTTAAAACGAAAGCTGAACCGCCACGTGTTTATATTGATGATGTTTTTGTCAATTATAAGGAGAGAACAAAAGACGTATTGAAAGACTTATCGCCAAATACAGAATCTGTACAAATAAACTATGGCGGAATATCTTTCACACACGGGAAATATCTTAAATATAAATATATACTCGGAGGAATTGATAAAGACTGGGTGTTTGTAGGAACCAGGCGTCAAGTTTTTTTTACTCATCTGCCGCACGGGAGTTATACCTTTAAAATAGTTGCCGTAACTCCGGAAGGAACGGAAAGCAAAAACGCAGCGCTGATTAATTTTACTATTCATCCTTATTTTTGGCAGACTTTCTGGTTTCAAGCACAATCAGCGGTAGTGATTCTCGGACTCACAACCATCTATCTCCTCTTGTATTTTAAAAGAAAATATAAGAGAACGGTAAAAATAATTGAAGCCGAAGCTGCGTTAGAAAGAGAGCGGATGAGAATCTCAAAAGACATGCACGATGAACTCGGGGCAAGTTTAACAAAAATTTCGCTGATGAGCGATCTGGCAAAGAGGGACCTGGAAGATCCCGGTCAACTCAAAAAAGATTTAAATTCCATCTCGGAAGCAAGCAGGGACACCGCCTTAACTATGGATGAAATTGTCTGGGCGGTAAATCCTAAAAATGATGCGCTTGATAAAACCATTTACTACATCGTCCAGTATATCGAAGAATTTTTGTCATCAACTAAAATTGAATTTGCCATCAATATTCCCGATACGATTTCCGCATATTACCTCCGTGCTGAACTGCGGCACAATTTATTCCTTGTGATTAAAGAAGCGGTAAACAACATCGTGAAACATTCCGGCGCCAATTTAGTAACCTTGAACATCATTGTCGAAGATTTTCTTTTCGATCTCCGGCTTGAAGATAACGGCAAGGGGATTGACTTTGCGAGCGTAGATCAATTTAGCAACGGGCTGGAAAATATGAGAAAGCGGATTGAAGATTTTGAAGGAGAATTTGAAATTGTGAATACTTTAGATCC
>Ga0210034_1002998_pt1 | contig 12503 bp, 14 predicted proteins | sample CryGeymeta201505_FD_185466 | JGI IMG/M metagenome (GOLD analysis project Ga0210034, IMG submission 185466) | Groundwater microbial communities from Crystal Geyser aquifers in Utah, USA - Crystal Geyser metaG 2015-05 (SPAdes) (version 2) | ecosystem: Environmental > Aquatic > Deep subsurface >... | reverse complement strand
CGGCACAATTCCATCCGAAGCGGAGTCCGCTTGACGCGAGTGCGTCGCGCCTCATCTTGAGGAGTTGTCCTGAGGGTCAGGTGCGACGCACCCTCGGTACAATTCCATCCGAAGCGCAAACGGTGTAAAATATATAAAATTACCCCAAAGGAGAACCCCATGGTACTCACCCTGATTTTCGCGTTCGCCCTCGCCATCGTCGCCGCCGTCTTCGCCCTGCAAAACCCTGTGATGGTCGTTGCCAATTTCTTTGGCTACAAAGTGGAAGGCTCGCTGGCTTTGTTCGTGTTGATCGGTCTCGGCCTCGGCTTGCTCATCGGCATCCTGGTCATGACGCCCGGGCGCATCAAAATCGGCCTCGCCAATTCGCGTCACCGCCGGAAGATCGTTGAACTGGAATCCAGCATCGCGCAATACCAGGCCGTCACCTACGCGGAAAAGAAACCCGCCGCGCCCTTCCCCGATCCCGAAGACACCACCGAAGACGACAACACTCCATGAGTCCGCGCGTCGTCGCCATCATTCAGGGACGGATGGGTTCCTCGCGCCTGCCGGGGAAAATCCTGGCGGACATCGCGGGACAGCCCATGCTCGCTCGCGTCTTCATTCGGACCTCTCGGGCTGTCACCGTTACCGAAACCATTTTCGCCACCACCACGGACGCCTCCGACGACCCCGTAGCCGAGTACTGCGACTGGAGCGGAATCCCCGTCCGACGCGGCAGTCTCTACGATGTGCTGGACCGCTACTACCAGTCCGCGAAAGAAGCGAAGGCGGATGTCGTCGTCCGCATCACCGCGGATTGTCCAGTGATTGATCCTGGATTGATTGACGATGTGGTGAATGCAGTAATCAGTGGTCAGTCATCAGTCATCAGTGGACAGTTTGATTTCGCGGCGAATCGACTCCCACCGCCGTGGGGTAGAACCTATCCGATTGGCTTGGACACCGAAGTTTGCACGTTTGCGGCACTCGAACGCGCGTGGAAGGAGGCCAAAGAACCCCAACACCGTGAACACGTAATGCCTTACTTTTACGAAGGCGTTAAACTGATCACTGATAACCGATCACTGTCCACTGGCATTTCCCCCCGCGGATTCAGCATCGCCCTGCTCCACCATCCCACCGACTTCGGCGACTATCGCTGGACCGTAGACACTCCCGAAGATTTGGATTTCATGCGACAGGTGTACAATCGCTTCGATGGCCGCGACGATTTCAGTTGGAGGGAAGTTTTGGATTTGATTCACGATGAGCCTGCCCTGATGAAAATCAACGCAGGCGTGCAACACAAGACACTCAAGGATATTGATAACCGCGCTCTCAAAAAATAATCCCGTCATTGCGAGGGCGTTCTTTACCCGAAGCAATCTCCTCCACGGCGCGGGGATTGCTTCGCCGCTCATCCTTCGATCGCGTAGCACTCAGGACGGCGGCTCGCAATGACGGGCTGAACACTGATAACTGATAACTGATAACTGATCACTGATCACTGATGACTTCGATCACCCTCTTCTCCGCCCCCAAACCCCTCACCGATCCGCACATCGCGACGATCCAGCGAAACGCGATCCGCTCGTGGACTCTGCTCCCCGAAGTCGAAGTCATCCTGCTCGGCGAAGAGACGGGTCTCGCCGAAGCCGCGCGGGAACTGGGCGTGAGGCACATTCCCAACGTAACACGCAACACAAGCGGCACGCCTCTCATCTCGTCCATGTTCAGCCTCGCGCGCGAAAACAGTAATTCCCCCCTCCTCTGCATCGTCAACGCGGACATGCTTCTTATGCCAGATTTTGTCGAAGCGGCGAAACAAGTTGTCAAATTGAAGGACAACTTCATCCTCCTCAGCCAGCGCTGGGACTTGGATGTCGCTCAACCCCTCGAATTCACCAAAGGCTGGGAGTCTCGCCTACGCAACACGGTACACGCAACAGGCATTCTCCACCGTCCCGCAGGCTCCGACTTCTTCCTCTTCCCCAAGTCCTGCTATACCGATGTTCCCGATTTCGCCATCGGCCGCGCGGGTTGGGACAACTGGATGATCTACAAAGCCCGCCAGGAAAAATGGCCGGTGATTGACTGCACGCCGTCGGTGATGATCGTCCACCAGAATCACGACTACGGTCATTTGCCCGGGGGACAAGCCCATCACACCTTGCCCGAAACGGACGAAAATATCCGCCTCGCGGGCGGACAGGCCGCCATCCGTTACACGATTTTGGATTCAACCCATCGCCTCGTTGGCGGTAAACTTGCCCGCCCGCGAATGTCCGCCCTGCGTTTCCAGCGCGGCGTGGAATTGTTCCTGCGAAAATTATTCTTCTTCCTGCCTGAAGATACGATTGAAAATATTGCCCGTCCGAAGAGATGGCAGAAGCGATTCAAGAAACTGTTCAAATGAGTCAAAGGTCGAAGGTCAAAGGTCGCGCGACTTTCGACTTTTGACCTTCGACTAAAAAACGAAACCTGGAACCTGACACCCCATGCGAAAAGGCCAAAACCCAGCCAAGTTCGTCAAAGACGTAGCCCGCCCCGAGCGGATCACCGTCGCGTTGCTCAATTACATCCCCTTCCTGAGCGGATTCTACGCCGAGACCCTCGACGTGCTGAAAGCCTGCCTCGAGTCCATGCGCAAGGACGCGGGCCTGCCATTCGACTTGATGGTCTTCGACAACGGCTCCTGCCCCGAAGTGCGCGACTTTCTCGTAAAAGAGAAGGAGGAAGGGAGCATCCAATATTTGATCCTTGCCGAGAAAAACATGGGCAAGGGCGGCGCATGGAACGTCATGCTGGCGGGCGCGCCCGGCGAGATCATCGCCTACACCGACAGCGATGTTTTGTTCTCCCCGAAATGGCTTTCCCGTTCCGTGGAAATTCTCGAAACCTTCCCGAACGTCGGTATGGTGACCGCGCGTCCCTTCCGCACACCGCCCGAGTTTTACGAGTCTACGCTCAAGTGGGCGCGTGAAAATGCGAAACTGGAAGACGGGCAATTCATCCCGTGGGAAACCTTCCTTGAATTCAATCTCTCGCTCGGACAGACCGAAGAAGAAAACAAAAAAGTATATGCGGAGACGAAGGATTGGAGAATCATTTATGACCCGTCATTCCCCTACGGGGACGATGTGCGAGACGGCGTCCTGAGCGGAGCGGAGCGCAGTCGAAGGATGCCGTCGAAGCAATCTCCGTCATCACCAGGCAAGACTATCGTTGCATATGCGGGCGCGTCGCACTGGCAGTTCACCGCGTACAGGTCCACGCTCCAGCAGTTCCTGCCCTTTGACATGGACAAGCCCATGGGACAGGTCCGCCAACTGGACAAGCGCATGAACGACGCAGATCTGTTGCGGCTGATGGTCTCCGATCCGCTGGCGATGAACATGTCCAATACGCTGGGGTATTTGCGCGGGGAGTTGGGAAAGCAAAGCGTAAAACGTAAAATGAGTCTTACACGACGCGTGTTGGAGTTTGGACTAATCAAGAAGATGTTGCTGGCGGTGTATAACAAGATTTTCAATTGGTATTATGTTTAGAAGGTTAAGATGATTGTGGGCAGTCTTGTATTTTCCCTAATTTGTTACGCCGTGCCTTTGGCATTGCCATTGATCATTGGCATCATTATTTTGACGCGCTTTGAGAAAGAAAATTTAATTCGTTTGGTCGCTTCCTTCACCTTGAAACCAGTAGTAGCCTATCCTTTTTGGATTCTTATCCGTTTTGGCATCTCGCCTCTTCGCATTGGTCTGATGCCTGCCCCGCTAGATCTTCTGGGAGACCTTCTTCTCGACCTCAGAGCCTCGTTGTTAGCGGCTATTCCAGCCATTGCCTTGACCCTTGCAATTGTTTATGTTTTCCGACAGGTATTCAAAGCCAGGTCGGCACAGCTGTTTCTGATTGGAGATGTAGTTCGCTGGTTTTATACTTTTGTTGTATCTGTAACGGTCTTTAATTATTCAGGAAGTCCCCCTTATCTTGGTATGCTCCTTATTTTTATTGGTTTTCTTCTTCCGAGTGTTTATGCAATTGCAGCTCTTATATTCGTAACTTCGGTGAACAACTTCCAAACTCGTTAACCCGCCTTTAACAGCCATACATCATCTTCGTGGTATATTCCCTCGATGCCTGAATCAATTTTGATCGTCGAAGACGAACCTGCTTTGCAAGAGACCCTCGCCTACAACCTGAAAAAGGAAGGCTACACCGTCGAAGCTGTGGGGGATGGGCGCTCCGCGCTCGCGTTTGCGCGCAGGCTCAAGCCCGACCTGATCGTGCTCGATATCATGCTCCCCGAAATGGACGGCTTCGAGGTGGCGCGCATCCTCCGCAAGGAAATGACCTCCGCCATCCTCATGCTCACCGCGCGCGACGACGAAATTGACCGCGTCGTCGGCCTCGAAGTCGGCGCGGACGATTACCTGACCAAGCCGTTCTCGATGCGCGAACTGATGGCGCGCGTGAAAGCACAACTCCGCCGCGCCCGTCTCCTGCGCGAAGAACTTGGCAAACGATCCGCCGAAACGGAACGCGGAATACGCAACACGCAACACGCAACACTCACCTTCGGCAACCTGTCCATCAACCTTACCCGCCGCGAAGTCATCCTCAACGGCGAAGTGCTGGCGATGAAACCAAAGGAATACGAATTGCTCCTGTTCTTCGCCGAGCACAAGGGACAAATGCTCTCGCGCGAATTCATCCTCGAACGCGTCTGGGGCTGGGACTACATCGGCGACAGCCGCACGGTGGATGTGCATGTGCGGTGGCTGAGGCAGAAGATCGAAGCCGACGCCGCCAACCCGACGCGGATTGTCACGGTGAGGGGCGGGGGATATCGGTTTGAGGGGTAATTGGTAAATGGTAATTGGTAATTTGTACTGCGTATTGCGTATTTCGTAATGACCCTTTATTTTGTTCTCGGCCTCTCGCTTTTGATGATGCTATGGTTGGGGTGGCGATATTGGCGTTTGCGTCGTGCCGTGGGCGAATTGACCGCCCAAATGGAGCGCGGCGAAGAACTCGTTGAATCCACAAGCGAACTTGGTCAACTTGCGAGCCTACGCAACACGCAACACGCAATACTGCGCGCACAACTCGCAACCTCCCAATCCGAGCACGCCAAACTCTCCGCCATTCTCGACCAACTCACCGACGGCGTTCTCATTGCGGACGCGGACGGACGCGTCCAGTTTGCCAACCCTGCCGCGGAAAAACTTTTTGGCTCGCCGCTCGCGGGACGTTCGGTGGCCGAGGCCATCCGACACCATTCCCTCGTGGACGCGTGGCGGCGTTGCCAGCAAACCACGCAATTGCAAAGCGAATCCGTGGAACTGCCCGCCAGCCGTCAGTTTTTGCAACTCATCGCCATCCCCGATACGCACGCGGGCGGAAGCCTCCTGCTTATTCAGGATTTGACGCGCGTCCGACGACTCGAAACCGTCCGCCGCGACTTCATCAGCAATCTCTCGCACGAACTGCGGACTCCGCTCGCCTCGCTTAAAGCGCTGACCGAGACCCTGCAAGACGGCGCGCTCGCGGACCTCGAGGCGGGTCCGCGTTTCCTGGGCCGAATCCACACCGAGGTGGACGCGCTGACCCAGATGGCGCAGGAACTGCTCGACCTGTCGAAGATCGAGTCGGGACAGATCGCCCTCGTCCTGCGAAAGGTGGATCCGTTGGCCGTGCTCAAATCCGCCGCGGATCGGATGCGGTTGCAGGCGGAACGCGCGGGCGTGAATCTGACCGTCGAAACGGCGACCCCGCCAAATGTCCAGGCAGACGCGGCGCGGCTCGAAGGGGTGCTGGTCAATCTCATCCACAACGCGGTCAAGTTCACGCGGCGCGGCGGTTCGGTCACGCTGTCTGCCAACGCGGACGGTGAGTCGGTCGTCTTCGCGGTGCGGGATTCGGGCGCGGGCATTCCGTCCGACGACCTGCCGCGCATCTTCGAGCGTTTCTACCGCGTGGACAAATCCCGCGCGGGGAGCGGCACGGGGCTGGGGCTTTCGATTGCGAAGCATATCGTGGAGGCGCACGGCGGGCGAATTTGGGCGCAGAGCCGCGAGGGGCAGGGGAGCGTGTTTTGTTTTTCGATCCCTATTGGATGAGACCGTCATTGCGAGACGCCGTCCTGAGCGGAGCGTAGCGCAGTCGAAGGACGAGCGTCGAAGCAATCTCCTCCACGGCGCGGAGATTGCTTGGTCTCGATACGGCCTCGGAGTACCTCGGCCTACTCGACCAGCGCTCGCTTGCAAGGACGGGCGTCACTTTTCAAAAATGTTCACAAAATGTTAACTACTTCTTAAGTGCATCTTCACTGGTTTGAAGTATGATGGGGATGAAGTAACGGAGTTCGAATGACACTTTTTCTTGCCCTGATCCTGCTTGCGATGTTCGTCGTTTTCGGTGTGGACGTGCGCCAGAAGCGGCGCGAGTACACGCGCAAAGATCGTTCATAACATCATCTCACTCTCCTTCCTCTATTATCACATCCCGCCCTCCGAAGGCGGGATGTGGCGTTACTGATGGAAGATCTTTACCCATCGTTAACCTGTTGTTCGACGATCTTTAACCAGTTCGATGGCTTTTCCGTAGACGCTGGGACGATTTACGGATACACTTTGCAACATGGAAAAACACATTCTTGTCACCAACGATGACGGCGTGCTTGCGCCTGGCCTGCTTGCTCTCGCGCAGGAAATGCGAAAACTCGGAAAGGTGAGCATCCTCGCGCCTGACCGCAACTGGTCGGGCGGCGGGCACGTCAAGACCCTCGACCGTGCCTTGCGCGTGAAGGAGTATCGTCTCGCGGACGGTTCCCCCGCCTTTGCCAGCGACGGCGCGCCGTCTGATTGCGTCTCGCTCGGTATCCTGGGCTACTTCAAGGAAAAGATAGACCTGGTCGTTTCGGGGATTAACGTAGGCGCGAATCTCGGCCATGACGTGACCTATTCTGGCACTGTTACCGCCGCGATGGAGTCGGTCATCATGGGCGTACCTGCGGTGGCGGTTTCGCTGGAGGCGCTGGAAAATCACCTCGGCGAAATGGACTTCCAACCTGCCGCGCTCGCGGCTCGCAAGGTGGTGGAACGCGTCATGGAAATTGGCCTGGCGCCCGAGATCCTGCTCAACGTCAACGTGCCGTATCTGCCCGCTGACAAAATCAAAGGCGTCCTGATGACCCGCCAGGGACTGCGCGTCTATCATGGACGCCTCGACGAGCGCGTGGACCCGCGCGACAAACCCTACTACTGGATCGGCGGCGACGCGCCGACAGGCGTCCCCGAGCGCGGCACGGACGTGGGCGCGTTGGCCGAGGGCTACGTCTCGGTCACGCCCCTGCAACTGGACCTGACCGCCTATCGCACTCTGAGCGATTTGAACAACTGGAACTTACAGGAATCTGCTTCCTAAAAATATACTCCCCCTTGTCCCGCCTCCCGCCCGCGCCCCTTTGGGCGGGAGGTTTGTTTAATTTGGCCTCCCTTTCCTTTCCCCTAACAGGCCCACGTTCTCAAATCTGCAAGGGAGATTGCATAGGTTATTCTGTCCATGTGGTGCGGATTTGGGGAGGGTATGGCGATGAGAGTTTTCCAAAAAATGAAAACGGTCTCGGACGTAATGTCAACGAGACCGTTTTCATCTGATCACGCAAAAGTTCAGGAAGCCAGCAGTACCGTCTCTGCGGACTCGAGACTATCGTACATCGGAATAATGGCGGGAATACCAGTCATCTCCAGCACGTTTTTCACGACCGTGTTTGGTTTCAATAAAACCATCCTGCCGCGGCGGGCAGCCAGCGATTTGGCGTTCAATGTAAGTAATCGAATACCTATGGAGGCGAGGTAATCCACTTCCGATAAGTCCACAAGCACGCGGACGCCATCCCCCGCGCAATAACCGGTGAATTTGGTCTCGATCTCACCCACCCCGAGGATGTCCAATTTGCCAATCAATTTTATGAAGCGGATATTTTTATCCAATTCGCTGTAGTGAAGTTCCATAATTGTCACCTGTTTTACAAAAGTGGGATAAGTATATTTACTTCCATGAAATTTTTTGTTAACAACAGGTTATGGTTTGAGGTGAAACCTGCGGATGTGAATGAGGGTGTTCCAAGCGAGAAGCAGGGTTTATCCTTACAGCGGTATGATTGGGCGTTGACTTATTTAGTGTAATTGGAAATAATTCGCTTAGGGGACCTTCGGTGGACATCCCCCAATTTTCGCAATTGATACTTCTTTCCGCGACAAAAATTATGGAAGTGAAAATGGGGGAACTGAGGGGGTAAATCGTTTACCAAACGTTAACCCATTCTTCCCTTGCCATTAAAAACGGGTTGATAAGATGTCAGCATGAAAACACTAAAGGAGAAAATAGAAATGACCAAATCAGTTCGTCCTCTTGTTTTTGTTGTTGTTGCCTTGAGCCTCGTGCTCGCGGCCTGCGGTTCAGCCACGCCTGCTGAACCTGTCACTGTGGTGGAGACCAAGGTGGAGACCAAGGTGGTTGTCGTCACCCCCACTCCCGATGCGTCCATGCCCGAACCCCTGCCTGCCGGTTCCGTTCAGATCAACGGCGCGGGCGCGACCTTCCCCCTGCCTGTTTACACCGAGTGGACCTACGCCTACTCCTATGTTGATCCCTCTGTCGTGATCAACTATCAGGGCATTGGCTCCGGCGGCGGCAAGAAGGCCATTGTTGACGGCACCGTTGATTTCGCCGGTTCCGACTCCCTGGTGAAGGATGAAGAATACACCGCTGGCAAGGACCTCCAGATGTACCCGATGCTGGCTGGCGCGGTGGTCGTGATCTACAACTTCACACCCGCCAAGGAATATCCCGCCGATTTCAAGGCCCCCAAACTGGTCCTGGATCGCCAAACGCTGGTTGACATCTACAACGCCAAGATCACCAAATGGAACGACCCGGCCATCGCCGCGCTCAATCCCGAACTGGCTGACTATCTTCCTGACGCGTCCATCACCTCCGTGCATCGCTCCGACGGTTCCGGCACGACCGAAATCTTCACCAAAGCCCTGACCTCGTTCAGCCCGGACTGGACAGCGGGCGGCGCTTCCTCCGTCGAGTGGCCGGTTGACAAGGCCGGTACTGGCGTGGGCGGCAAGGGCAACGCGGGTGTGGCGGCTTCCGTCATCAACACCCCCAACTCCCTCGGCTACGTGGAACTTTCCTACGCGGTCTCCAACGACCTGGCCTATGCCGATATGATCAACAAGGCTGGACAGAAAGTCGCCGCCAATGCCGCGAGCGTTGAATCCGCCATGGCCGACTTCGCGGGCGGTTTCAGCGACAAACTCACCGCCGATATCGTCGACGCGGGCGGCGCTGACTCCTACTCGATCGTTGGTTACACCTACATCGTCCTGCATACCACCAGCATGACGGACTGCGTCAAGGCCCAGAAACTGCTCGAGTTCCTGCAGTGGGCGCTGACCGATCCCTCCGCCACCAAGCGCGCCGGCGACCTGGGCTACTCCGTCCTGCCGGATGCTGTCCGTGAACAGGTCTTTGCCAAGTTCGGCGAAGTATCCTGCAATGGCCAGCCGGTATTGAAGTAATTCCTTCCGAACAATTCCCCCGTCCCCTGGAGGGCCTCGCCAATGGCGGGGCCCTCCAAAGCATGTCATCCCATAGAAACAAGGACGTTTCCCTGTGTGTCGGGACAACACACGGCGCAAACTTCCTCGGTTCTATTGCGTAGGGAAAAGTGATGAAACCGAATCCTTTGAATATTTTCCTGAAACGCGTTCGGGAAGCCTCCCAGCACGGCGACATCCCCTGGCAGGTCATCCTGATCCTGTTCTCCATCATCGTGATGGCCCTGGCGCTTGCCATCGGCTGGACTCTGTGGCGCGAATCGGCCGCGGCCCGCACGACATTTGGCTGGAATTTTTTGCTTCCCACCTCCGACCCGAACTGGGACCCGGTGAACGACAACTTCAAGGCCTGGCCGTTCATCTATGGCACTTTGTTGACCTCCATCTCCGCCATGCTCCTGGCGCTCCCCGTTAGCCTGGGAATTGCCATTTTCCTGGCGGAACTTTGCCCCGAATGGCTCAAACTTCCGCTCAACTGGCTGATCGAATTGCTGGCCGCCATTCCCAGTGTCGTCTATGGCCTGTGGGGAATCTTTGTTTTTGTGCCATTGGTCGTGTCGCCGATTGCGGATGCCCTGTTCACCGGCTTGGGCGGCCTGCCCCTGGTGGGCGGGTTGTTCGCCGGACCGGTTCCTGCCAACGGCGCCTCCCGCCTGGCCGCGGCCTTCATCCTGACCATCATGATCACTCCCACCATCACAGCAGTTTCGCGCGATGTGCTTCAGGCCATCCCCGGCAGCCAGCGCGAAGCCGCAATGGCATTGGGTTCCACGAAATGGGAATCCATCTGGCAGGTGCTCCTGCCCTATGGACTCTCCGGCATCCTCGGCGCGGTCATCCTCGGCCTCGGACGCGCCCTCGGCGAGACGATGGCCGTGACGATGGTCATCGGCAATTCCATCGAAGGCTCCGCGTCCCTGTTGCGGCCCGGTTACACCATGGCCAGTATCATCGCCAATGAGTTTGCCGAAGCGGTCTCCATGCTGCACTCGCAGGTCTTGACCGAAGTGGGGCTGATCCTGTTCTTCATGACGCTCATCTTGAACTGCATTGCCCGCCTGCTGGTTTGGCAGGTGGCGCGGCGCACCCCGCAAGAGGCGCGCACATGACCGCCTCCACGCACTTCCAGATCTTGATCGAGAAAAACCAGGCTAAATTAAGCGCCCGCCGCAAAGTGACCAACGCCGCGATGCTCGCGCTCACCGGCCTGATGACCCTGCTGGCGCTCGTCCCGCTGTTTTGGATCGTGGGATACGTCATCTACAAAGGCGGGCAGTATATCAACCTGGATTTCTTCATCAACCTGCCGCGGCCGCTTGGCATGGAGGGGGGAGGCGTCCGTCATGCCATTGAAGGCACGCTCGTGATTACCGCGCTGGCGGCAGTCTTTGCCGTTCCGCCGGGCATCCTGGCCGCGTTCTACGCGGCGCGCTACCCGAATACCCCGCTGGGAATTGCCCTGCGCTTCAGTACGGACGTGCTCTCCGGCGTCCCATCCATTGTGATCGGTTTGTTCGCCTATGCCATCATCGTCAAGCCGATGGGAAATTATTCCGCGCTGGCAGGCGGCCTTGCCATGGCCTTCCTGATGCTTCCCACCATCATCCGCACCACGGAGGAAATGATCAAACTCGTTCCGCACAACCTGCGGGAGGGATCGCTGGCCCTCGGCGCGGCGGAATGGAAAACCTCGATCAGCGTCCTGTTTCCCGCCGCCCTGAATGGGATCGTCACCGGATTCCTGCTGGCGCTTGCCCGCGCCGCCGGGGAGACCGCGCCCTTGCTGTTCACCGCGCTCGGCAATGAACGATATGACATCAGAACCATCATCAATAACGGCATTGCCCAAAAGCAGGGCGTTTTTCAAATCCTCGGACGAATTGTTGACCAGCCCGCTGATTCCCTGCCGTTGACTCTTTGGAAATACGCCCAAATGCCATACCCCGAACGCGTCGCTCAATCGTGGGCGGTGGCGTTGGTATTGATGATCCTCGTCCTCCTGGTTAACATTTTTGCTCGTTTGTGGGTGGAAAGCCGCAAGCGGCGTTTGCAAGGATAGACTTATGAACATCACCATTGAAACCCAAACTCAACTGACTGCGACGGCCATGGCCGAAAATAAAATGGAAGTCCGCGACGTGAACGTGCATTATGGCAAATTCCAGGCGCTGACCGACATCAACATGACGATCGCCGCCAACAAGATCACGGCCATCATCGGGCCTTCGGGCTGTGGCAAATCCACCCTGTTGCGTTCCTTCAACCGCATGAACGACCTGGTTGGCAACGCCCGCGTGGACGGACAGATCCTGCTCGACGGCGCGGACATCAACGCTGCGGGCGTGGACGTGGTGGATGTCCGCCGCCGCGTCGGGATGGTGTTCCAGCGTCCGAACCCGTTCCCGAAATCCATCTACGACAACGTGGCCTACGGTCCGCGCCTGTATGGCATCCGCCGCAAAAGTGACCTGGATGACCTCGTGGAGAAATCCATCAAGCAGGCCGCGCTGTGGGATGAAGTGAAGGATAAACTGCATCAGAGCGGTCTGTCCATTTCGGGCGGACAACAGCAGCGTCTGTGCATCGCCCGCGCGTTGGCCGTGGAACCCGAGGTCATCCTGATGGACGAACCCGCCTCGGCGCTCGATCCGATCTCCACCCTCCGCATCGAGGAACTGATGCAGGAACTGAAAAAGAATTACACCATCCTCATCGTCACGCACAACATGCAACAGGCCGCGCGCGTTTCGGACTATACTGCCATGATGATGATTGACGACCGGCGCGCCGGTATGGTCATCGAATTCGATGAAACGAAGAACATCTTCACCCGTCCCAAAGACAAACGCACGGAAGATTATGTGACAGGGAGATTCGGATAGACAC
>Ga0210034_1002987_pt1 | contig 12530 bp, 15 predicted proteins | sample CryGeymeta201505_FD_185466 | JGI IMG/M metagenome (GOLD analysis project Ga0210034, IMG submission 185466) | Groundwater microbial communities from Crystal Geyser aquifers in Utah, USA - Crystal Geyser metaG 2015-05 (SPAdes) (version 2) | ecosystem: Environmental > Aquatic > Deep subsurface >... | reverse complement strand
TATTTTCATTTCCTGCATATTCCATTCATTCCGCCACCCCATTCCACGGATTCCGCCACCCTTGAAAAATGATTTTTAAATAAACAATAATACTCAATTCTTTTTTCTCTCTAGCCATTACACTGTGGCCTTTTTATAAACAAATAAAGAGGCAGTTAAACAATGAGTCGGGAGAAGATAAAAATGAATAAAGTCCGTCAAATTCTACAATTGTTTTACGGGAGAAAGTACAAAAAAAGGGCCATTGCAAAAGAGACCGGTGTCCCAAGAAGCACCGTTAGGGATTACCTGGAGCGTGCAGAATCCGCTCGTCTCACAGCCGATGAGGTACAAAGTCTCACGGAACAGCAGCTTAATGATAAGCTTTTTAAACAAGCCGCCTTAAAAAAAACCGAACCCGATTGGCTCCATATCCACAAGGAATTGAAGCGAAAAGGAGTAACCTTACAATTGCTCTGGGAAGAGTATCAAGCGGAGCAGCCGGATGGGTATCGCTATAGCGGATTTTGTGAACTTTACAATAAATGGAAAAATGCCTTAGGCGCTTGGATGAAACAGGAACACAAAGCCGGTGAAAAGCTTTTTGTGGACTATTCCGGTTTAACCTTACCCTATCAAAATCCGGAAACGGGCGAAGTGTATAAAGCCGAAATATTTGTAGCGGCTATGGGTGCTTCAAACTTTACTTATTGTGAAGCCACTGCCACACAGACCTTACACCATTGGATAGCCTCGCATTGCCGCACCTTTGCTTATTTAGGCGGCGTACCTGTGGTGGTTATTCCGGATAATCTTAAGAGTGGGGTGACGAAGGCCCACCGATACGATCCACAGGCAAACCGCAGTTATGAAGATATGGCGCGTCATTATGGCGTGAGTATTATGCCTGCACGCAGTTATACGCCTAAGGACAAAGCGAAAGTTGAAAACGCCGTATTGCAAGTTGAGCGCAGGATTTTGGCAAAACTAAGGGATCGCATCTTTTTTAGCATTGAAGAGATAAATCGAGCCATCCGGCCCTTATTGGAAGAGCTCAACGATAGGCCTTTCCAGAAATTAAAAGGTTCCCGCAAAGAGTTATTTTTAACCATTGATAAGCCTGCGTTAAATGCCTTGCCGCACTGTCCCTATGAATTTGCCGCTTGGCTCAGGACACGTCTTGATCATGGTTATCACATCAAGGTGAATACTCGAGAGTACAGTGTTCCCTATCTTTATATCGGTAAAAAAGTGGATGTCCGTATTGCAGAAAAAACCCTTGAGTTTTTTTGTCAAAATCAACGGATTGCTTGCCACATACGCAACGATAAACCCGGACGCAGCACCCTTGATGAGCATCGGCCTGAAGCGCACAGGGAACACGCAAAATGGAACCGTGAAAGTCTTCTGGAATGGGCCAATCGTACGGGTGCGGAAACTGTGAGGCTTGTGCAATCCATTTTTGATGAATCCCATGGCTTTATTGAGCAAAAAGAACGGCGGGCGCTCGGGATTTTAAGGCTTTCCAATAGCTATGGCGATTTTAGTTTAGAAGCAGCTTGCCGGGTGGCGAATCAATATCACATCAAACGCTATGAACGCATTGCGGACTTGATAAAAAATCAATTTGTGCAGTCTGCCAGCCAGACGGCCGCAACAAAAAATTCACCGCAGCAACACGAGCATGTTCGCGGCGCTGAGTATTACAACTAAACCTATGGAGACAATCAATGTTAATACACCCTTTAATAAATCAAATGCGAGAATTAAACTTACTCGGTATGCTGCAGGCTTTTGAGGGGCTTAAGCAATTACCGGAGGCGGAAAATTTGAGTTTTGAAGAACGCTTAAGTTTTTTAATTGAAAAAGAGAAAAGCCATAGGGAACAACGTAAATTGGAAGGCCGATTGAAAAAAGCCAAATTAAGGTTAAGCGCCTGTATGGAGGATATTGATTATCGAACTTCTCGAGGCTTGGATAAATCGTTGCTGCGAGAGCTTGCTAAAGGCGACTGGATTGCTCACAAGCGGAATTTAGCGATTATTGGCCCGACAGGCACAGGCAAGTCTTACCTTGCCTGTGCTTTAGCCCATAAAGCGTGCTTGCTGGGTTTTACTGCGCAATTTATCAAGTTATCTCGTGTACTGGAACAGTTTTCCTTGGCAAGGGTCGAGGGTAACTACGCAAAATTATTGAAGGACTTTTGTAAAATTGATTTGCTCGTACTTGACGATTGGGGGAGTTCTCCGTTAAATGATCAGCATCGCCAGGATTTGCTTGAGCTATTGGATGACCGCTATGACCGATTAAGCACCATCGTCACAAGTCAGTATGATATTAAGCATTGGCATAAACTTATCGGGGACACAACCCTTGCCGATGCCATTTTAGATCGCTTGGTTCATAATGCTTATAAAGTCATTATCAAAGGCGACTCAATGAGAAAAATTCAAGCAAAAAGCATAGAAGCTAAGGAGGTGGAATTGAAGAAAAAATAATCAATTCAACGAGGATAGCGAGAAATAATATTGAGTATAAATTAATCAAAAGCCAAGGGTGGCGGAATCCGTGGAATGGGGTGGCGGAATGAATGGAATATGCAATTTCCTATCCCTTTGTGAAATCAACGTGAATTAGCATACTATTATTTCACAATGCATTCCCTTTGTGAAATTTAATTATTTTGGGGTTTTTTGTTTGTGTTAACTACGGAGTTTTGTATAAATTGAGTTCAGTTGGCGAAAAATAATCCTTCCATAACATTGAGTATATTATGCGTCCAGTTTGAAATGTGCATTTTCACACGCAGCAGGAAGTTACCCAAATTTCAGTTTCGCCGTTTTCCGTACGGATTATTCTGGACTGCATAGCCGCGCGTTCCCTCGCGTTAAACGTTGCCTGCCATGCCTTGATACGTCGTTCTAATGTTTCCATTATGATTGTCTCCGTTTATGAAAGTGGCCGCTAAAAATGAGACGGCCTGTATCCGCCATGCTCTTCATTGCTGTTTGTCGTGTTATTGGTTGTGTTGGAATCGTTCGATGCATTCTCTGATTTAGGCATTTGTGAACGTAAATACTCCATGTATTCTCTTTGTTCTCTCATGAATTCTTGTTGCTCAGCCCTCTCTCTCTCATACTGTTCTTGTTGCTCAGCCCTCTCTCTCTCATACTGTTCTCGTTGCTCAGCGAGGTCACTCTTGTGCTGTTCTCGTTGCTCAGCAAGGTCTCTGCTGTACTGCTCAAGGTTTACTTTCTGCTGCTCAATGACTTCGATGCCGTCTCTCAAATTCTCTTCCAGACTAGGAACCCTTCGGGTTTTCAGGTACGTTAAATCTTCGCACTTTTCCACAACCGCTTTTTCAACGTATCCCAGCTTTTTGGCGAGGTTAGGCTCATTCAAAGCATTGAGCAGAGAAGGATCGGGGCCATCATTCCCTATATCCAAATCGCATGTTTTTAAGACTAAAATAATATTGCGCGTAACCTCATGAGCGTCACGGTGTTCTTCATCCAAGCGATCATAACGCTGGCCCAAGAGGTCATAACGGAGTCCTAACTGTTTCAGACTCGTTTCTCGAGTCATGAGATCCCTCTCTAATTGCCCGCGCTCTTTCTCAAGCACATCATGGATGGATTGATTCGGGTCAAGCAGTATCATTTGGTAGGATTGTATCCGTCCTTTTGTTTCATTGGCTGCAGACAAGCAATGGTCAAAGAACGAGTTTGTATTGGGTTTATCATTGCCCTTCTCGGCTTGCTTCATGGTAATTAAAAGGTTATGGAAACTGTCAAATTGTGCGTTTAAATCAAGAACCCCCTCAACACGGCTTGTTAAGCAATCATACAGCCGTTGATACAAGGCTGCCAATTGCGTGAGTCTTTTTAACGGATCGGTTACATAGGATAAGCGAACGTAATGGGTTGCATAATACTCAATACGCTCATCAAGAAATTCTTTCATTTCTGAAAAAATAAACCAGCCTGCTACGTTTTTTTCGACTTGCTTTTGCTGTTCTTGATAGGCTTCATCGGTCATACCGGAAGGTTGCGCCATATCGCGCTCAATGCTCGGAAAGTCATAGAAGGGTTTGCTTTTATAAAAAGGCGCCTGCCCTTTCTCAGGTAAATAATGCTCTTTATCGGCCATGGGCCGTTCTCTTAAACGCTTTAAAATAATCAATAAAAATATCGGGTCACCCATCTCTTCAGTGAGCTGAATCGCGTACGCCAAAGGAGAGAGGCCGTTTTCTGCTGCCGGTTTTTGAAACGGATTCGCCCCGGCCTGAAGCAGCTGTTTTATCGCCGAACTGTTACGGGCGTCCAAGGCTCTGTGCAGCAAGGTCTTTCCTTCAGTATCTTCAAGCGAAGGTGAAATATAAGTGTTGATAAACTCTCGGTAAAACACCGCCTGTTCTTCAGCAGTTTTTGTTTCAAGCATAGGCCTAAGAAAATTGGAAAGTTCAAGGGTTCGCCGCTCACAATGCCCTGATAGCTCTATACCCAACTCTTGATAGCGGGTAGTACACTCGGTCTTTTTCTCGGTCAGGTGTCCAAACTGAGCGTCCAGTATCTTCAAAGCCACTTCAAAATCAGACGCTTTTTTAGACTCGGGCGTCGTCTGGAGCAAAGCCAGCTGTTCCTCGCGTATCCTGTCATAAGAGGCGCGAATGGTTTCCAGAAATAATCGGCCTTCCTCTGTTTCGGGATCCAGGTTATCCCGCTCAAAAACAGGCACCCATTTTTCTAAAGCCTGCTCAGTAAGCTCTGTTAGATTCCTTTGGGCCCGTCTTATTTTTTTAATGAAAAAATTGAACTCATCATTTTCATAAACATCTTCGAAGCTGCGATCCTTGATTTCAGCATCCCGCTCTATTTTTAGAACATCAATACTTCTCTGTTTTTCCAGAAAGTGGGAATAGATACTTATTCGATAACTGCACATATCCTGCTGAAATTCATAATATTTGATATTATCCAGATAACGCTGCCTTTCTGAATCGAGGTAGGCTTGATAAGCAGCGTAGAATAACGCGAACGCGGAAGGAGCTGTTGGCTGGCCTTCCGCCGTTGCAAGAATGATGTCAGTCAAAGAATGTCCTGCATTCTCGAAGACATCACGAATAGAATCATCAATTGGTACATTCAGCATTGTTGCATCTCCCTTAATTATTTAACCCTAAAATGTCTCAGTCGACTTTTGGACGAAAAGACAGTTTAAACCTTCAATTTCACTAGTTATTACAAAGCCGATAATACCCCAAAATTAAAAAAGTTTATACCGTTTATATAACTATTTGAAAGCACGTAGAAGAGTTTTTGGAATATAACGTAAAGTATAAAAATATTTTTACATAAGGGAAAAGCTAAATCGTCCCTTTGTGAAATTTTGTCATTTTGTAGCTATTGCCTTGTGTTTAGTACAAGAATTTGTCTAATTTAAAAACAAACGGCACCAAATCGGATATAACTTAGCATAGAGCAATTTAATGAAGGAAAACACAACTTGTTGTTGACAATTATTTTTTATGTTTTATCATAAAAAATATCAAAAAACATAAAATACAAAAAATGATCGAAAAAAAATATTTTACAAGCTCAGACATAAAAAAAATATATCGATTAGACGAACGTTATAAAACGATACAAACTGTATACAAGGCTGAAGAGCGAGGGGAAATACCAAAAGCTAAACGTATATCAAGAGGTAAAGTCCAAGTAAGAAACTGGTCTATTGATCAGTTGCCAGAGATAGGAAGAAGGTTTGGCTTTTTAAACCCTCCAAATAAACAACATATACTTTGTAAATATATCCAAAAAGGTGGTGTTTTAAAAACAACAACCAGCTTTTATGAGGCAAAAACACTCGCTTTAAATGGGATAAAAACTCTAGTTATAGGTTTAGACTTTGAGTGTTCCATTACTGATGTAATTATTCCAAAAACAGAAATATTAACCCTTGAAGAAGATAAAAGTTTACTTGGCTTGTATCATTTTTTTGCAGAAGGTGCAAAACTCAGCGAGGTCATTAAAAAAACATCCTTGCCAACATTGGATATAATACCAGAAACCCACGATCTAGTAGTATTAGACAAATGGATGAATCATCAAACAAGAAGAGAGTATATTTTTCGAGATAAATTAATTCCTTTATTATCTGAATACGAAGTTATTATTTTTGATAATGGAACTAGCTGGAATAATCTGATTGAAAACTCACTAACAGCGTCAACTACAGCAATTCTTCCTTTAGGTTGTAACCTTCTTGCTTATAATGCCTCAAAAACAAATTTAAGTAGTTTATTTGAGTTCCAAGAAAAAATGGATCTTAAAGCTCAAAGTGTAATAATGATTCCCACACTCTTAGAGCGATCAACCTTAAGTCAACAAATATATACTCAATATTTGATCAGTTTTAGCGATTATATAATTCCTATTCCTATACGAAGTTCAGTGAAAGGGCAAGAAGCTCTCATGCTAAAACAAACACCATTAGAATATTCTCCTTTATCATCATCAATATCCCAAGATTATTATGAGCTAATCAACATGTTATGGGGAAAAGTAACGAAAGGGGAATATAGAGATATTAAAAATTTGGATAAAAAATTAACTTCAGAGGTTTAATTAAATCATGGCATCAAAAAAAGATATGCTAGAAGGGTATTTTAATGAAAGAGATTTAAAAAACATCATACCTTCGACAAAAAAGCAAACCTACACGAAAAATAAAGTTTTTGATCAACCAAATCTTTCTTCATTAAATAAAAATGGAAAAATAGAAGGTAACTCAGATGTAAAACTTAGTACAGGACTTGAGACAAACTTGAGACAAAGTGGAGACAAACTTGAGACAAACTTGAGACAAAGTGGGGACAAACTTGAGACAAACTTGAGACAAAGTGGAGACAAACTTAGGACGGAACTTAGGACAGAACCTGAGACAAACTTGAGACAAAGTGGGGACAAACTTGAGACAAACTTGAGACAAAGTGGGGACAAACTTGAGACAAATATAGTGACGCCCTACTCTTTCTATTCTCTAGTAGGTACGCAACGTGAACTAGCTATATTCCTATACAGACAATGTAAAATTAACAGGGATAAAACCACCCCTCCTATCTCAATGGATAACATAGCTATGTCCTGTAATATAAGCATTTCTTCAGCCAGAAAAACTTTACAGCGTTTAGAAAAGAAAAATTTAGTTAAACGATCTTCGTTTAAAAATGGCAGGGGTGGTTGGACTAAATATGAGCTACCAAAAGACATATATCAGGAAATATTTAATTGTGAAAATTATGACCAACTTAAGACAAACTTGAGACAAAGTGGAGACAAACTTGAGACAAACTTGAGACAAAGTGGAGACAAACTTAGGACGGAACTTAGGACAGAACTTAGGACAAGTACTCCTAGTAGTAGTAGTTATATAAATAAAACTACTACTAACTTACCCGAGGAATGGCTTTGTATAAATTTTGAACCCGTTGCGGATATAGGATTTTCAGCCAATCACTTACAGCAGCTTCTCGATAAAAATTCCCCCGAGGTCGTTCAGGAATCCATTTTCCATTTTGCGTACAGCCTGATCCACAATTCAAAATTTAAAAATCATGAAAACCCCCTCAATCTGTTCATGGGGGTTTTACGAAAGGGCAATGCCTGGATTGAACCCAACTACCGCTCCGCTCAAGAAATGGCCTTGGCACAAATCCTTGAGCTGAAGGCCGCTGAGCAGGCTCGAATCAAGCAACTTGAAGACGATGCCTACAAGATGGCATTCGAGGAATGGAAGGGTACCTTGAGTCAAGACGAGCTTGAGCGCATCGCCCCAAAAAGCAAAAGCAGTTTAGCCAAGGGCGGGCTGCCTGAAAGGCTGCTTCTGAATCAATTTTTCAAAGAAACGATTTGGCCTGAGGCGAGAAAAGAATTCAAAGTTTAAAGTGTTCAAAAAATGTCACGCACAAACGCTCGCGCCCTGCCCATAAATTGTCTTTCAAACCGCCTTTTCGTCCACCCCTGACATGTACTTTTCCACTCCCTTTTTTTAAATTCCATAAACTCGATGTCGTTTTTAATTTTTAAATGCCCGTTAAACCGATTTTAAAGGCCCCAGGAGCGTTGTTTGAACCGAACTTGATAAATCGTAAGCGGTGATTTGTTTACCGGCCTTAAAACGAAAATTTGGGCCTTTCAGGGAGCGGGGTTTCAGCTCGTTCACTGTGCAGTCAAAATTTAGGGGTTTGATTGAGAGCCTGAAATAACTTTGTGCGTACTCAACTACAGCCTTTTTTCTTTTCCTCATTAGCCCCTAATGCACGCTTACGCATTGCAAGCAATGCCGCGTGTCAGGTGCTAAAAAAACAAAAGACAAAGTGCTTTAAAAACACCCTAACCTGTAGTTAACTACAATCCAATTTTGATTTTATAAAAATTGAATATTCAACTCACTCCCTTGGCCAAAGGGCGCAATATACATTGCTTTGCAATGGGGTTTTTCGTATGTCCCAACTCCAACGTTGCTTGCAACGTATAAGCGCGCAGTCAGTCGCCCTGGGGCTGTTGGGCTTGGAGTGATTGCAAATTGATTTGAACGATTTTGAATAATGGATAGTTGAAATAAAGGGCCTGACCCAACAAAAAAGCAGCACACACCACGCAATGGGTTTGCGGGATTTTTCAATTGCAACTTGCTGAATTTTATAAAATTTACCTTTTTTAAAACGTTTTAAATCATTAAAGTTCAGTTCATATACAATAAGCTACAATACCGCATGGATTTATAACCTATTGATAAAAAAGAACTTTAGTTATAAAACTACAATAAACTACAATAAAAAAATCAGAAACCTACAGTTTCTACAATATTGTATACAATAAACTACACTATAAAAAATAAGTTTATACAACACAAAAATACAATTTTATACAATGTACCTACAATAAAAGTACAATACAAACCTGTAATTTTATACAATTAAATCTTGCCAAATCTACAATAACTTAATATATTGTTTCTTAAATTAACGTTGAGACGCCCATGCCAAAAACACAGACTTTGTATTTCTCAGACACAGAGCTGGCGGATATTTCTGCGGTTGCAGAGCTGCTGGAAGTGAAAGGGCAAAAAGTCGCTAGACGATTAAAGGAGTCCTTAATGCAATCCGTCGCTTTTGTATTAGAGCAAAAGCATAAAACCCAATCAACCCAACTGGACACCATTGAAAAGTTATTGGAACAAGTCCATGCAGGTATTCCCCACTTACTGTATGAGACGGAATACATGCGCCTTTGCAAGGCCAGCACGCTGTCAGATGCCGATCATAAGAAAGTAAAAGACGCGGCCATTACGAATGTCACCAAGTACATTGGCCAATTCCAAACCTGCAACTATCAGCATAACTACACGCATTTTGACACTAAGAATTTTAAAACATTACCCATAGAAAATGAGAAAAACAAATGGAAGTACAGTTAGGCATTAGGCTCTGGATTGAATGGACGCTGCAGCGACCTCACTAATATTGATAATGTAATGCAAATGTCTTACAATGTAAGCATGACAGCAACCTATTAGAGTGATACCATGAACAAAGCCGCAACGATTAACGCCAGGATAGAACCCAATCTCAAACATCAAGCCGAAGCCATATTACACAAGGTTGGTTTGTCCACCGCTGAGGCAATCCGTATTTTCTATACGCAGATCTGTCTCAATAAAGGACTGCCATTTGAAGTAAAGCTGCCCAATGCTGAAACGCTTGCCGCAATCCATGAGCTTGAATCAGGCAAGGGTACTCAATACAATTCCATGGAAGAAGTCTGGAGCGATGTAAACGGTGCTTAAGCTTGAGCTGTCAACGCAATTCAAAAAAGATTTAAAGAAAATCAGTAAGCAGGGAAAAGACAAATCAAAGCTCGATGATGTAATACATACCTTACAAAAAGAAGAGCTTTTACCGAAAAAATACCGCGATCATGAATTGATTGGTAACTGGAAAGGCTATAGGGAATGCCACATTGCGCCGGACTGGTTATTAATTTACAAAATTTACCAAGGGAACGTGAGATTATTGCGATTATCGCGAACGGGTTCCCATTCTGAACTTCTGAAAAAGTAATGATCCGCCAAGGCGGCCCCTCAGCACGCCCTCTTTTATTTTCCAAGATACGCATTGCTGATGTTGGCGCGACTGTGGCCCGCCCGCTCCGCCACGCACAACCGCGCGTACTCTCTTTGTTCCTCTGTCGCCTCTGAAGTGGGGGACTCTTTGCCTGACTGTAACACAGGGCTTAACTCACCCGTTTTCTGTGTGTACAATTCGTTCAGATGCTCATGGCGTAAACCGTGGGCGGTTAAATTTTGCGCTCGGGTAATGCCGTTTTGTTTTAAAATGTGATAGTAATGGTTGCGGTATTGGGCGTAGGTTTTATCCTTGGGTACCAAACTTTCTGAAGGGCTTGTGAGGGCTTTGAGTACGTTGAGCAGGGTTCGCTGGGCCTCGGTCTCTATGGGAACGAAGCGGTCTCGGCCCCCTTTGGTGCCGTGGCTTACAACCAGAACGCTGCCTTTATCCGCTATATGGGGTTTCAGCAGTAAGCTTTCTTTGGTGCGAAGTCCAAAGAGTCGCTGCAATGACAAAGCGTGAGCAATCCTTGGGTGTTGCTCGCCAATGGTGTTAATTTTTTCAAAGGGGTCAACCCCTTGGTGTCCCCAGGTTTTGGGCGTGCTGGCGATGTACGTGCGTTTGAGAACTTCTTTATCTTTGAAGTAACGCTCATTCTTTTCCATCATGCCTTCTTTCCCTACCCAACGGCAAAAGGTTCGAAACGTACTCAGATACCGTTGCAAGGTGGCCGACTTTAAGCCTTGTTGTTCCCAGTGGCTGGCCAAGGCTTGAATGTGACGCCCTTTGAAACCGTTAACATCGTTCAATTTATACCCTAAGTCTCGCAAGGTTTGAAAACCTCGAAACAACACCTCTCTACGAGCCGCTTGTGTGGCGTACGATATCACTTTTCCCTTTTGGGCATGGGTGTGGTTATGGGTTTTCAACAGTTGATTCAAACTGTGTTTCCAGCCCTTGTTGTTTTTTTGTGGCGTTAATGTGTTTGGGGGTTTCATGGCACTGCCTCATTTGCCGTTCAAAATCGGTTATTTTTCGAAGCGAGGTGATTAAAAATCAATCACCTCAATTTTTTATTGCAACGCTGCGTGAGTGATAATTGAGGCACGCTTACGATGTTTCCACCGAAAAACGGGCTTTCCAATGTTCCACGAGGAACATTGGAAACCATCGGATGGTTATATCCGAAACGCTCATTTGAAAAAAATACCCCTAGGTTGACACTGCGTGGCGTTCTTTGCCGTCAGCACAAAGCACGCAGCGAGATTGAACATTCAGTGCCTGCACTCCGTTGATTGCACACGGCTGAATGGACGCACGCTTAAGCTTCGTGTGAGCTATAAGCTTTGTGGTCGTGAACCTCGTCAACTTTTCCGTTACCTGTGCAATACTGTTGAAACCAACCGTAGAAGCACTGTGTAGCAAAGGGTGTGTGCCATTTTTGCCGTCCTCTCTGTTGAAAGTTTTCAACAGAGAGGACGAGTACGCCCGACCAAAATCAGGCAAATCATTTTTTAATGGGCAAAAACAACGTATCGTAAGGCACTGGACTCATGGCACTCGTGTTTTGCAAAACGGAGCAAAACTTGCCATTACCATCAGACTGAAACAGACGTAATTGCCCGCAGTCTGGGTACAAAGCCGCAGTGGCGCGATGGGGGATACAAGCATTCTTTCGGCTTGTACAGGTTCCTGTAAATCGTGAAGGCAAAAAGCATTCACAATTCCAGCGGTGATGACTCAACATCGGGATCCTAATCTAAACGACTTATGCTAAAGCTAAAGGACATTAAGCATGATTGAGCCATCAGTTTAACACGCGCATAATGGTGAGTGCAAACAAACCAAAAGATTAAAATTTAAGCATTTTTAAAACTCGTTTTCAATCCACTTCAAAATTATTGTGTGCTATCCTTTGGGAATAAATTAAAACTAAAGTATAAGGTTTGAGTTATGTTGCCAGAGTGCGTGGAAGCGGTATTCAGAAAAGAGCGGTTGCGCCGAGAAGCGGAACAGGCCGAGATGGATTTACGTTTGGAACAATATCGGAGACAGTGTGATTTGCAAACGGAGCAATTCCAGAGGCAATGCGACTTGCAAACGGAGCGATTTCGAAGGCAATGTGAAACTGAATCTACGAGGTTTGAAGCTCGACAGCCAATCGAAATGACTCAAGACTACTCTCATCGAAGGGATGATGTAGGGTCAAGTTTTAAATCACGCTTTGACTCCATTGACTCATTGGAGGCTGCATACCAAAAAGCCAATCAAAGTATATACCGAACAATCATTTGGGTAAACGTTGCCTTAGCCGCTTACCTCACTGTTTTTTGGGTGTATTTTCGGTAAGGCAATCTTTTCAGAAATGTATAATATTTAACAATAATTAGTATAATATTATACTAATTATGCTATAGTTCAT
>Ga0210034_1002981_pt1 | contig 12563 bp, 17 predicted proteins | sample CryGeymeta201505_FD_185466 | JGI IMG/M metagenome (GOLD analysis project Ga0210034, IMG submission 185466) | Groundwater microbial communities from Crystal Geyser aquifers in Utah, USA - Crystal Geyser metaG 2015-05 (SPAdes) (version 2) | ecosystem: Environmental > Aquatic > Deep subsurface >... | reverse complement strand
CTAAAGAAGTTCGTGATAAATTACTAGATGCTTGCTTAGAACTTGGTGTTACGATTAAGTATAATCAACACGTTAGAGAATTAATTCAGGGCGAAACAAAATGGATTGCTAAAACTGAACTTCAGGAATGGCAGGCTGATAAAATCATTTTAAGCACAGGCGGAAAATCAATTCCAAGCACCGGAACTGAAGGCGAAGGCTTTCGCATCCTGAAAAATTTGGGACACAGTTTGGTTGAACCATTTGCAGCCTTAACGCCTCTAAAAGGTGCACATCCTTTCGAACAAGGTTTGCAGGGAATTTCCTTAAATGTTGAATTGAGCGTTTCAGCTTTGGGACAAAAATCACAATCAAACCGAAGTGGATTTTTATTTACTCATGATGGATTTTCTGGTCCTGCGGTTCTTGATCCATCCCATTATGCCGTTTTACATCAATTAGGAAGAATCGAAAAACCAGATTTTCGCGTGAATTGGGCATCAAAAAAACGAGATGATTGGGATTTGCATTTGCAATCAGGACGCGGTACCGTTTTGAATCGTCTTAAAGAATGGCTTCCTGCTCGTTTAGCAGAATCACTTTGTGCTGAATGTAACTTAAACGCACGAAATTGTTCGGAATTACGACGAGAAGAACGCTTAAATCTCTTAGAAAAACTCGTTTCGTATCCACTAGAAGTTTCAGGAAATGAAGGCTACCGAAAAGCCGAAGTAACTGGCGGTGGTGTTCCTTTGGAGGAAATCAACACAGGAAATATGGAAAGCAAAATCCTTCCGGGTTTATATCTCTGCGGTGAATTAGTCGATGTTTTTGGCCGAATCGGTGGGTTTAATTTTTACTGGGCTTGGGTTAGTGGGAGATTAGCCGGGAAGGGATGATGTTCAAATCATATCCTGCCTCGGAAATAGGTAATCGAGGCTGGATATGAGATTTAAAACAAAATTTAATTTGTAAAGATCTTCCCATTTTGAGTAGATTGCAAACATAAATAAATATCTATTCAAATGATCAACACATTTAAAGAAATTGAATCTTCTGCACTTAATTTGCCAGAATCGCAAAGAGGTAAACTAGCGTCTAGATTTATTCGTAGCCTTGAAGATTATTCTGATAAACAAGTGCATGAACTCTGGCTCGAAGAAATTGATGAAAGAAATTTGCGTTTGGAAAAAGGGGAAGCCGAACTAATCTCCGAAATAGATGTCATACAAAAAGCAAGATCTATCTTATCTTGATGCAAGTAACCTATCTTCGATAAGCCGAGTTTGAACTATTGGAATCGGTAAAATACTATGAAAAAAAAGCTGAGGGACTAGGAGACGATTTTCTTATTGACGTTAATACGACTTTTCAGCTTATAAAGACTTTGCCAGAAGCGTCTCCATTAATTAATTCGTATGCTAGAAGAGCTTTACTTAGTCGTTTTGAATATGGGATTGTGTATCGAACTTTTAACAATCAGATTATCATATTGGCTATTATGCACTTAAAGCGAAAACCAAACTACTGGAATAATCGAAAATAAACGTTATTCTAACGTAGTTTTTGCAGAATTTCAAATTCTGATTAAATTAGAATTCATCAAATTAACCATAATTTCAAAAACTCTCTCTTGTGGAAAATAATGTAATAAAATTAACAACTTATAATAGCCAATCGCTAAAATGGTTATTATATATCGGCTTAGTTTTTTTTATCACTAATGTGTTGATCATAACTTTCGTTCTAGTAGATAATTCGGAACTAAAAGTTTATCACTTCTTGAATCTGTTGACTAGCGTTTTTCTCGTAACTACTATTTATTTCCAAAGCCATCAAATACGTACAAATTTTATTGAATTTGGTGAGCAAAGCTTAGTGTATCAGATGAGTTCTACCTTTTCGAAAAATCGAATTGAAATATTATTTAAGGATATTTCAAATATTAACATCCAATTAAATGAAATTGAGATTAAGAAAAGCTCTAATGAAGTCCAAAAAATTCCAATTTCAACAACTGATTATTCACAAAGAATTGCTTTTAAACATCAATTTGAGGAATTATAACTTCGTTTAGGGGTTTGAATTCACTATCTCTCTTTTATAAAAAATTTGCCCAACTCGATTTAAACTATTTCTTTAAAGATTGATTTTACTCTTTTTATATTGGGGCTTTTTTAATGAATTCATACAATTTCAAATTTGATTACCAGACACTATCAATTTCTTGTAATGTGATGAATAGTTGCATTTAAAAGCTTACTTGAGTAGGCAAGATTAGTATGATTAAATTCATGTAAATCATTTTAAATAAAAAGTTTTATTCTCGTTTACTCTCATTGCAATTGAATAATTATTTTAAATACAAAACAGTATATTTATAAAAATACAAGTTAATCTTCATAAATTAACAAGGCAAAAATAATATATTTTGACGATTTATTGAACTAGAATTTAATTTCATATTGATTTTAAAGGACTTACAATCTATTTTTTTAATGAAATGAATTATTAATAAAAATATTTAGACTATAATACTTGTTTTATTTAATCTGTTTCTTTATTCTACATGCAACAATATCTCTTTACAATTTAATAGGTTTGCTATGAACAAATATCAAATATCAAATATCAAATATCAAATATATTAGGGCTAATTTTACTAAGTCTTGCATTCTATTCTTGTTCTGACTCTCTTTTAAATACGCCAAATGATGTGCAATCTGGAAATTTAGTACACATAAATAAAGCTCCATTAAGTGAGCGTGGTCTCGAAAAATTTTCGAATTTTAAGGACAGAGAGTATTATCCAAATCTTGAAGATTTAGCTTATGCATTAGCAACTCAACAGCATGAGTACAGCCAAATTATGATTCGTTCCATGAAAAATTCGAAAGTTAAAGAAGGAATACTAAATCTTTCTAAAGGCAATGAAATCGATAAAACGAATGATTTTATTCTAGAAGTAAAGGATAAAATTGACGTTGTTTATGATAAAAACGGAAAGTTAACATCAAAAAAATTGAAACTTAACCAACTGTTAAAAAAACTAAGTCACGATATTAATATCTATTTCCCAATTGTTGACCAACGAAAAAATGTATTACAAAACGGAGAGATTTTTTGGGTGGCTTTTAATCCACCTGACCATGACTCTTCAGAGTATTTTGTAAGAGCTTTTAATCAATTTGGTGAGGACTCTTTAATTTCGTCTAAAATCGGAATAAAGGATAATCTGCTTGTAATTGCTTATTCAGAGAATCAAGAAAATTATTCTCCTGCTTTAAGAAATTTTGAGTCCGTTAGCTCAATTGCTCCTATTGATGATTGTCCTGAGCTTACTTTATTCGGTGAACCTTGTTTTCCAAACGAACCAGACCCAGATCCTGTTCCAGATCCAATATTAACAGAAGAGGGAATTAATTTTCTAAAATTTAAAACATTAAATATAAATGATGGGTTCCTAGATGGTGATTTAGAAATTGAATATAGTATTACCCAATCCTATACAAACTTCAGTATTGATAATGAAATTTTCGGAACTAGTATTGGAGTAAACTCACTGTATTATATAAACCGTACAGCAGATTATAATGCTGGTCATTGGTATGAGTTTAGATATAGAAACAACAATAATTGGTTTTATTCTAATGCACTTAGAAGATATAGTGATAGGCAAAAGTATCTTGATATTAGTGGAATATTCGGCTTGCCAAATTTAATAGTCTACAATAATAGTTTTAGATTAACAATTAGAGAAGTTGACGTATTGAGTAAGACAACTTACATAAATGAAGACTATAATTTTAAAACTTTTAATTTTAATATTGAAAGACAAATAAATACAGATGGAGGTACTTTTTATTATTTAATTGAAAAGAAACAATTTCCTAGTACTTCATTTTAAAAAAATATGAGACATATTGTACTCTTAATATTTATCATAATATTATCAAATGTAAATGCATCTAGTCAATCAATTGGATTTACATATAAGTCATCATTTAATGAAAACACTACAAACATTCACTCAATTAGTAGTCATAATACTTTATCACTACTGTATCTATACAAGAATATTTTGTTAGATATAGGTTTAGAAAAATTTGATTTCTATGAAAATGCACATATAACCGATAGTTTTATTTCTAGTAAACAAACGTTTTATAGTTATGTTGCAAAAGGAAATCGGAATACGATTACTTACCTAGCTATTGCTATGAGTGGGTCATTTAAACCTGTGAATTTCCTTCGGTTTAATAGTGGATTATCAATAGGTTATGCATTTTTAAAAGATATAAAAACAAGAACACAAGATAATGATGGCAATTTTATTATTTCATTTAATGCAAGTGGTAAAGATGAAATTAGTAATATTCGCCTAAAAATGGTACAATCATTAATACTTGAAAAAACATTTTATTGGAGTACAAAACTTTACATTGGTTATGAGTTAAGTTCTGTTCTAAACTCAATTATTGAAGAAGGAAATTTAAATTTTCCAAATTCAACAGTTTCTGATTTGTTTAATTCCAATTTAGTTTTTGGATTTATGTATTCGTTTTAAAGTAAAAAACATATAAAATTCTGCAATTTAAGGAGTTTTAACAAATATAAATGGAATTGAATTTAGAATAGATACTGTAAGCGACTATAATGATTATTACAACTATGGAAATCAAAGAGCACTTTCTGGTGGAGGTGGTACATTTTATCTTATAATTGATCGAGGTTTTTATGCGACCACTGTATATTAGTTTAAGTTTATTTATTCTTTTCATACCAAGATTGGCTTATAGTCAATCTTGGGAAATTTCACTTTTACAAAAATATTCAGGAAGTGCAAACCTGCAAAATAGTCGATACATTGACTATTCAAATACTTCGGTTAACTTGAAAAAATCTTTTTTGACTATTGGTATATCTTATGAGTCATTTAATTTTTTTGACGAGGTTGCTCTTGCCGGATATAATTATTTACCACCATTAATTAATAAAGTACCTGGTAATCGTTATTCATTAGACTATTTGGGAATAGAAACCGGGTTTAGTTTTTCTTTTTTAAACTATTTTAGTATTGAAAACGGATTTTCAGCTTCGCTTTTAATGAATTCGACTATCAATGAATTGCCATTTTTTAATTTAAATACAGGAACCATTCATAGTCAAAATTATAATTTAAGTAAAACTGAACTTTATTTTTCAAATACAAATTCTAATGAAAATAACTGGAATTTAGTGCCTATTGTTTTAGGATTGTATCAAAAAGTTAAGGGAAAAATAACAATCTATAAGAATATCAAACTCATAAGTGAGTTGGAACATAAATATTTTTATTCACCAATGATTTTTAATGAAAATATAGACTCAGGATTTTTTAATGGACAAGAAATTGGATTTAGGTCAATATTTCTTATTTCATTCGGAATTGGATATACATTTTAATGGTGAAAAATAGAATATAGAATTCTTCTTAATTTTAACTCAATTTTTACTTTTTATTTAATAAACAAGACTCACGCCCAATCCATCTTATTTCGATGGGCTATTTGATGGTGACTTAGAAATAAAAATAAAAATGTTCCAAATTGGTGCAAATGGCACAATAAGTGGCATTCCATATAATTTTTCAACTTTTTCTTTTATTGACAATGTCAGTTTAAATCACGATGCAGGTCATTGGTATTTACACTGGTTTGTTCCAAAATTTAGAAACTCTAATAAATATTCATATATAAATCGACGAAGACGATTGTTTGAAAGAAAAGTCTTAGTTAATATCCCATATTTAGACCCAGTTTACTATGATGAATTTACCTTGACTGTCACAGAAGAAGATGGACTTTCAGCTGAAGATGATTTAGGAAGTTATAGCTTTGATTTTAATGTTGAGACATTTGGAACTGAAAAGCAAACAAGAACAGGCGTTTTTGTGCGTTTAGATCGTTCTCAATATCCAGTTTCGTCATATTAAACTCCAACTAAACTAATTTATTCCAAATGCAATTAATTTTGCATTTGGAATCGTAAATATTTTAATATGAAAATTTATATAACATTAATTCTTTGCTTTTTTGCAATTAATGGTCTTTCACAAAATCACATTGAAGTTACCTATGCTCCATTTATCAATGATCCTTCTATTACAAATAATGTTAATAGTGTACAACTAAGTCAAATTCTTGGAATCCGATATGCTAAAAATCATTATTTAGCTGAAATCGGATTCGAGAAATTGAAATTTTATGATAATGCATTTGTTATTGATCAGTTTACGAAAAGTTTATCTTTTCCAAGAGAAGGCAATCAATACAATCTCAATTATATATCCTTAGGATTGGGTTACCGAACGTTTATAGTAAATAGATTGACCTTAGATAATACTTTTCATATTGGATTCTTACTCAGTGATGGATTTCAAAGTTCAAAACCAATCGAAAATTCTAGTGTAATTACCGCGAACCAACGTGGATCAGAATCGATAGTAGATCTAAAATATGATATGAAAAATAGAATGAGCTATGAATTTCCTATTTCCGAAAAGTTTTCGTTATCATTTGGATTGGTAGTAAAGACTACATTTAATCCGCTAGTAGAAGAATTAGTAACAAACAAATATTTTTGGTCTAACAAAAAAGTAACTATTCAACATCAATTAGGTTTCGATTTTTCATTAAACTATACACTTAACTAAATATAATTTAATTTAACATTAATTATAAATTCATAGTTTACAGATTATTTAAGGGAAGAGATTTTATCTTGTAACACTATTCAAAAATTTCCTATGAAAATTATACATTTTGTTTTTTTATATATTCTGATTTCGTCTAAGCTTATTTTAGCTCAGACGTATCAAGTTGGCATCTCATATCACTATTTAATTGATAAAAGCCAAAACGTAACAAACAATAATATTGTTGATTATCAATCGAATAATCGTCTCGAAATCAATTTATTAAATCACTGTTGGTATGGTCAATTAGCTTTTGAATCACTTTCCTTCTCTGAAAATTCCGTTATAACGAATAGTACAATTGATAATATTTCTTATCTAAATAATCCTGGTAATCTTTATGATTTATCATATTTAAATCTGGGACTCGGTTGGAATGCTCAACCTTATAAGTAGCTTCGTTTAATTTCCGGTTTTACGATGGGGTTCTAAGTTCACTCAAGTATCAATTTTAACGATAAATTATTTGAACAAAACAACCCTATTTATCCGCTAAATAATTTAGAAAACAAGAAGGATGCTATCAACAAATTAAGATTAACAGTGTTCCAATCTGTTGAATTGAATTACGAAATTTGGAAATCAATAAACTTAGTTATTGGTTACAAATTTGAAGTTCCTATAACCCCATTAATTAGAAATGACAACGCATCCATTTATTTTAGACAGTCGAATGAAGCGTCTGAGAACTATCTCCAATTTTTAAGTCTAGGAGTGCGATATGGTTGGTAAAGTCTTTTCATAGTTGAATTACTCTTATGAAATTCGATTACTAAAACGATTTAATCTTTTAACAGTATCGATTTAATCAATTAGTACGCTATCTCTCTTTTATAAAAAATCTGCCCAACTCGATTTATATGTTCTTTTAGGGATTCAGATTTTAAATTTTCGTAAATGGATAAATCGATGAGATAGGGATGATTAATTTCATCTAAATCGCTTGTTATTTTGTTTAAAATGGAATTATTTAAGAATTCTCCTTTTAGCGTTAAGTCTATATCGCTTCCGTCTCGATAATTTCCTTTTGCTCGCGAACCATAAATGATAACCTCAGATAGTTCCGCATAGTTTTCAAAAACTAGATGAAATGCATTGAGTACAAAATCACTTAATCCGAATTTCATTGCAGGTTTTTCATAGTTTGATAAAAATCAGAAAACAAGTCAAAATAAACGCTAATAATTTGGTGTTCAACCTGTTCCGCCGCTTCTTCATCGTAAGTATGTACCGTTTTTATACGATCTTGAATCATATTAATCCACAATTGACCGTCTTTTATTAAGCCTTTGTTAAATGCTTGTTTTATAGCATCCCTACTTCCCAAAATCCCGCTAATTCCTTGATAAATCAAGTAATCTTTCATCACATTCCAAGCAAGTTCATACGTGTATTCAAAACTTTTAATGAGTCCCTTCTTTTCAAATTCTGATAAATCTCCTTTTTCAATAAACTTAGAAAGTTGTAAAAAAGCTTTCTCGTAATTTTGAAACCGTTGAATCCAGCGAATATCTTCTTGCATATCTTAAATTTTTGTTAGATAGCTTGTAGTATAAGAAGCTTGTTTGTGACTAGCAATATGATGAAAATCGAGTGTACACATTTTCAATCCAAGAATCCTATTTCAACAATTCACTTAGCTTTTTCTCCAAGTCGGATAATTCAATATTCTCGGCAATTATTTTTCTTTCGCTATCGATTAAAACATTGTATGGGAACCCAATTGGGCCATAAACTAGTACAGAAAATGATTCACGACCCGATAAATAAATCAATTGAATCCCAATTTTCCCCAAAATAAAATTCCTATATAATTGATATTTATAATCTTTTGTTAATTTTTTTATTACAAATTAGAGTTTTAAAAAACTCAACATAATTTGTCATATTTCTCATATTGATGTCACTAATCTAATACCGTCATCCAAAAACATAATCTTTACCTATGAATTCAAAGAACTCACCAAACTCTACTTTCTATGCAATTTTTTGAAAAAGTTCTTGAAGAAAATAAAGAACGGATTTACAGAATCTGTCGCTTTATGCGGTTAACCCAATAGAACCTGAAGATTTATTTCAGGAAGTTGTGTTTCAAATCTGGAAATCCTTAGCTCGATTTGAAGGAAAATCTGATATCAGCACTTGGATTTATCGCATAGCGCTAAATGTGTGTATGCGATCCAAATTGAAATTAGATAAGCGCATCTATTTTACGGTTCAGTTAGATTCTATTCATTTTGAACCGACTGAAACTAGCTCAAATTCTGGTGATGAAGAACGATTCAAGGCTTTGAGAGCTTGTATTTCCACCTTAAATGAAAGCGATTCATCGTTAATGGTTCTTTATTTAGAAGATCTTCCTTACAAAGAAATTGCTGGAATCACTGGACTTTCAGAAAATCATATTGCGTTTAAAATGAAACGAATCCGCGAAAAACTATTCCATTGTATCACTCCAAAACTCTCGAATTAATATGTCAGAACAAGAATTAAAAAACATCTGGAAAAACTCATCAAAAGCTTCAACTATCCAAATTGAAAGCACAGCCTTACTCGCTGATTTAAAATACAGTGTAAAAACGATGGAAAGCCTTATTGTCAAACGAGATTTACGCGAAATTCTAGCTTCCTTTTTTGGCATTTTGGTTTTTACTTATTTCACTTTCGAATTTCCATTTCCTCTTACCAAAATTGCTTCGGCTTTTGGAATTCTTTGGTTTTTATTTGTCATTTTCCGCTTAAAATTCGCCAGTCGAAAAAATCAGGATACGGATTTAAGTGTTTCTATTATCGAAGAATTGGAACAAGAGAAATCATTTCTAATCAAACAAAAAAACTTATTGAATACGGCTTTGTATTGGTACGTTCTTCCTCCATTTTTCATGAATATTTTATTTTATGCTGGAATGGGAAATCCCACAGATTACAACTGGTCGAATCCTATTCTAGAAATCCTTGTTCCAGAAACTATAAATCAAAAGATCTTCTTGATTGTGGGCTTAGGCGTTTTGTTTAGCTACATTGGATGGAGAAACAAGGTTGCAAGTGAACAAGAAATTGAACCTTTGCTAGCTAATTTACAAGTAGTAAAAGATTCTTTAGAAAGCGAAGACTAAGGTTTTCAAATAAGTGTTTAAGTGTAAGTTTTGTACAAACATCCATTCATAGTCATCCTGTGCCCCGACACAGAATCTTTGCCAAAAGATGAATTAAATTACAAGATACAAGCGAAGCAAAATCAGCAATTTGCAACGCTTCTTATTTACCTGAGTTCGGGATAAGATTTTGCGCAATTTTTTAGCATTTAACAAGAAAAAACTAAGAAAAACGTCAGTTGGCTTAGCAGTACCTTCGGTTTCTTTGACACTCACAAAGTACCGTGTAGAGAAATGAAGGAAGAAACCAAGGTCATACTGAACTTGATTCAAGATCTCGATCTAGCACATCGTTTTGCCTTTAGTAGAGCATCTAGTTCTTGCTTCACTATGCGAAGATTCTGGATCAAGCCCAGAATGACGATTTTTTTTATGCCTGTTTTTATATTTCTTTCCTATCCCGAACTCAGGTTATTTGAGATTTTTTCGATAGAAGTTTCTAATTACTGATTATCAAATCTCTATTAGTCACCTTTTTACAGAGTTTACTTTTTTTGCTTCTCGTCGCTTTGGGAGCGCCAAATCAATGTCATTAATTTTTAAGCAATACATTCGTAATCGTTTGGGAAATTACCCGTGTTTACTTAAGTTTTCTAAACTTTACCCTATTCAAACCTTAGCTAATCACCATGAAAAACCTGACCGATCTTTTTCACATCATCAGTTATTTGCAATATCCAATGATGCTTGTGGGCGTTTATTTTGCGTTAACTTCTTATTTCAATGGATTTCAAAATTATTTCGGATCAATAAATTCTATGATGCTTTTTATGGGAATTGGAATTAGTTTTTCCACTTTGCAAGACACACAAAAAACTCAAAATGATTTTTCAAAACGCATTTGGGAAAATCCAACTAAAGGAAAAGTATTTCTCACTCTTATGGGTTTGTTCACACTATTGTTGCTAATTGGTGGATTAATCGGCTTTTTTCTTTCAGATTCGAGTGTATTAAATGAATTATCGCTTGGTTTAATTGTAATGGGCATTGGCTTTCTTGGATTGCTAAAAGCTGCCGCTGAAATGTTTGAAAATCATCGTTTAGATAAAAAAACGAACAGTTTGTAACTCATTCTAGCTCATTTTCTAACTGAATATTAATCCTAATCATCTTGTAAACTCTTACTTAGAATAGTATTTTTTGAAAGCGTTAAAACTAAAACGCTCGGATTAATTGTTACAAAGTGGATTTTAGAAAAATTGTATCTCTAACTTTTTGGCTAGTTGGCTGGATTGGACTCATTTCATTTTCTTTTCTTCAACAAAGTTATGCCCAAACTAAGATTGTTTTATTAAAAGAACATAAAACTAAATCTGTGATTCCCTATGCCAATGTACTATTCGACACTTCGAAGTTTGGAACCTATTCTAATCATCTTGGGTGCTTTCCCATACCTGAATCCATTAAATCTTTCACGATTTCAGCAATTGGCTTTGAAACGCTACAAATTAAAACAAGTGAGTTAGCAAAAAACGATACCAGTACGATCTTTTTAAATCCTACTTCCTACACATTCGAAACAGTTACTATTGAGGCTAAAGCTTACAAAGAAGAAGTATTAGGTTATGATTTACTTCCCATGCCTTTAAATCGAATTCGTTACGCTTCTTGGAGTGATTTTGGCAGTACTATTGCCATTCAACTTGTTTTCCCTGAATCAGAAACACCTCGTTTCATAAAAGAACTTGAAATTGCTTTGTATGATAATCCTTTCGACTCCACTTTGATTCGCTTTAGTTTAAAAAAAGTAGATGAACGCGGTTATCCTGGAGACTTAGTGTATCAATCTCTGGTAATTGTAAACTACGACAAGACAAATCGCTGGATTTCACACACCTTAGAAAACGATTTATTCCAAGTTACAGAACCCAAACTTTATTTAGTTGTCGAAAATTTTATGCCTGAAACAGATTCATTTTCATTGTTTAAACCCAAATTTTCCTTTCTTTTTCATCATAGAAAAAAACCAAAAACGCCCATCTATATTAGCAATCCTGATTTAAAAAAATGGTTTTATAGTCGTAAGCAAGTTGTGTTTCGTGTTATGTATTTAACGGAATAGGGAAATCGATACGCAACTCACTCCAATGATGCAGAGTAGTTTTACCTTAGCCGTTACCGTTTATTGCGTTGTATTTATTCAATCTACCATTTTATTGGTGAATCAATTACGAGCCAGAAGTAAAGAACTTGCTGACTTAAAACTTGAACAAGAAAAAAATCAGCAGCAAATTTTTACCGTTCGGAGCAATAGACAAAATCATCAAATAAGATTACAAGATATTTCACATATTGAAAGCCTTTCAGATTATTTGTCAATTTATTTTGTGAATGCAAAGTCCATCACAACCAAAGAGACGATTTCTTCTTTTCAAGAAATACTGCCTTCAAACTTTTTGCGCATTCATCGCTCGTTTATCATAAACATAAATTTTGTAATACATTTTAGTTCAACAAAAGTTAACTTGAACGATGTAGAACTTCCTATTTCTCGATCTTATAAAGAAATGGCCTTAAATGTTCTTCAAACGAATTCGAACGAATCTGCTTCCTAATTAGCAAAACATTTTTTTTGACAATTAGTCTCAACAATACTTAACAGGTGTCTTCCTATGAAAGTAATTTCTTTATTTTTTTTATTGATACTTAGTTCCTTGCTTTTTAACTCTTGTTCAGAGGAAGTTAAACCTGTC
>Ga0210034_1002970_pt1 | contig 12590 bp, 15 predicted proteins | sample CryGeymeta201505_FD_185466 | JGI IMG/M metagenome (GOLD analysis project Ga0210034, IMG submission 185466) | Groundwater microbial communities from Crystal Geyser aquifers in Utah, USA - Crystal Geyser metaG 2015-05 (SPAdes) (version 2) | ecosystem: Environmental > Aquatic > Deep subsurface >... | reverse complement strand
ATCAAAATCCAAGATTGCCCCTAAAACGCAAAAATCCCGACAAATTGCCGAGATTCCTGCAATGATATCCAATCAACCGAACTCGGTTATATTAGATACCGTTTGGGGTGGCTAGAGGGAGTTGAACCCTCGATAACAGGACCACAACCTGCTGTGTTACCGCTACACCATAGCCACCATAAGCTTACGTTGTGATATATGCCTTGTGGTGCATGTTTTCTCCTGGTACCCCTAGTAGGAATTGAACCTACGTCTTAGGCTCCGGAAGCCCACGTTCTATCCACTGAACTATAGGGGCGGATCGATGGTGTCCCCGGAGGGAATCGAACCCCCATTTAGAGCTTAGAAGGCTCCCGTTCTATCCGTTGAACTACGGGGACATTTTCCAAAGTTAACGCACTCACTTTAACAGAAATACCCATTGGTGTCAATGATTTTTATACAACTCTACCTTCCGCTTCTTCCAATTTCACGCTCAATAATTGCGACACACTGTCATCCCCCATAGTAACCCCGTAGAGCAGACGCGCGCGGCGCATGGTCGCGCGGTTATGGGTGATGGCGATAAATTGCGATTTGTGCGACAGATGTTTCAGAATATCCGCAAACCGCTCTGAATTGGATTCGTCCAGCGCGGCATCAACTTCGTCCAATACGACAAATGGCGACGGATTAGTGGAGATAATCGCGCAAATGAGCGCAATGGAGGTCAGTGCACGTTCGCCGCCGGATAACGCGGCAATGTCTTTGAGTTTTTTGCCGGGAGGCGTTACCTGAATTTCAACGCCCTCAAAAACTTTATCCTTTGCGGAAGATATTTTCGCTTTTACCTCTTCAGCGGCATCCTCATCTTCCTTCCTTGTTTCTTTGCGTCGTTCCTGAAAATGCACGAGCTTGGCAACTCCCCCGTCAAAAAGCTGGCTAAAATATTGTTGAAATTCTTTATTGATCTTCGTGAAGCCCGTAGCAAACTGCTGTTGCATAAGTGCATCCAGCTCGGCGAGGGTTGCGGTCAACTGTTCATGCGCGCGGGTCAAATCCTCCACCTGGATACGTAAAAACGTATACCGCGCTTCAATTTCTGTATGCTCTTTGATAACTTCCTCATCAATGCCGCCGATCACTTCCATCTGCCGTTTTAAATGCTGAATGCGTTCGCCGAGCGATTCCACCTCATTTGCCGCAAGTGCTTCTCCACCATGGCGCATCACCGACTCCCGCAAACTTTCCGGAAGTTCATCCACCATTTCTTTTTGCAAGTCTTCGCGTCTGGTTTCCGCGCGAGCAAGCGTTACCTCGTGCGCAGCACGCTCCTGCATCACCCGCTGCAGCTCATGCTGTCGTTCGCTCAAGGTGCGCTGCAAAGCAAAGAAATCTTTTTTCTTCTCACTTTCTTTTTCAGTAATGGTCGCGAGCGCCGCTTCCGCTTTCCGTAGATCCTCACCAACCGTTTCCATCTCCGCTCGCACTTTCTCCTGTTCTTCCTCCAGCATGTGTGTGGCGTTCTTCTGCTCATCGGAGCCTGCGCGTTTTTTATTGAACGCGATCTCTTTGCGGATTTGCTCCAATTCTCCGCCTGCATCTCGGTAAGCTACTTCGGCGTACTGAAGTTTTTCTTTTGCAAGCTCCATCGCAACTTGCGCTTTTTGCAAAGCCGCTACCGCCGCCTCTTTTTCCCTAATCGCAATCTTGGCTTCGCGTTCCAGCTCACGAATCGCGTCGCTGTAATCAGCTTGTTGCGATGCGCGGAACCGCTCTTCCAGCGCGCACATGCGATTAAGCTGCGCTTTAAGGCGCTCGGCACTTTTGCGCACATGGGCAATATCCTGCGCATGCAGCAGTTCCGCAAGCTCCTGTTCCTGCTCGGTAAATATTCCACGGAGCGCGTCCGCAAGTTCCGGAGCGGTGAGTTGTGTTTCTTTTTGAAATTTACGCCTCGCTTTATCAGCTTTCTCTACCGCCGCGTCCTGTTCCCGAACGGCTTTGTACGCTGTCTGAACTTGCGCATCCGCTTCGCTTTGCTGTCGCCTGAAACGTTCTTGGTCGTCGGCAAGCTGCCGAAGCCGTTCTTGCATTGCATCATACCGACGCTCAAACCATACCACATCACTTTTCCCTTCCTTGAGCAGCAACCGTTCGCGATCCGTCTTGATACGCCCTTCTTCTTTGAGGGCGGAGTTCTTCCTGTCAAGCAATTGTTGCTGCACTTCCTGCAGCCGCGTAAATTCCTCCGCCATGCCGCTTTCTTTTTCCCATACTCCAAGCTGCGTGTTAAGTTTTTTTATCTCATCCCGTGTGGTAAGTTGATTCTGATTTTTCTCTTTCACATTCTGGCGTGCGATTTCCATCGCCTCCGTATGCGTTTGCCAAAAATATCCATAGTATATCGCTTGCTTTTCACGAAGTTCTTGTTCCACCTCTTCGCGCGCTTCCAGCCGCTTAACTTGTCGCGAGAGGGATTTAAGACGTGGTTCAATTTCTGTTAATAACAATGTTACCTGCTGCAAGTTGTCCGTTGTTCCCTTGAGCTTCAGCAGCGACTGATCGCGTTTGATCTGCAATGGCTTCACACCAACTGCCTCATCAAAAAATTCTTTGCGCTCCGCAACACCCGCGACCAGAATGTGATCAATCATGCCCTGACCAATAACACTGTAGGTTTTTTGCCCGAACCTCGCTTTGGCTATAAGTAATTGCACGTCCAGCAGGCGCGCTTTTTTATTGTTGATCAAATACTCCGATTCGCCGTTGCGATAGAGCCGACGGGTTAGGACGATGTGCGGCAAGGAGAGTAATGCAGCGAAGAATTCTTTTTGTTCGCCGCTTTCTTCCATTTCGGTCGCCGCAAAGGTATCATACTTCTGGTTGCGCAAGTGCAGGCTCACTTCCGCAAGACCCAGCCGCGCTTTTTTACTGGAGCCGGAAAAAATAACATCCTCGCTTTTTTTTGCGCGGATGGTTTTCATGCTCTGTTCGCCCAGCACCCAACGCATGGAGTCGGCAACATTGGACTTGCCCGATCCGTTCGGCCCCACAATTGCAGTAATGCCTTTATCCTCTTCGGTTGCGTGGGTAAATTCAAGTACCACTCTATGAGCGAATGATTTAAACCCGTTAATTTCTAGCTTTTCTAAATACATGGAGCGACATCACTAATACGAAAAGAATGCAAATGATGGGAATAACATGCGCGGCGTTCATGGTACAATCTTTACATGCAACAACTCTCGTATTGTACGAAAATTACGGTTTTTTTGCAACTGAATGAAATAAAAAACGGCTACCAGCGAAGGATGCTATATTCAATAAGTAAGTACGCAACCAGCGCGCTCGAATAATACCTCGAGCGGTGTCTTTCCGCAAAGTCGTTTGCGCGGTCGCGTGTTCAATCGGTGTTCGAGTCGTAGAAGATCGGCATCAGTGACCTTGTGCAAGCCAGACACCCGTTCTTTGATACTCTTCACGTGATCAGTGCTTTGCCGCGAGACAATGGTGTCATCTTCCCAGCGGTCGATCTCGTTTCTTGCATCAACAATCTTAGGACGATCTTCTATCTAGGGGGTACGGTGCGATAGAGCTTTTGTGCATCCCTGAAGCCCTTTTTCTCTCGTCTGTGATAACAGCGTGCAAGGTAGACGTGCAGATCTTCGCGCGTCTCTTTCACCACACCTTTCTTTTTTCGTGGTGCGGGCGCATATACAAACTGATATATCGCTTCTGCTGAAATACATTGTCCTTTGTGATCTATCGGCAGACGTATTGATACCTGTTCCGGTGACCATCCAAGTTTCAGTTTCTCAACCGTGTACTTTCTGATAAGTTCGTTCTTGAGACGCGGTCGCACACCTCTCTTTTCTCTTCGTTCGAGTGCTTTGGCATGCGCACTTTCGGCCTTGTACTGTTTTGTCTGTGGTGCCCTATTGCGGGCAAGATCTCGTATGATTGTGCTACGGTCGCGCTTCACCAATTTTGCTATTTTGATAGCATCTAACCCATCCTTGTGCTTTTCTCCGATGCGTGTCCGCTCAAATACCGTTAAATTTAATTCTTTGGTAATTTTTTCAATATTTTCTAGTGTAATATTCTTTTCTGCTCGCTCAATCATGCCTATATAAGTTCGGTGTACCCAAACTCGAGTAGCAAATTCTTCTTGAGATAAGCCTAAATTATTCCGTTATTCACGAATTTTCTTTCCAAATTTAATTACTCTTTGTCGCTTCATAGTTATTTAATTATAAGCTATCACTAATTTTAGTTCTACATACTATAGTTAGCACAATGGAGTTCCTATTCTGTTGCCAGCGAATGGGTTTGGAGGGTCAAGGGCAACTACAAAAAGAATTGCTGTGCTTTTCGCAAAGCGAAAAACGAAATTCGGCGGCGGCGGAAAAATCCGAAAGTCTAATCTTGGAGCGGGTAACGGGAATCGAACCCGTATATTCAGCTTGGAAGGCTGACATACTAACCATTGTACTATACCCGCGCGATATAGCATGCACACCCATAGTGCCATACGTAACCCTGCGCGTCAACACCAAACCGGCGACATCACATTCATCCAGTTGACAAAAAAATCTATTTGCCTTATACTCTTCGCATGGTCCACTTTTTCACCAACAGCATTATGAGCATTATTATCAGCCAGCCGTAGGGTGGAAGGTTTGACGTTACGACGATTACGCAAAACCAGCCTTCCACAGGCTGGTTTTTTGTTACAATACATCGTTCCTTATCAGTTCTTGTTCTCTCACAACCGGGATATTCCCGATTATTCCAAGGAGCCTCATCATGTGTGCCTACATCCCTACTCCCGAATACCATATCCGCAAACTCTCCTGTACCGATAGATTATCCTACGCGGAGATCAAAAGCAGTCCATTTGCATCATTTAAAAAAATTAGCGATAAAGCACATTTCCTTCACGAATGCCTGCGCCATAATGGGTGTACGGCAAACGTTGAAGCTCGCGTTATCCCGAGTATCTCGCCGTGCGACATTATGACATGGCATGATCCCAACGAAATCCAAGCACTCAATATTGAGCTGCGCTGTATGGTAGCGCATGAAGCGAAAGACGTTTTTGCGCCGATCGCGCCACTGCTTGATCTCAACATCAAAAAAAATGTCGTGATCATTGATTGGAGCTTCAAAATGGCAAGGGCGATGTGTTTTTCAGACGAGCTTTTGGTTATGCTTGCAGCGCGCGGTGTTGAGCGAGTCGTGCTGTGCGACACGTACACACTACTTTCGGCAGATGCAACGGAAAGGTGCTGCGCGCGTACCGTACAGATATTTTCGGAGATGCAGTTTGGTTATTGCATCGTCGACAATGATCGTGAAAAAGCTCTTGAGAAGCTGCGTAGAGCGAGCAACGCCGGCATCCAATGCCTGCACGTGAACTTGCCTGAAGAGGCAAAAATGTCTATACCACTTATTACAGACGTGCAGGAGAGTATTCCTGGTGAGGACATAAGACTTTCCACCACGTTTGACCGTTCCGGCGTGCGCTTTGGTACTAATAGAGACCTTTAGTTTTTTTCAGCCCCGCAATGTTAAAGATGCGGGGTTTTTCTTTTTTTCTATATTATCCTCTGCCAGCAACGCTCCATCAACCTGCGCGCCTAGCATGCAACACCTACTCTCTCACTCTTGAGACTCTTTCGTTACAAGAGTTTTTTATATTTTGACTTTATATCCGCGCTTGAACAGTGCCCACACAAGCCACGTCAAAACACCTACGAGTCCGATGATGAGGAGAAAACCAATGCGCCGATCAGATTCCTGAATGCCGATCATGGCATAGCGCATCCCGTCAATAAAATAGAATAAAGGATTTAACCGCACAACTTTCCGCATGTTCTCGGGAAGCATGGCGAGTGAGTTGAAGAGTCCTCCCAAAAAACTCAATGGCATGATAACAAAGGTTGGAGGAATGGCGAGATGTTCAAAGCTGTTCGCCCACAGTCCTACGAGTAATCCTAAAAGAGAAAAAATGATGGACACCGAGATAGCGTAAAATACAAAAAGTCCTATATGATTGATGTTGGTTATGGTGAATAGGAATGCCAGCACGTACACGCCAATGCCAACCATAAGCCCGCGCACCACTCCCGCGATCACATAACCGCCGATGATTTCCAAATACGACAACGGCGCTGTCAGCACTTCTTCAATATGGCGGAGAAACCGCTGAAAGTAGAGCGAAGAAGAAGTCTGTGAAAACGATGCCTGCATGAGATTCATCATCAACAGTCCCGGCAGCACAAAATCAATGTAGGCTACGCCATGTATCATGCCAATGCGCCTTCCCACAATTTCCCCGAAAATAAGGATGTACAGCAATGCCGATATCCACGGTGTGATGAGCGTCTGGATACCGACACGAAAAAATCGGTGTATCTCTTGGCGCGTAAACGTATAAAACCCTATGAGATTAAAGTTTTACATGTGCGCGTGATCAGAGGTTAGTCGTTTGGTATTGAACGTTTTTGCGTATGGCGCAAATAGTGGTCTTCAATGGTTTTTCCGTCTTTGACAAGTGCGTCTTTATTCTCCAGCGCCACAATCTCGCCATTAAAAATAATACCAATGCGCGTGCAGAGTTTTTGCGCCTCTTCCAAGTAGTGCGTGGTAAGTAAAATGGTTTTCCCCTCACTATTGAGTTTTTCCAGCATACGCCACAGTTCGTGCCGCAATTCCACATCTACCCCCGCAGTCGGCTCGTCCAATATCAACAGCTCCGGATCATGCATGAGCGCGCGCGCAAGCATCACACGCCGTTTAAAACCGCCCGAGAGCATGCGAAACTGCTTTTTCTCGTGCACCTGTAATCCAAAGAGTTCAATTAATGTATCACTTCGCTCGCGCCGTTCCTGTTTTCGCATGCCGAAGTAGCCTCCCACAAAATCCAAAATATCACGCACCGTAGCGAACGCGTCTACATTAAACTCCTGCGGTGATAGACCCACATGGCGGCGGGCTTCTCGGTAGTCGGCAACCACGTCATGACCGAATACGTGAATTGATCCTTTCTGAAAATTTCCGATGCCGACAATAGCGTTAATGGTTGATGTTTTACCAGCGCCGTTCGGACCCAAAAAACCGAAAAATTCGCCGCGGGGAATAGTAAAGGAAATATCTTTCACCGCCGGTAGGTCATTGTAGGATTTTACAAGATGGTGTATTTCCAATGCGGGTGTGATCATAGTAGGGTTAGAGCATGGCGAGAGCCGCGTGCGCTGCTTCTTCGCCGCGGTTCTCTTTGTCGCCCGCGCGCTCCCGAGCTTGCGCCAGTGTGTTTGCGGTGATAACACCAAATCCTATGGGAATATTATGCGTTAAACTCACCTGCATAATGCCACCCGCCGCTTCACTGCCAACCAAAAGATGGTGGTCGGTTGCGCCTTGTATGACACAGCCGAGCGCAATCAGCGCGTTGAACTTTTTTTGTTGCACAAGTTTTTGGCAGGCAAGTAGCAATTCAAATGTTCCCGGAACCCATACGACGGTAATGCGATCCTCCTGAATGCCGATCATCTTCAACACGCGCAAAGCACCAGCTAAAAGCTTTTCCGTCAGGTCGTTATGAAACCTGGCTACCACGATACCGATGCGCGCGGGTTTCACCAAGGCAATTTTTTTAGGTTGTCCAACTGTTTTTCTCCGCATACATTATGATCGCTGTATAAGCCGCTCAACATATTTTGCCAGTACATCCGTTTCAATATTGACCGTATCACCTTTGCGCAATGTTCCCAAATTCGTATGGGTGAGCGTATAGTTCACTAAGGGATACCGTAAAAGTGGTATGGTGTACATCCACGACTGTCAGGCTCACGCCGTCCACCGCGACCGATCCTTTGGGAGCCAGATACCGCATCCATCTTTTCGGAATGGTAAATTCCATAACCACCGACTCACCGGCAGCCGCAACGTTCACAATTTCCGCCACGCAATCCACATGCCCTTGCACCAAGTGCCCGCCAAGCTCATCGCCAAGACGCATGCTCTGTTCCAAATTCACGATCGCGTCTTTGCGCAAATTCCCTACAGTGGTTTTTTCAGCGTCTCGGGCATGTACGCAACTTCAAACGTACCCGAGGTTATGTTGCGCACCGTGGAACACACACCTTGCACCGCAACACTTGCGCCTTTGCGCAGTTTCCACGCACGTGGTTTCTGTACAACCACAAAAAAACTTTTACCGCGGCGTACTTCTTTGACACGAGTGGCTGCCGTTATGATTCCGGTGAATATATACGTACATCTTCTGCAATACGCAGTTTTAATTCCTCGTCATTTGAAAACTTTTGCACCTCGCGGATCTTCCTGATGAGCGTAGCTTCTACGGGCTTTCCATAAACATCTCCCATAAAATCTATGAGATGCGCTTCAAGTACTTCCGTATCCTTGCCCTTAAAAAAGGCTGCTCGGTAAGACTTGCCTTGAAGGATAACGTTACCGCAATACACCCCGCTCGCGATTTCTCCGCTCACATAAATGTTCAGCGTGGGAAAACCGAGCGTCCGCCCCTTCTTCTTTCCCTCTCGTACTATTCCTGTAACGCGCATACTCATACTATTCCTTGCGCAGATATACCGTCTGTGTCGGATAGGCCATAGATACGCTTTGCTGTTCCAGTGCGTCCTTCAAACGCAGGTTGATCTCCTGCTGCACATCCATATACTGATTATAGTCTGCAACACCCACATGGTATACCACTTCAAACGTCAGAGCAGAGTCATCAAACTGCTTGAAATGCGCACGGTCAAAGCGTACCAGTTCAATGGACGCAATGATTTTCTTGACCGTTTCCGGAATAGTTTTGAGCTTCGTCGAAGGCGTTTCATACGTCACGCCAAAAGTGAAGACAACGCGCCGCTCGGACATCTTTTTAAAATTCTGAATGCGCGCGGAAGTAAGTTCGCGATTGGCAATTACTATTTCCTCACCCTGCAACGCGCGCAAGCGTGTCGTTTTGATACCAATTTTCTCAACGATTCCCATGTGTTCACCCACAATAACAAAATCTCCCACTTCAAATGGTTTGTCAAAGAAAATGGAGAACGAACTGAACAGATCCGAGAGGATGTTCTGCAGTGCCAAGGCAACCGCGATGCCGCCAATACCAAGTCCGGCGATAAGCGAAGTAATATTGATCCCCAAATTAGAAAGGATCATGAGTACCCCACCTATCCAAATACCGGCTTTTACCAAAATCTTTATAACGCCTACTGCCGCCCGAGCCCCTTTATCCCTCTCCTTTCCCATGCTTCTTCGCGCTAAGTAATCTATGAGGATCTGCGCAGCGATAACGATTTGCGCGGTAATCAAAATAATGAGCGCGGCATTGATGAATTTTTGCACGAATGCCTCAAGCGTCAAAAACTGCACCGCAAGGTAAAATGCCAAAAAGGAATAGAACGGCGGTTTTAAGATATTCACGATCTCAATGAGCGTATCATCAATATCGGTGACGGTTTTTTGCGCCATAGCCTTCAATCGATGGATGATCAGTGCCTGTAAAACTTTGAAGATGAGCAAAAAAACGAGAAAGCCCACAGCGGCAAACACGTACTGCTTAAGCGTATTTCCCAAAAACAGAGTTCCCCAAAATGGCATCTGAAAATAAGAGGAAAACATAGTGCGATAATTTAGGTAACAGCTAAGGTTGGCCTAACGTGATATGATTTTCTTGTCCACCTCGACCGGTTGTCGCGCTGCTTCACGCGCCCATTTCGCCAACTCTCTTGGATTTTCCAAAATATTCGGCGGTACCTCATAGTAGTTTTTCAGCATTTGTTTTGCTGACGGACGAAAAGGTCGCATGCCTTCCCGCTCATAGTTTTCACGTGTATGTGTATGTGTTTTAAAGTAGAGTTTCCCACCGGAAATGATGCCAAAAAATATGCTATCGGTATAGATTCCCCACCCGCCGAACATGTAACGAAATTGCAGGTTCTCCAATTCCGCAAGCTGCTCTGCAAGGTACTCTTTGAATGACGTATCACGCATAGTACTACGATAGCATACTTTACACCAATAAAAAATGCGCCGGATTGCTCCTGCGCCAAAAAGGTTCAAAGTGAGAACGTAACCTTGACAAGGTTAGCGCAGTATCTAAAAAAATGCAAGTAGGTTCACACTTGCTTCTACACCCATTTTATGGTTAACTAGTGTATGCGTCGGGGTGTGGCGCAGTTGGCTAGCGCGCACGCATGGGGTGCGTGAGGTCGCGGGTTCAAGTCCCGCCACCCCGACCAATTCAGACATTGAGAGTTTTCGGAAGAAGGTATGCGCTCGCTTCGCTCGCGCGCTGGGGGGATTTTATTCTGATTTTCCGCCACAATCCGCCAAACTCCCGACCAATCCCAACCGACTTTTTTGGAAAGCAAACGGCGGTTCGTTCCAATTTTTTCCACAAACGATTTGATTTCATCAAATTCGTTTGACGAAGCCAGTTTTTCGGCGTGGTGAGCGGCTAAAATCCATTCGCGCAAAGGTTCGATCCAATTGTTTCCCTTTCGCCCAAAATCAGACTTCCTTCGCTGGAGGTCTGTTTTGGTTGTATACTGGACTGGGAAATCCATACCAGTATATTAGATAGAGTCATGGTAGTATAGCAGTATGAAAAAATCATTCAGTCCACAACAAAAAGCGACGGTAACCCTCATGGCATTAAAGGGGCTGCGGTCAACAACCCAGATAAGCAGTACCTTCGGCGTCCATGCCACTCAGATCAATACATGGAAGAAACAAGCGGAGGAATCGTTGGAGCGCGCCTTCACTGACAAACGCACCAAGGAAGGCAAGACCCAGGAGCAGTTGATTAAGGAATTGTACCAGCTGGTTGGTCAGCGTGATCATGAGCTGGCATGGTTAAAAAAAAGTCTTGCCCCGTTTGACCCATGATGAGCGCAAGCAGTTGATCGTTCCTTTACAACCCGAAATCAGCGTCAGAAAACAAGCAGAGCTCCTTGAAATCAGCAGAGCCAGCCTCTCCTATCGGCCGGTGGTCAATGAGCGCAATCTTGCGATTATGCGCTCTCTCGATGAGCTGTACACAAAGTATCCCTTCTATGGCTCGCGCAGGATGAGGTACGCGCTCCATGACGACTATCGGCTTGAGGCCTCCAGAGAGCATGTGCAGAGACTCATGCGTATCATGGGACTGGAAGCAATCTACCCAAGGAAATCAAGGAATACGAGCATTCCCGATCCCTCTCATCGAGTATACCCCTATCTCATCCGAGGCGTCATCGCCAGCCGTCCCAACCATATCTGGGGAATGGATATCACCTACATCAGATTGGAGAAGAGTTGGTGTTACCTCATGGCAATCCTTGATTGGTACAGCCGCCATGTCGTAGCATGGGAGCTGTCGGATACCATGGAATCCGGCTTCTGCATCACGGCATGGAACGCGCATTGCATGGCGCAGTTCCCGCTATCGCCAACATGGATCAGGGTAGCCAATTCACAGATCGCCGGTTTACCGGACTGCTGGCACAATACGGAACGCAGATCAGCATGGACGGCAGAGGACGATGCATGGACAACATCTTCACCGAGCGGTTGTGGAGAACCGTCAAGTACGAGGAGGTCTATCTGAAGTCCTACCGAACCATTGAGGAAGCACGGGTGAATCTCTCAGCCTACTTCGCGTTCTACAACAATCAGCGGAGACATCAGTCATTGGACTATCGGACACCCCATAAGGTATATTACGGAAACAAAAAATCGGCTGTCGCCGACACAACATTAATTCCTATGACGCTATCTAACCTATCAACAATGGTGGTCTAGACAAAGCAGTCCACCTTAGCTCACCCTCTTTGCCTTTTTCAGACAAATGCTTCAAGCTCTTTCGCGTAAAAGAAATATCCTTACCTTCTTCTATGTCAATGACATCTGCAATCTCTTTGGGAAGAGTGATACCCGAACGTATAAGTCCCAACGCATTTTCCACAACCTCTCCCTTGGGCTTTTTACCGAACTCATCAAACAACGCTCTTGCATCTTGGCTGATTTCGCCCTCTTTTAGAACTGCCGACTCTTTCGGCTTCACAGACGGTTTTTTCTCCTTTGGTTTTTCTTTACGCGCTTCGGTTTTTTCAGCTTCGGTTTCAGTCAAGTCAATATCACTAATTTCTCCTTGTATCCGCATCAAAACCGCCTGTACTTCACCACCCTCAACAAACGCCAGTTTTTGGTAGCCTTTACTACCCACTACCACCAATTCAGCGTTCGGGTGGAGTGTTCGCAAGGCGCGCACCATGCCTACCGGCAGGCAGGCAAAATGAAAAGAGCAAAGAGTATTTTTCTGTGGTGTGGCGAGCAAGGCGCACAGTGGCGGGGTCGGCTTCCTTAGTGGGGTTTTGCTCAAAGAAAGTTCGAACATCAGTCAAAAAACACCACCAATTTGTACTTTCAGAGAAATCGCCCAAAATCCGAATTCTGAAAATTGGCGGTGTGTATTGGACAAAGTTCGACTGCATTTCGAGCTGAACCCTGACGAAAGCTACTAATCGCACGCGCGGAGCGCGTGGTGACTTGAAACTGCCTCGTACGCCCCGATTGCCTGCCTGCCG
>Ga0210034_1002936_pt1 | contig 12706 bp, 11 predicted proteins | sample CryGeymeta201505_FD_185466 | JGI IMG/M metagenome (GOLD analysis project Ga0210034, IMG submission 185466) | Groundwater microbial communities from Crystal Geyser aquifers in Utah, USA - Crystal Geyser metaG 2015-05 (SPAdes) (version 2) | ecosystem: Environmental > Aquatic > Deep subsurface >... | reverse complement strand
ACGAGGTGCGCAAACTGGCGGAAAACACCAAGAACGCGTCCGAGTCGATCGGGCGCATCATGCAAATGCTGCAGGACGAGGCGGCCAAGATGCTGACCGATTCGGTGCAGATGCACGAAATCGCCAACTCTTCGCAAAGCGTGATCGCCAAGCTGGAACAGAAGTTCGGCCGGTTCTATGAATCCGCCGTGACCACCCTGAGCGGCACGCGCTATGCGCAGGACTTGAGCTTCGCCTCGCTGGTCAAGGTCGATCACATGATCTACAAACAGCGCGCCTACGTGCTGGTCAACGACAGCACGAAAGACGAATTCAAAAAGGCGGTCGGCGTCGATCACCACAACTGCCGCCTCGGCAAATGGTACGAAGGGCCGGCGAAAGAGGTGTTCGGCGCGATGCCCTCCTACCGCCAGTTGCTGCAGCCGCATAGCCAAGTGCACGAGGCCGTGCACCGCATGCTGGTTCTGCTCGAGCAGGGATGGGAGACCAACGAAAAGATACAGGACCAGATATTCGCCGCATTGCAGGAGGCCGAAGCCGGCAGCCAGGGCGTGATGCAGGTGATCGACCGCATGGCGGCCGAGAAACATCCGGAATTCAGCCAGAAACAATAAATACTGTCGGACTGAAGTCCGACCCACAAAACCATCACGCTCCCTGTGGGTCGGGTTTCAACCCGACATGCTTTTTTGAAATTCTTTGTCGGACTGAAGTCCGACCCACAAAACCATCACGCTCCCTGTGGGTCGGGTTTCAACCCGACATGCTTTTTTGAAATTCTTTGCCGGACTGAAGTCCGACCCACAAAACCATCACGCTCCCTGTGGGTCGGGTTTTAACCCGACATGTTTTTTTGAAATTCTTTGCCGGACTGAAGTCCGACCCACAAAACCATCACGCTCCCTGTGGGTCGGGTTTCAACCCGACATGCTTTTTTTGAAATTCTTTGACGGACTGAAGTCCGACCCACAAAACCATCACGCTCTCTGTGGGTCGGGTTTTAACCCGACATGCTTTTTTGAAATTCTTTGTCGGACTGAAGTCCGACCCACAAAACCGTCACACTCCTGTGGGTCGGGTTTTAACCCGACATGCTTTTTTGAAATTCTTTGTCGGACTGAAGTCCGACCCACAGAACCTGGGGCCTTTACCGTTTCCCGTATTCGCCCGCGACCACACGGTCGCGACCACCGCGCTTCGCCTGATACAACGCCGCATCGGCTGATTCGATCAGGGTCTCGATCGAATGCTGGTCGTCCGGCAGCACGGTTACCACCCCGCAACTGACCGCCACGAACTTGCTGTCGGTGGCGTAATGGACGACCTTTAGATCTCCGATCATCTGGCGTACCCGTTCGGCCATCCATAGCGCGCCATCCAGATCGGTCTCGCCCAGCACCAGCATGAACTCTTCACCGCCGTAACGCGCCGCGAGGTCGCTGGCGCGCGGTGCGGCGCGCGCGATCTGCGCTGCCACCTGCTTGAGGCAGTCATCCCCCGCCTGGTGGCCGTATTTGTCGTTGAACAGCTTGAAATAATCGATGTCGAGCATCACCAGCGACAGGGGCTTTTCCATGCGCTGGCAACGCCGCCACTCGCGCGACAGAAAATCGTCCAGCGCGCGGCGGTTGGCGATGCCGGTCAGCGCATCGGTGGTCGACAGCCGTTGCAGTTCGGCATTCGCCGCATCCAGTTTATGTGTGACCTCGACCAGATTGCGCTGCATCCCGACCAGGCGTTGCATGGCGCGCACCTTGGCGTGGAACACCATTTCGCTCACCGGTTTCACCAGATAGTCGTCGCCGCCGGCCGCAATGCCGCGTGCCAGGTCCTCATCACTATTCATCGCCGTCAGAAAAATGATGGCCGTCCATTCTTCCCCCTGCTCGGCCTTGCGGATTTTGCTTGCCACTTCGAAGCCGTCGATGTCGGGCAGTCTCGCGTCCAGCAACACGATGTCGGGATGCTCGCGGCGAAAAGTGCGCAGTGCCTGGGTGCCGGTTTCCGCGACCAGTGGATTTTCCACGCCCATGCCGGCGAGATAGCCGGTCAGCACCTTGACGGTCACTTTGCTGTCTTCCACCACGAGTATCTTGGGGGTGTTCGGTTGCTGTTTCATTATTCTTTTCCGTTGGTTGATTGCTGCAGGGTGGTGCGCGCCAGACACAGATCCTGCCAGGCGCGGGCCTTCTCCGCCGGGCTGCGCAGGAGGTAGGCGGGATGATAAGTCACAACGAGAGGAATCCCGTTGTAGGCATGCAGACTGCCGCGCAGTGAACCGAGCGTGGCTTCGCGCCCGAGCAGGGCCGTCGCGGCGGTCTTGCCCAGCGCGACGATGAGTTTCGGTTTGATCAGCGCGATCTGTTGTTGCAGATAAGGCAGGCAGGTGGCGATCTCGTCCGCTGCCGGCGTGCGGTTGGCCGGCGGGCGGCATTTGACGACATTGGCGATATACACGTTGTCGCCGCGTTTCAACTTGATCGCCGCCAGCATGGCGTCGAGCAGCTTGCCCGCCTGTCCCACGAACGGTTCACCCTGCGCATCTTCGTCCGCGCCGGGACCTTCGCCGACGAACAGCCAATCGGCCTGTTCGTCGCCCACACCGAACACTGTCTGCGTGCAGCCCGCGCGCAAGGCGCAAGCGGTGCAGTCGCGCACCTGCTGTTTTAGGGTGGCCCAGTCGCCAGCTACTTGTCGGACTGAAGTCTGACCGACTAACCCCGCCGCACCCTGTGGGTCGGGTTTTAACCCGACATGTCGCGCCAATCTTTCGGACTGCGTCGGACTGAAGTCCGACCCACACACACCCGCTGCTCCCTGTGGGTCGGGTTTCAACCCGACAGCCGGTTCCGCCGGCAATGGCGCATCGCGCCGCACCCACAGCGGGTACAGGTTCAACTCGCGCAACACGTTTTCGTCCCGGATGTTCACAGTTGTTTCCCCATCAATAGGGCGTCTTCGCGCCCATTCGGTGCCGGATAATAATCGCGGCGCAAGCCGATCTGGCCGAATCCGGTTGCACGGTAGAGGGCGATGGCGGGAGCGTTGGAGGCGCGCACTTCGAGCAGCATGCGGCGCATGTTCTGATGCCGCGCCAAAACCAGCATCGCCTCCAGCAACCGGCGCCCCAAGCCTTTTCGCTGATGCCCCGCATCGATCGCGATATTTAGTAATTCCGCCTCATCCACACCCGCCATCATCACGGCATAACCGGCGATTATCCGGTCCGGCTCAAGCAACTTGCATGGATAAGCGCTGCGCAGGGCATCGCTGAAATTGCCGCGCGTCCACGGATGCGCATGTACCGCGGTTTCGATGCGCAACACTTCGTCCAGATCATGATCGGTCATGTCGCGCAGGATCATCGCTGCCGCTCGCGTGTGGTCAGCGCCACCTTGTCGCGCAGATACAGCGGCAAGGCCAGCGCCGCATCCACCGCTTTGCCACCAGTGAATTCGCGCGCCGCGATACAAGCGACGGCATCAGCCTGCGGCACGGCCAGCGCCTCCACGCCGCACAACTGTGCGCCATAACGGGTGCGCAACGCATCATTCAGCGCAAATCCGCTGCCGCAGCCGAACCAGCCATTTCCTTCGACCAGGGGCGCATCTTCGGCCTTGCACAAACAGGGGGCGATCACTGTCGTCCACTCGCCGTCGCGTTTCTCATAAGCCGCGAGATACAACTCTTCCATGCGCGCATCCAGCGCGGCGATGACCTTTCCCCTGCCCGAGGCTTCAGCCAATGCCTCCAGGGTGCACACGCCGACTACCTGCAACCCCGCACCGAATGCCAGTCCCTGCGCCACGCTGCAGGCGATGCGCACACCGGTGAACGAGCCCGGCCCTTTGCCGAAGGCGATGCCGTTCATGGCTTGCAGCTTGCTGCCGCTTGCCTGGAGCAGATCGTCCACCATTGGCAACAGCATTTCGGAGTGCTTCTGCCCGACGCGTTCGCAACGCCCGCTCAGCGCACCGTCCCGCCACAGTGCGACCGAGCAGTATTCGGTGGAGGTTTCTATAGCCAGAATATTCAAAACGAAAATCCGCCACAGAGACACAGAAAGGCAGAGGCGACCCCGAAAGAAAATCCGCCAACGTTTTGCTTTGGTTTTGTCTTTCCCCGTGCCGCTGTGTCTCTGTGGTGAATGGTTTTGGCTTTCATGCTTTCAGTCCGCCAGTAGCAGCACCACCGCCTGCGCCGCGATGCCTTCACCGCGCCCGGTGTAGCCAAGCTGTTCGGTGGTGGTCGCCTTGACGTTGACGGCGTGTTTTTCCAGATGCAAATCGGCGGCGATGTTTTCAACCATCTGAAAAATGTGCGGTGCCATCTTCGGCGCCTGCGCGATGAGAGTCGCGTCCACATTGCCGACTCGCCAGCCCGCCGCGCGCACCCGGTGCAGCACTTCGCGCAACAGGATGCGGCTGTCTATGTCCTTGTATTTCGCCTTGGTGTCGGCGAAATGGCGCCCGATGTCGCCCAGCGCCGCCGCCCCCAGCAGCGCATCGCAAATAGCGTGCAGCAGCACATCGGCATCGGAATGGCCGAGCAGACCCTTGTCGTGGGGAATTTCCACGCCGCCGAGGACCAGCTTGCGGCCTGATACCAGTTGGTGAACATCAAAACCTTGTCCGATTCGCATTTCCGCCTTTCAAAAACGACGCGGGCCTCAACCCGTAAAGCCGGGTTGAGGCCCGCGCCGCGAGGGTTAGCCCCCGCGCGTCGCCCAGCGCGATGGGTTAAAAATACCAGCGCAATCCTGCCGAGCCAAAGATGCGCCGGGTCTTGGTCGAAACCTGGGTGCCGTCATTTTTACTCTGCTCAATCCCGCCGTCAAAGTCCAGCGTGAGCTGCTCGCCGACGGCATATTCGCCGCGCACCATTGGCGTCACCCGAGTGGTTACCGCATTGAACTGGTCGCTTTGACGGAACAGTTGCAGGGAAGCATCAACCGTCCAGCCGCCGTCAAAAACATTGTGATTATAGAAGAACAGGGACGAGTTGTTCACATCTCCGCTGCTGCCCAGGCTGCCGCTCAAGGACCAGATATCCCCGGCCCGGGACAAGCCGCTGCCAATAAGCTGGCCGCTCACGGTTTTTTCCGTGCCACGACCGGGAATCGCCGCCAGGAATCCCTGCGGGGTATTCGGCGTGCCACTGGCTGACAGCCCTGTGGTGTTGGACAGACGCAGGTCGCCCCCTGCCTGCCACTTGCCGCCAAACGGCACACTGACCCCGACCTGTCCGAGATTGGTCGTTGCCGTGCGCACCATGGCCAACTCGCGCAGGGCGCTGGCGGAAAGCACCTGTTGCAGGTCGTTGATGGACTGGGTCGAAGCCCCGTTCAGGGCGGTACGGATGCTCAGCGAGGGCGTCTTGCGATGGTCCAGCAGCATGTTCAGGGTCATTCCGCTCAAGCCCAGAGTCCCGCTCAATTGCACCGCATTCAGCGCGCTGAAATTGGTGTCGTAATCGAGCAAGGCATAGAGGGAGCGCTTGTCCTGAAAATAGCGCCATTCCGCGCCCACCGCCTGGCGGTCGGTCACCCCGTCGATGGTTTGGTTGATGGCATACGCGGAATAGGGACCGCGATCAACGCTGGCACCGTAAAATTTCGGTTCCGCGCCATTTGAATAGTCCACCAACTGGCCGGCCACACCGTTGACGCGCAACACCTGCGTATCGCCATAACCGGCGCTCAGCCCGTCAAAGCGTCCGCCGACACCACCACCATTACCCGATTGGCGGCCCAGCCGCGCCTGGTACTCACCAGAGCGCCCCTTGATATCGCCATACAGCGCGGTCACCCGGTTCTGCCGCGCCCGGCCGGAAAGGAAGTTTTTGACATGCGAACCGCGAAACACCATGCGTCCGTCAACGTCATCGGTCACATAGCGCCCGGTCACATCTTCGGTGGTAACCAGCATGGATTGATCGGTTAGCGAAATCGATTGCTTGTCCACCGTGTTGTTGAAGGTGGTGGCCGAATCGATCTTGCTGCGGCTGGCGTAGTAACGGGAAGTGATGCCGCCAAAAGTGCTCCAGCGCGCGGCCTGTTTTTTGGCCGTTGCCTCCTCGATGCCCTGCCCGCTTTGCTGCCCGCCCAACGCGGCCAAACGCTGCATCACCACCGCCACCGAAGCACCCTGCGGGTACAGGTTCAAATACAGATCGTATTCCGTTTTGGCTTTATCGAATTGCCCGGCGCGTTCGCGCGCAACGCCCACCCATTCCTGCGCGGTTTCGGTGTAATCGTTGGGCGGCAACAGCAGTAGCTTGTTCAGCGCGGCAATCGCCTCTTCGTTCTTTTTGGCCGCCAACGCCGCGCGCGCCTCGGTCATCAGGGCAAAACCCTGCCGGTTGTTCGCGGCCAGATTGGCATCCGCGGGCAGAGTGGCAGGCAATGCCGCCACGACCGGCAACAAAGGCAGGGAAACTCGTTCTGCGGGGGCGCGATCCGGCTTGATGGTCAGCAAAAAACTGCGCTGATCCGGCCCGGGCGCCACGCTGAACTGCGCTTCCCGCGCAAACTCGATCACCAGTCGCGGCTTGGTCTGCTGGTCGCGCGTGGTCACGGTGAACGCCGGAAACAAGCCGGACGGGGGCGAGCGGCGCACTTCGTTATCCACCCACGGCTCGTCCACCACCACACCCTGTACCCGCTCGTAGAAAATCTCCATCGTCTGGCCGTTCCCCGCCGGAAAATGGCGCAAATAACGCACCGGCGCGTTCAAATGGATGGTCGCCACAATCCCGCCGCTCTGGTATTCCAGCGTAACATCCTCCAGCGGCTGTGCCAGTGCGCTACCGATTCCCGCCACGCACAGCGCACACAACACCCATAACCGTTTAATCAAAGACATCGTTCCCCTCCAAAAATCAATTCGTTGTCCAATCAGCACACCCTGGTGACAGGAAACCATTCCGCTCAATCCCAGTTAATGAAAGACGACCCCCTGTTGCCCGCCGGACGATGGCAGCCGGATTGCGAGCAATCGTCGCCGGATTTCATCCCCTCATGGCCGATACTCTTCTGCTCAATGTTGCCGAGGAAATTGCTCGCACCCTTGAGGTGGCAGGTGGTGCACACCGGAGAGACAAAACCATGCAGGGTCGCGCCGGTGCGCACCGTGCCACCGACATGACAACTGCTGCACTTGGTACCGGCATTGAACGGAATGTGATTGGAGGGCAACGCCCCCAGCGCGGGCAGCCAGGCAGTGGTGGTGGTATGGCATTCATCGCACTCCATCGGCCAGCCGTTGAAGCCGCTGTGGCCCGAGGGTTGACCCTGCGCCAGCGCCCCGTTGAGGTGGCAGCTCGAACACAGCCCGCCGGTGTTGTGCTTGAAGCGGTTGGGGAACCAGGCGACGTAGTTGTGGCAGGAATCGCATTCCACCGTGCCTTTGATCTGCGGGGCGACATGGGAAGCGGGCTTGCGGTTTGGCGTAGTCACCTGCGCATCGCCGGGAAAGCCGTGGCAGGACGAACAAACCGCGCTGACGCCATTGTGGTTCCAGCTCGCCGGCAACCAGGCAAAAGTGCGGTGGCAGTTATCGCAGGACTGGGTCGATTTGTTGCCCGTCGCATGGCTGGCCGGCTTGCCTTCGGCCAGGCGCCCGAAATGGCAGTTGCGGCATTGGCCGGGCACCGCCGAGCCGTGGTTGAAACGCGCGCCCAGCCAAGAGTGCGAGTAAAAGTGGCAACTCTCGCACGGCGCGTCGGTCACGATATGGCTGTTCGGCTTGGGCGTGGCGATGACCCGCTTGCCCATCGCATGGCAGCCGTCACAGTTGCGCGGCGTGCCCTTGAACAGGCCGCCGACGTGGCAAGTTTCACAAGCCGCCGCCGCGTGCCCGCCGGTCAGCGGGAAGCCGGTGGCCGCATGATTGAAGCCGCGCCCCGCCTCTGCCGGGGCGGCAGTCGCGTGTGCCGACGCCAGGGCCAGCACAAGGGCAAACAGCCCCGCAATAATTCTTCCTGTTTTTTGCATGACATCGCTCCTTAAAAATTCACCCAACCCGGGATTGCATTGCCGGACTCAAGTCCGCCCCACCTATCGCGCAGCCGCGCCCATCCGCACCGTCTTCCAGTCGTTGCCTTCATGGCAACGCTCGCAGCGGTCGCCAAAACTGCCGTTGTGCACGTCGTCGCGCGCGTGGCAGCTGCCGCACACGGTTGATGTCAACACCTTGCCCGGCATCGGCTTGCTGTGGCAGGCGTAGCACTTGTTGGCGGTCTTTTTGTGCGGCCCGTCCAGCTTGAAATTGGTCTTGTTGTGATCAAAGTCCCATGCCCCCCAGGCGCGGGAGGAATGGCAGACTTGGCATTCGGTGCCGAATCTGCGCTTGTGCACTTTCGCATCGTCTTTTTCATGGCATGACCAGCAGTCCGACTTGGCATCCTTGAAGGTGGGCGCCAGGTGGCACTTCTTGCAGGCGACAATGCCGTGCCTGCCGAGTAGAGGGAAGGTGGACATGCGGTTGTGGTTGAACTTGTCCGCCTTCTTCCACGATTCCTCGACGTGGCACGTCTCGCACTTCTTGCCTTCCTGGCCCTTGTGCGACTTGTCATCATCCTTCTGGTGGCAACTGATGCAAGCCTGCTGCAATTTTTCCTTGAACAGATCGCCCTTGTGGCAGGCGGTGCACTTCGCCTGCTTGTGTTTGCCCAACAGCGGGTACTTGGTTTGCTTGTCGTGGTTGAATTTGATCTTCTTCCAATCGTCCTCGACGTGGCAGCTCTCGCACTTGACGCCAAAGTTGCCCTTGTGCGCCTTGTCGTCGTCCTTCTTGTGGCACGACGCGCAGGTCATCTGCAGCTTGTCCTTGTACAGGTCGCCCTTGTGGCAGGCGGTGCACTTCAGCGGCGGTGACTTGTGTTTGCCCAGCAGAGCAAATTTGGTCTGCTTGTCATGGTCGAACTTGATCTTGTTCCAGTCGTCCTCGACGTGGCAGCTTTCGCACTTGCTGCCGAAATTACCCTTGTGCGCCTTGTCGTCGTCTTTTTTGTGGCAGGCACTGCACAGCTTGGGCGTGCCCTTATATTTCTTGTCGATGTGGCACTTGTCGCACTTCACTTCCCGGTGCTTGCCCAGCAGGGGGAATTTGGTCTTGTCGTGGTCGAACTTGGTGGTCTTCCAGTCCTTTTCGCTGTGGCAGGTCTCGCACTTCGGCCCCAGTTTGCCCTTGTGCGCCTTATCGTCGTCCTTTTTGTGGCAGGAGACGCAGGTCATCTGCAGCTTGTCCTTGTACAGGTCGCCCTTGTGGCAGGCCACACACTTCAATGGCGGCGACTGGTGTTTGCCCAGCAGGCGGAATTTGGTGTTTTTGGTGTGATCGAACAGGATTTCCGGCCACCCCTTGTCGACGTGGCAGGTCTCGCACTTCTTGCCGAAGTTGCCCTTGTGCGCCTTTTCGTCATCCTTCTGGTGGCAAGAGACGCAGACCTTGGGCGCATCGCGGAACTTGACGCCGGGCTTGTGGCAGCTGTCGCATTTGATCTTGTCACCCACGACGTGTTTGCCCTTCAGCTCGAAATCGGTCAGCTTGTGATCGAACTTGTCATGCTCGAACGCGGCCGCCTTGAACTCGCGCCCCTTGTGTTCGCTATGGCATGCCTTGCATTCCTTGGCGCTGTCAATGCGCCCGTGATGGCCGGTTTTGTCCGCAACATCCTTGCCGATCTCCTTGTGGCAGTCGCTGCACAGTTGTGACTGCGCCTTCTTGTCGAATTTCTTGTGGCACAGCTCGCACTTCTCTTCTTCCTTGACGTGCCCCTTGATGACATCGCCCGGCATCAGTAATTTATTGGCACCCGCCTGCAACGGCAGGGTGAAGAGGAAGCAGAGCAGAAGAAGTGTGCGCGGCAACATGGCGAAGTCTTTATTCAATCAGTAAGCGTGAACCGCATACACGTGATAGACGGCGGCGAACACCATCATAAACACCAGCGGAATATGGAAAATGTGCCACCAGGAAAACAGGCGCTCATAGGTGTGGAACTGCGCCGTGTCGCGCACGGCCTTGACATAGGTGACGATCTTTTCGCGATATTCCTGCTGCAAGCTTTCCATTGCCGCGATCTGGGCGGGGGTGAAATGCTCCGCCCGCGCCTTTTCCTGCATTACCGCGCGCAATTCTCGCGGCAACCGGCGGACAAGACTGAAAGTCTGTAACCCTGTCTTGAAGAAATTGGCAAACCCGTAACCGGATTCCCTGGCGTAGCGAAGCCCCCCGGCACGAAAATCCTCCAGCGCGCGTTCCACCTCCGGGGCAAACTCGAACATCGACTTGACCTCGCCGGCCTGCGCCATCTCGGCCTGCAACTCGTTCATCGTCGCCTGCCGGCCATACAGGCCGTGGTGAATCTTGGTATAGAAGAAACGGCCAAAGGTGCCGCTGCCAGACACCAGCAGCATACAGTACATCGCCACTGCCGCATTGAGCGAGCCGGTCGGGTGAATGAACGGGATGTACACGTGATAAGTCGAGTGAAAGATGATGAACAGCGGGCCCAGAATACCCAGCACCATGTGCCACTTGAACCAGAACGGCAGAAAGCCGAAATTCTCCAAAAACGGCCAGCGTTTGCGCAGCGGGTAAAACAGCAGCAGCAGCATCATCAGGCCGCCGATCAGGCCGAGGTTATAGCCGAAGTCGAACAACTCCTCGCCCGGCCTGTACAGCGTCTGCGGATAAACCACAAAATAGCCGGCGAAGGTAATCAGGCCGACAATGCTGATGAAGATCACCCAGCGCAGGTGTTCGGATTGTTTTTTTGTTCGCGTCAAACTTGTAACCCTTAAATTGGGAGTGGCATCATAACCGAATCCGGCTCAAAACATCCCGGCCGCCTAGCCGGTGTTTCTTTCCGTTTGTCGGAAAATCCGCCGCCGCGTAGAATCGCCGCGGCTCGGATGCTAGGCCTTGGATTAAGTTCCGCACAAAGGAACCCAAAGGTGCAATTCTCTGTCTGCCACCCCGCTACTCCCCACAATCCAGTCGACTATTCACCATGCCAATTCCGGACTACGCCATTTACCTGATTCCGCTGATCTTCATTCTGACCTTTTATGTCGGAAGGCGAAAAAAATCCGAGAAAAAGTCAGTCATTCAGATGAATGAAGCCATTTCCCAGGGACTGACCGAACCCGCCTCACTGCATCCAGTGATCGATCCGGTACGATGCCTCGGTTCGGGCAGTTGCATCAGAGCCTGCCCGGAACAGGCACTGGGCATGATCAAAGGCAAAGCGGTACTGATCAACCCGACCCACTGCATCGGCCACGGCGCATGCGCTGCCGCCTGCCCGCAGGATGCGATCACCCTGGTGTTCGGCACCGAGAAACGCGGCATGGACATCCCGCAGGTCGACCCGGCTTTCGAGACCAATGTGAAAGGCATCTTCATCGCGGGCGAACTGGGGGGCATGGGACTGATCCGCAAGTCCGCCAGCCAGGGCGCACAGGCGATGGATTCGATCGTCAAACTCAAAGGCAGCGCGAACGATTACGACGTGGTCATCGTCGGCGCTGGCCCCGCCGGGATGGGTGCCGCACTGGGTGCCATCCAGCACAAGCTGCGCTACCTGATTGTGGAGCAGGAAGTCTCGCTTGGCGGCGCGATTTTCCAATATCCGCGCAACAAGATCGCGATGACCGCGCCGGTCAAACTGCCGGTGGTCGGCGAGATGCATTTCAAGGAAGTGTGCAAGGAAAAACTACTGGAATGGTGGCTGGGCATCATCGAAAAGACCGGCATCAAGATCAACTATAACGAGCGCATGGAGAACGTGACTCCGTACGACAACGGCTTCATCGTCAAGACCAGTCAAAGCGAATACAAAACACGCAGCGTGCTGCTTGCCATCGGCCGCCGCGGCACCCCGCGCAAACTCGGCGTGCCCGGCGAAGAGTTGCCCAAAGTGGTGTATCGCCTGATTGACCCGGAGCAATACCGCAATATGCACGTCATCGTGGTCGGCGGCGGCGACAGCGCGGTCGAAGCCGCGATGGCGGTGGCGGCGGAGCCCGGTACCACCGTCTCATTGTGCGCGCGCGGGGATGAATTCGGCGCGGCATTCGGCGGTGCCAAACCGAAAAACCGCGACAAGCTGAAAGCCATGATCGACGCGGGCAAAATCAAGCTGTACCTGAAGTCTGCGGTCAAGTCGATCAAGCCGGAAACCGCCGTCGTCAAATTCGGCGACGAGGAAACGGAGATACCCAACGACGGCATCATCGTCTGCGCCGGCGGCACGCTGCCCACCCCGTTCCTGAAACAGATCGGCGTGATGGTGGAGACCAAGTTCGGCACGGCTTGAGCATTGATACGGCAACAAAAAGGCCTGCGCAAAATGCAGGCCTTATTTACTGGTGCCGCTTGTCGGATTCGAACTGACGACCTACCGCTTACAAGGCGGTTGCTCTACCAACTGAGCTAAAGCGGCTAGGTTCAAACTGGTGGGTCGGCCGAGATTCGAACTCGGGACCAACGGATTAAAAGTCCGCTGCTCTACCGGCTGAGCTACCGACCCCAAAAAGAGCGCGCATTATACGGATTAAGGCCCGCGAGTCAAACCGTGCGCGCTTCAAACTGCGCGGTAAGCGGTGGGATCCGGGATTCCCGCCGCGCGAAATCCCTCGCGCCGCAGACGGCAAGAGTCGCAGCGACCGCAGGCTTGACCCTGTTCGTCAGCCTGGTAA
>Ga0210034_1002928_pt1 | contig 12719 bp, 10 predicted proteins | sample CryGeymeta201505_FD_185466 | JGI IMG/M metagenome (GOLD analysis project Ga0210034, IMG submission 185466) | Groundwater microbial communities from Crystal Geyser aquifers in Utah, USA - Crystal Geyser metaG 2015-05 (SPAdes) (version 2) | ecosystem: Environmental > Aquatic > Deep subsurface >... | reverse complement strand
CAAAAATTTTATATTAAGTTTTTGGGGCTATAGCTCAATTGGCAGAGCGCCGCCCCTGCAAGGCGGAGGTTATCGGTTCGACTCCGATTAGCTCCACTATATTCCCGATTTTTCGGGAATTTTGTTCTTTGAAAGATTGAAAGAGTAAAAACGAAATTTCGAAAGTAGTTTTACTGAGCCAAAAAAAATAATAATTAACAAAATTATCGAGCACATATTATCTATGTATAGAAATTTTGGTTAAGTTACTAAGGGCATACGGTGGATGCCTTGGTACGAGAAGCCGATGAAGGACGCGACTACCTGCGATAAGCCTCGGATAGGTGGAAATAACCTAAGACCCGAGGATCTCCGAATGGGGCAACCCGCTTAGAGTAATGTCTAAGCATCTGCAGCTGAATACATAGGCTGTTTGAAGGCAACCCAGGGAACTGAAACATCTAAGTACCTGGTGGAAGAGAAAACAATAGTGATTTCCTGAGTAGTGGCGAGCGAAAGGGAAACAGTCTAAACCGTCTAACGTGTTAAAGGAAGTGACCGTTGCGTTAGCGGTGTCGCGGGGCATGATTAGGCCTAATTACTGATAAGCCGAAGAGTAAAAAATTATATTATTAACTGAATGTTCTGGAAAGTTCAACCATAGAGGGTGATAGTCCTGTAAGTGAAAATAATATAACTCTTTGAAACATGTTCCCAAGTACCGCGGAGTAAGTGGAATTCTGTGGGAATCTGCCAGAACCATCTGGTAAGACTAAATACTCTCTCGTAACCGATAGTGCAGCAGTACCGTGAGGGAAAGGTGAAAAGTACTCCTATTAGGAGAGTGAAATAGTACCTGAAACCGTATGCTTACAAGCAGTTGGAGTCTTGATTTATCAGGATGACAGCGTGCCTTCTGGATAATGAGCCTACGAGTTACTCGTACGTTGCAAGGTTAATCCTTTAAGAGGAGCAGCCGAAGCGAAAGCAAGTCCTAACCGGGCGATTAAGTAACGTGCGGTAGACGCGAAACCGGGTGATCTACCCTTGTCCAGGATGAAGTCCCGGTAACACGGGATGGAGGTCCGAACTAATGTGGGTTGAAAACCGCTTGGATGAGGTGAGGGTAGGGGTGAAAGGCCAACCAAACTCGGAAATAGCTCGTATTCCTCGAAATAGCTTTAGGGCTAGCCTCGAGTATATAGTGTGTAGGAGGTAGAGCACTGATTGGGCTAGGGCTGTCACAACGGTACCAAACCCAGACAAACTCCGAATTCCTATCACATGTTTCTCGGGAGTCAGGCAGTGGGGGATAAGCTTCATTGCCAAAAGGGAAACAACCCAGACCGCCAACTAAGGCCCCCAAGTAGCAGTTAACAGAGAAAGGATGTTCGGTTGCTTAGACAACTAGGATGTTGGCTTAGAAGCAGCCATTCATTTAAAGAGTGCGTAATAGCTCACTAGTCAAGCGACCGAGCGTCGACAATTCTCGGGACTTAAATTGCTCGCCGAAGTTGCGGATTCTCAACTTACGTTGAGAGTGGTAGAGGAACATTCTATGGGCATCGAAGGTGTGGTGTGAACCATGCTGGAGCGCATAGAAAAGCAAATGTAGGCATTAGTAACGATAATGCGGATGAAAAATCCGCACACCGAAAGTCTAAGGTTTCCTGAGCAATGTTAGTCATCTCAGGGTTAGTCGGATCCTAAGCCGAGGCTGAAAGGCGTAGGCGATGGAAAACAGATTAATATTTCTGTACCTGGTAAATTTTGTTTGAGCGTAAGGAGGGACGCAGGAGTGAAGGTTAGCCACCTGATGGTTTAGGTGGTCTAAGCACGTAGGCTGGAAGAGTAGGCAAATCCGCTTTTCCTTAAGGCCGAGATGCGAACGGGTGGATGTATTTCCTGAACTAACCGTAATCATACTGCCGAGAAAATCTTCGTACGCGAAAAATTTATCAGTCCGTACCGCAAACCGACACAGGTAGACGGGATGAGTATTCTAAGGTGCTCGAGTGAGCCGTGGTTAAGGAACTCGGCAAATTAGCTCCGTAACTTCGGGATAAGGAGCGCCTCGATTAGGTGAAAACCTTCGCGGTTCTAGCCGAAAGAGGCCGCAGTGAAAAGGCCCAAGCGACTGTTTAACAAAAACACATGTCTCTGCGAAGTCAATCAAGACGATGTATAGGGACTGACACCTGCCCGGTGCTGGAAGGTTAAGAGGAGATGTCAATCCCGCCGCAAGGCGGGACGAAGCTTTGAATCGAAGCCCCAGTAAACGGCGGCCGTAACTATAACGGTCCTAAGGTAGCGAAATTCCTTGTCGGGTAAGTTCCGACCTGCACGAATGGTGTAACGATTTGGGCACTGTCTCAACCACGGGCTCGGTGAAATTGTGGTACCGGTGAAGACGCCGGTTACCCGCATATGGACGGAAAGACCCCGTGCACCTTTACTGCACCCTAATATTGGGTTCGGGTAAGGCATGTGTAGCATAGGTGGGAGGCTTTGAAGCCGGGGCGCTAGCTTCGGTGGAGCCTAAGGTGAAATACCACCCTTGTTTTGCCTGGATTCTAACCTCGACCCGTGAATCCGGGTTAGGAACAGTGTTAGGCGGGTAGTTTGACTGGGGCGGTCGCCTCCTAAAATGTAACGGAGGCTCTCAATGGTTCCCTCAGCATGGTTGGTAATCATGCGGCGAGTGTAAACGCAAAAGGGAGCTTGACTGCGAGACTTACAAGTCGAGCAGGTGCGAAAGCAGGAGTTAGTGATCCGACGGTAGCGAGTGGAAGTGCCGTCGCTCAAAGGATAAAAGGTACGCCGGGGATAACAGGCTGATCTTACCCAAGAGTTCATATCGACGGTAAGGTTTGGCACCTCGATGTCGGCTCATCGCATCCTGGGGCTGAAGAAGGTCCCAAGGGTTTGGCTGTTCGCCAATTAAAGCGGTACGTGAGCTGGGTTCAGAACGTCGTGAGACAGTTCGGTCCCTATCCTATGCGGGCGCAGGATACTTGAGAAGGGTCGCTTCTAGTACGAGAGGACCGAAGTGAACGTACCTCTAGTGCACCAATTATCGCGCCAGCGGTATCGTTGGGTAGCTATGTACGGTAGTGATAAGCGCTGAAAGCATCTAAGCACGAAGCACGCTTCAAGATGAGGTATCCCTGCCGATTTATCGGCACTGAAGACTCCTCGGAGATGACGAGGTTGATAGGCTGCAGGTGTAAGTTCCGTAAGGAATTCAGCCGAGCAGTACTAATAAGTCGTGAGGCTTAATCATTTAATTTTTACCCATAGGTAAATTTAATATGTGCCCATTTTTGGCTCTACTCTTTCTTCTTTCATTTTATTTTTTATTAAGTTTAATTTTGGTGATTATAGCCAGGGTGAAACACCTCTTCCCATTCCGAACAGAGAAGTTAAGACCTTGTACGCCGATGGTACTGCATGCGCAGGTGTGTGGAAGAGTAGGTAGTTGCCAAAATTTTTATTGAATCCCGCCCTGTGCGGGATTTTTTATTTTAAATCCATCATTCAACTTGTATCAATTTTTACTATTCAACTTCAATATTCTTTTTATTATTTCGTCAATTTTATAAAGCTTAGTTTAGGTGATTATACCCGGATGAAAGACTTTTCCCATTCCGAACAGAGAAGTTAAGACCTTGTACGCCGGTGCTACTACATGCGTCCCGCCATTTCGGGATGTGGGAGTCCCGCTCTTGCGGGATAAAATCCGGTAGTTGGCAGGTTTTTAATTTAATCCCAATCAATTTTCGGTTAGGATTTTTTTTGTCATTTAAGGCTCTTTAAGAACCATTGTTTATTGAATCATAATTGAATAACGAATAATGAACCACCGCAAAGCGGGACAGGCAAGGAATAATGAACTTCAAAGTGAATTCAATCTGTATTTTAACTTCATATTCAAAATTCCTTGTTCGATATTCGATATTCTTTCTCTCTCTTTTTCCATTCTCCAATTTATTCGCAAGTTTAGAAAATTTCTGTTTCAACTTAATATTTTGGTGAAGTGTTAAACTGGAATATCTTAAAATTATCTTGTTAAATTATTTCATTAGTTGTATTTTAACCAAAGATAAAAGAATAAAAACCATTTTTGTTTTTATTTGCCCAATTAGCTGTCTATCTGTACATTGAGAAATATATTTTTTGATTCTAAATCCAAATAACTAAATGTTAAGTGAACTAGAAAAAAAACAGATAAGGGAAAGGATACTTTCAAAGTTTAAACCTGAGAAGATTATCTTATTTGGTTCGCAGGCGCGCGGTACAGCCGATGAAAAAAGCGATATAGACCTTTTAGTTATAGCCAGTATAACTGAAGATAGATTTATAATGATGAACAAAATGTGTAGCTGGCTGCTTGCGCTTAATCATGCCTTTGATGTTATTATTTTAACCGAAAAAGAATTTGAACGGGATAAAAAATACCCCGGCACTATAGCACGCTATGCTACTAAAGAGGGAATAATTCTGTATGAACGATGAAAGAAAAGAACTTGTAAAGCTGTTTGGAAACGGGCTTTTAAAGAAAACGATTCCATTTTATTTGAACATGATATTTATAATGGTTTTCAATAATTTGTATTTTAGAAATAAAAAATATGCTTTTATTCGAATGGGATCAATCTAAAGCAAAAAAGAATATAAAAATTCATAATGTGTCTTTCGATGAAGCAAGCACAGCTTTCAAAGATACTTTATCATTAGCAATTTATGATCCTCTTCACTCCGATCAAGAAGATAGATTTGTATTAATAGGCATGTCCTATATTAATCGACTTATAGTTGTAGTCTATACAGAACGAGGTGATAAAATAAGAATTATAAGTGCGAGAAAAGCAATAACCAATGAAAGAAAACAATATGAAGAGAATGCGAAAAGATCCGGATATGCTTGAAGAATATGACTTCAGCAAAGGGATAAGAGGCAAATATTCAAAAAAGTTTAAGGAAGGCGCTAACGTAGTGGTTATAGAACCAGATGTAGCTAAATATTTTTCTGATCATGACTCTGTAAACCAAGCATTGCGTTCATTAACTCAGATTATAGCAAAGCATAAAAAACTATCTAAGAGTTTGCTTTAGTAATTACCATTAAAATCTTGAAAGTCTGCAATATTGGAAACTACTCTTAGCTTGTTTTTATTAGACTACCTAAATTGATTTCTTAATGTATGTTAAAGGAAACAAAAAAGAAAGAAATAATGCACATACTACTGCGCCATAAAGAAAGGGGATGGATTATTTCTAATCTTATGAATCCTTTCCCAACAGAAGGAAATATTGATAATAAATAAATGCTATTCGTATCACCGGATGATTGTTAAGACTTTAAGTAAAATGATTTCTCATAATGTATTTTGTAAGAAACATAATATAAAAAGTGAGATGTTATGAAAGAAATAAGTTATGTCGTTTGGAAAGAAGATAAATACTTTATCTCTAAATGCTTGAATGTTGAAGTATCTTCTTTCAGAGAAACGATTGAAGAAGCTATTTCAAACTTGAAAGAAGCTGTCGAATTGTTTTTTGAAAATGAAACGTTCGAGTTCCCGGAAATTCAGTCAATAATTTTAGGCAAAGATAAAGTTTATGCCTAAACCTTATTCGACAAAAAATAAACTTTAAAGGAATACCATGAAATTTAACATCATTTTAGAAAAAGCTGAAGAAGGCGGGTATAATGTTAAAGTCCCTGCTTTAGATGGTTGTTTTACACAAGGAGACACCGAGGAAGAAGCAATGGACAATGCTAGAGAAGCAATTATCTGTTATTTAGAAGGTCTGGAAAAAGTAAATCAAATTAAATCTTCCCCGGAAGTAACGGTTAAAGAATTGGAGGTTCTTCTTTGAGTAAAACTTTCTCCGCGAAAGATGTTTTAAAAGCTCTAAGAAGGTTGGGTTACTATGTTGATCATCAACGGGGAAGCCATATTTTTCTTCATAATCTCGAGAAGAATAAAAGTGTCATTATTCCAAACCATAAGGAACTTAAAAAAGGGACTCTAAATAATATCTTGAAAAAGGCAGAGTTGACCATTGAAGAATTAAAAGAACTTATCTAAGTCACCTTACGCAAAAATTGTCCGTTAGCTAACGGATTATAGAAGCTTCACTTCGATTTACAATACAATTTCAGACTTCTGCGTAAGGTGAGTTATCTAACAAATGACCTTTCTTAATCCAGCAGTTTTATTCGGACTTCTTGCGGCATCCATCCCGGCGCTGATTCATCTTTTCAATATACGGTAACTGAAAAAAGTTGAATTCAGTACGCTCATCTTTTTAAAAGAACTGCAAAAAAATAAAATAAGAAAAGTGAAGTTAAAGCAGTGGCTGCTCCTTCTGCTTTGTAAAATGATTTCTCATAATGTATTTTATAGGAAACATATTTTTAAATATATTGAGGTCCGCAATGAACAGCATTAAAATTGTGATTGAACATCATGAGGATGGATACATTGGCTATCCTTTGGGCTTTGTACGGGGGGCGATTGTTGGGCAAGGGGATACATATGTTGCCGCCCTTAAGGACACCGAAAGCGCAATCCAATTCTTCATTGAACATTACGGAAAGGATGAATTCTTAGAACATCTTGCAGGGGGTAATTCTACTATAGACGCTTATATAGCTGAAGCAGCAATTTCCTAATGAAATTTCCAGTTGATGCTCCAAAGGCAAATGTAATAAAAGCATTCAAAATTCTCGGGTTTGTCGTTGTGCGTAAAGGAAGCCACATAATAATGGAACGCCCCAATCCTGATGGTACTAAAACACCACTTGTACTGCCAAATCACCGATTCATAAAATCAAGCACACTGCGTTCTATATTGACTCAATCGGGCGTTGAACGTAATGAATTTCTTGATTCATATTCTAAGATATAAACGCCCAATTTTTTTTTGTAAATTGATTTCTCATAATGTATATTATAGGAAACCCAGTGAATAAAAGAACTTATGTGGGGAAATAATTTCACTTAATTTTTAAGTTGTTTAATTATAACAGCTTAGTTATAACTAAAAATCTTTCGAAAATCTATTTTCGACTTTTTACCCTGAACCGCCTGCGAGTTTTACCACAAGTTATTGTAAAGGAACTACTTACTACCTCTTATTTATTTAGCGAATTCCCGTCCCTTCGAAAATAACCACATCAGTACAGATAACTTATTTTATTTTGTTTGCCAACCTCTTATTTGCCGTGTAAATATAAATGTCCGGTTCAGTATTTTCGCAAGCGGTAGCGCTAAATTCTATAATAACCAATTTTCGAGGAGTAAAATATGAAAGAAGTTATAAACACAACATCGTTTAATATAAATAGACAAAAAACCAAATTTAGTTGAAAATATTTCAAAGAGTCGATCTTCATTATGCTACCTTTTCTTCTTCTAATTTCAATTCACTGCGAAGCGCTAAGGTCAAAATCCCTACAGGCTAATCTTAGTTATTAAGCTCACCTTACGCAGAATTTGTCCGTTGGCTAACGGACGAAGCGGTAGCTTCGTAAAAAATTGGTATTTTTTACGAAGCTTCGCTTCGATTTACAATATAGTTTCGAACTTTTGCGTAAGGTGAGTTATTAAGGTTAAAATATTATGGCGGAATGATTTTATATTATTCCAGTATTATGATAATACAATAAAGCATAATTTATATATATCCCCAAGCCTAAAGTATAATTTAATTTATCATCCCGCCTTAATATTTTAACCTCAACAAAAATGAAAAAAATCTAAAATATTATTTCTTTTGTTAGATATAGATAATAAATTAGCCGGGTAGTTTAAGAATCAGATGTAAATAAACGGAGATTGTATGCCTTATTTAATTATGAAAATTGTCCACTTATTAGCTGTGATTATGTTTGTTGGGAATATTATATCGGCTGTGTTTTGGAAATATTATGCGGACAAGAGAAAAGATGCCCGGCTGATTGCATTTACTTTTGATGGTATCAGGAAAAGTGATAAAATTTTTACTATGCCCGGCGTTACGATTTTAATATTGTTCGGTATAGGAGGTGCTTTGCATCGCGGTTTCAATTTAATAACAACAAGTTGGATTTTGTGGTCAGAAATTTTAATTATTATTTCGGGTGCAGCTTATATGGCGAAGGTTGCGCCGGTTCAAAAAAAAATATCGGCGCTTGCTAATAATCCAGAAAAATTCAATTGGGAAGAATATAATAAACTTGCCAGAACCTGGACGATTTGGGGAACCATTGCTCTAATTGCTCCTTTAGCTGCAGTTGTATTGATGACTTTAAAATGATAATCATGCGTTTCCTTTTTAAAATTTTTACAGTATTACTAATCGGTCTGATATTTTATCCAATTAATATTTTTGGGCAGAGTGATGAATTTTCAGGTTATGAGTTTGAGAGTTTTACTGTACAGGATGGATTATCAAGCGATATTGTCTATTCGCTTCTTCAGGATAAAGAAGGATATATTTACGTTGGTACAAGTACTGGATTGGATAGATATGATGGAATAAGATTTTCAAAGATGCCAATTTTATCTACAACAACAACACATAAACAAAACCCAATTCGGTGTTTAGCCGAGGATGAGGAAGAGAATATATGGATTGGCAGTAGATTAAGTGGTTTGATTAAATATGATAAAAAGAATAAATACTTCACCCATTTCAATCAAAATCCCTACCAAAACAGTATATCTGACAACTTTATCTGGGCGGTCATCTGCGATACCGGCAACATAATTTATGCGGCAACAAGAAGCGGCGTTGATAAGTTTGACACTAAAAAAGAGTTGTTCTCAAAACTGGAAAATGAATCTTCAGTGTCCGGTATTTTTAGGTTTATAAAGGACGATAAAAATAGAATTTGGGCGCGTAGTTCAAAAGGTGTTTTAATATTGTATCCTAAATTGATGAAACTTCGATTAGTAGATTTTTCAAATTTGAATATGAACTTAAATTCTTTAGGAACAATTATCGAAGAGCCTGGCTCGGAAGGAAGAGTGTTTTGGATATCAGCAAATAATTTGTTTGTACGAATTGATATTAAAAGTAGAGAAACAGATAAATTCGATCTATTGAAACTCGATCCTAATTTGGATAAAGGACGAATAACAAATTTTCTCTTCGATAAAAATGGCGATCTCTGGATTGGTTCGAGAGACGGGCTGGGAATACTTAAAAAAAACAAAAACAACTTCAACTATATCCCTTTAGTAAACAATAAGTTTAAAGCGCCAGGTTTTTCGGGCAATACTATTTCAGGCATATTGCAGGATAAAGCAGGGGTAATATGGGTAAGCACCGAAAATGGTGGAATAAATAAATACGAACAAAGAAAAATTGTGGTTAGCCCTTTTGACGACTCAATTTCAAAACGATACCGGGATATACTATCTGTACAATTAGTAGCTAATAAGCTTTATTTGGGCGTTAAGCAAGGATTATTGGAATACGATTTAACTTCGAAAGAACAAAAAGTATATGATAATTTAAATAGTTCGCCGAAGAAATATTCCATTAGATTAACCGATATTTATCAACAGCCATCCGACCCTAATATTTTATGGATTGCATCAGCGGAGGAGGGGATTCATAGGTTCAACATCAAAACCAAATTACTTGAAAAATTTTGGCGTCGTGAGATGATTAAAGTTTTATCTTATGATTGTGTAATGGAAGATGATAATCAAAATATTTGGTTTGGAACGACATCTTCAGGAATATATAAATATTTCCCAAAATCTGATTCAATATATTCTTTCTCCAACAACGCGAATAAATCAGCGCCCAAAGGAGGAATAACCGTTCTTTATAACACTAAAAAGGGAGGTATATGGATTGGAACAGACGGCGATGGTTTGCATAAATACAATTCACTTAAAGATGATTTTATAAACGATATCCTTTCCAGGAAAGATTCCACTCTTAAAAATTTAATAATTAATGCAATTAAAGAAGACGCAAATGATAATTTATGGATTGGTACAAGCAGAGGTTTAGTAAAGCTAAACGTTTTAACAAATGAATTTAAGTTATATCCCTTAGAGTCTAAATCAAGAAAAGCAGCGGTATTATCGCTGGAGTTTGATAGTAGTGGTAACTTATGGGTTAGTTCTATGTACAATATTTGCCGCTTTGATATTCGGCGGGAAATGTTTTCAGTTTACTCACCTGATAAAGGGCAAAATACAAATTACCTGCCGAATTGTTCCCAAGTACTTCCGGATGGAAAAATTCTTTTTGGCGGATATTGGAATATTTCATACATAGATCCGGGTCAATTAAATAGCCATCGTCCCGAAATTGTTATCACTCAAATAAAATTGGCTGACCAAGAGCCTATGATCGACCCCGTATTAAAGGATCATTTTTTAGTTTCACTCTCTTATGATGAAAATTATTTTTCCATCGAATTTAACGCTTTAAGTTTTGCTTCCCCCGGGAGAAATAAGTTTATCTACATGCTTGAGGGATACGACAAAGAATGGATTGAATCCGGGATGGATCGAATTGCACGATATACAAATGTTGAGCCGGGCGAATATATATTTGAAGTCAAAGGATCTAATTGTGATGGCGTCTGGAATGAGAAAGGTGCAAGTTTTGCTGTTACAATTCTTCCGCCATTCTACAAAACAACATGGGCATATTTGTTTTATGTAATTCTTTTAATTCTATTTATTTACGGAATCGTCAAGTTTTTTCTTTACCGGGACCGTCTTCAAAATGAAGCAATTCTGAAACGGAAAGAAGCGGAGCAATTACAACAATTAGATCAAATAAAATCACGGTTTTTTGCGAATATTTCACACGAACTTAGAACCCCTTTAACACTTATTATTGGACCTTTAGAAAGTTTAATTTCGAAGGAAAAGGGAAACGGGAATTTTCAGCTGATGTACAATCAGGCAAAAAAATTGCTCAACATGATAAATCAGCTTCTTGATATTTCGAGACTTGAATCGGGCAAAATGCGTTTGAAAATTTCTAAACGGGACATAATTCAGCATTCGCAAGCGCTCATTTCATCTTTTCATCCACTTGCAGCAAAAAGGAAAATTAAGCTTTCGTTAATATCTCCACATACTGAATTAAAAACATATTACGATGCTGATAAATACGAAAAGATTTTAATCAATCTTTTAAGCAATGCGTTTAAATTCTCGCCGAATGAAGATGAAATAATTGTCACAATTGAATCTTCAAACCTAACAGAATTCAAAGGTCAACCATTTCCCGAAGGTTATATACAGATCACGGTTAAGGATAATGGAAGCGGGATTCCGGAAACATCTGCCGAAAAAATATTTGAAAGATTTTATCAGCTTGAAAATCAAAACGTGAAAAAATTTGGCGGTACGGGATTAGGATTATCTATTGTAAAAGATTTTGTGGAACTTCACGGCGGACTGATTTACATTAATACAAAAGTAGAAAAAGGGGCAGAATTTAATTTCATCCTTCCGCTTGGCAAATCAACATTTAAGGATGCCGAGTTTGAACAATACTTTGAAGAAAGCGAAAGTCAAACATCAACAGAAACGTTGCAAAATACTGTTGAGATAGAAATAACTGAACCAGAAAAGGAAATCAGTTCGAATGATGCCGCGAAAATTATTTTAGTTATTGAAGATCATGAAGAGGTGAACGATTATATTAAAAATATACTTTCTAAATATTATAAAGTAATTCAGTCTTATGACGGTGAATCAGGCTTATCCGCTGCTCTAAAAACTGTGCCGGACTTAATTGTCAGCGACATTATGATGCCCGGGATTGATGGTTATGAAGTATGCAAACAGTTAAAGACTGACGAGATTACAAGCCATATTCCTGTAATTCTACTTACCGCCAAAGCAAGTTTGGATAGTAAAATTGAAGGTTTAGAAACAGGCGCTGATGATTATATCACCAAACCATTCAGTGAAGAGGAATTAAAGCTTAGAATCAAGAACCTAATTGCAACGAGAGAAAAATTGCGGGAAAAATTTGCCGGACAACTCAACCTTAATCCAACGGAGTTAAGTGTCACTTCTGCGGACGAAAAGTTTTTAAACAGGGTAAAAGAAGTAGTTGAGAAGAATCTTCCCAATCCGGATTTTAATGTTGAAGACTTTTCCGGGAAAGTAGGAATGAGCCGGATGACATTGCATAGAAAGTTAAAAGCGGTAACAGGATTATCTGCTAAAGAGCTAATACAAGAAATGCGCCTGAGACGGGCTGCGCAGCTATTAGAGAAAAATATTGGCACAATCGCAGAAGTAGCATACGAAGTAGGATTTAAAGAACCCTCGTATTTCACAAAATGTTTTCAAAAAAGATTTAACGTCCTTCCCTCCGAGTATGTAAAACACGAAATTTCGCCGATCATATAAAAATTAAAAATTTTTATTTTTCAGATATAATTTCAAAAAAAGTTTTTTGTTACATCATTCCTACTAAAAGTTACGCTATCATAATAGTAATTCCATCTATCATTTTAAATTTGCCAAAGAATTTTTATTAAACATTAAACTCATTTTATATCGAAAATTAATGTTACTTGTTCTTTAGCGTATAGTGTAACTTAGAGAGTGTGCTTAAAGTACACATAGCCAAAACTCAGCGGGAGTACACCAGATGATGTGAAAGAATGGTGTTATTTGGGGAATCTTTTTATGGGAACATCGGGGGATGAAATTCGGGGGTGAGAAATTGCGGCATGAGGTTAGTAGTTTCTC
>Ga0210034_1002921_pt1 | contig 12741 bp, 10 predicted proteins | sample CryGeymeta201505_FD_185466 | JGI IMG/M metagenome (GOLD analysis project Ga0210034, IMG submission 185466) | Groundwater microbial communities from Crystal Geyser aquifers in Utah, USA - Crystal Geyser metaG 2015-05 (SPAdes) (version 2) | ecosystem: Environmental > Aquatic > Deep subsurface >... | reverse complement strand
CAATCGCCGGGATTTCGTCGTTGCGCGCAGCGCTGAGTGGTTTGCCGCAGTTGAGCGACTCGAGCATGGCGAGTTCATCACCATTGGCTTCAATCGCATCGGCAATTTTGAGCAAACAGGCACTGCGATCTTTGGGCGTGAAGGCAGACCACACCGGGAAGGCCGCACTCGCGGCATCGACGGCCAGGTGCAGTTGCTCGGCGCTGGCCTCGTGCACTTCGCACAGAGTTTCTCCTGTTGATGGGTTTAATACTTGTTCGGCGCGGCCTTCCCCGCTGACCGGGGTGCCGTTGATAAGCAATTGGGTGGGGAAGCGTAGTGCAGCCATGGTGTCTTGCGTGGTGGGTTGATGAAAAACGGGGAGTTAAATTTGCCGGGCAGGATCAGCGCGTGTTGGGTTTGGCATCGCCATCGCGGGTCAGGCGCCAGGCCAGAATGATCAGCGGTGCAGTCAGCAGCATGACGGCCAGCGCCACCACATTGGTGATGGCCGCATCGCGCGGGCGGCTGAGTTGGCCCATTAGCCAGATCGGCAGCGTTTTGTCGCTGCCAGCGGTGAACGTGGTGACGATCAGCTCATCGACTGACAAGGCAAAAGCCAGGATGCCGCCGGCCAATAGCGCCGTGCCAAGCTGCGGCAGGATGATGTGGCGCAGTGTGGTCAGCGTGTCAGCGCCCAGGTCCATCGAGGCCTCCCACAGACGCGCGGGCAAGCGGCGCAAGCGCGCCACCACGTTGTTGTGCACGATCACCACGCAAAAGGTGGCATGACCAATCACGATTGTCCAATAACCCGGTGTCACATCCATCAGTTTGAACGCCGACAGCAGGGCAATTCCGGTGACGATGCCAGGCAGGGCAATCGGCAAAATCAGCAAGGTGGTGAACGCGTTTTTGCCAAAGAAGCGGTCGCGGTTGAGTGCGGCGGCGGTCAGTGTGCCCAAGACCATGGCGATGAACGTGGCCATGGCGGCAACTGAAAGTGACAAGCCGATGGCAGCACGAATTTCGTCGCGCTCCCAGGCCAGGCTGACCCACCGCAGTGTCAGCCCGGTGATAGGAAAGCTGTACCCCGCGCTATTGTCATTAAAGGCATAGAGCGCGATGAACACCAGCGGCAGGTGTAAAAAAGCCAAGCCTGTATAGGCGCTGAGTCGCAAAACCAAGCCTTTTGGCAAGTGCAACAAACGCAAAAGGCCATGTTGATCAGAGCGCATTGAATGCCCCCAAACGCCGCGCCAGGGCCAGATAAAGCGTGATCAGCACAATCGGCACACAGGTAAACGCCGCTGCCATGGGGATGTTGCCAATGGTGCCTTGCAGGGTGTAGACCATGTTGCCGATGTACAGACCCGAGGGGCCGACCAGTTGCGGAATGATGTAGTCGCCCAGCGTGAGCGAAAAAGTGAAGATCGAGCCCGCCACAACCCCTGGAAAAGCCAGCGGCCAGAGCACGCTGGTGAAGGTCTTGAAGGGGTGTGCCCCCAGGTCAGCCGAGGCCAGCAGCAAATTGGCGGGCACACGCTCAATAGCCGCCTGGATCGGCAAGATCATGAAGGGCAGCCAGATGTAGGTCAGCACCAGAAAACGCCCCAGGTTGGAGGTGGCCAGTGTGTCGCCGCCAATCACGGGCAGGCGTAGCACCGCTTCAAGCACTGGCAGCAAGCCCAGTTGCCGCAGCACCCAGTAAATGACACCGCCTTGCGCCAGCAGCACCGTCCAGGCGTAGGCTTTGACGATGTAGCTGGCCCACATGGGCAGCATCACGCCGACAAAGAAAAAGCCCTTTTCACGGGGCCCGGCGTAATGCGCCATGTAATAGGCCACGGGGAAGCCAATGGCAACCGTACCCAGCGTGACCGCCACCGCCATGCCCAGGGTGCGCAGCACGATGTCGTAGTTGGCCGGGTTGAGCAGGCTGACAAAGTTGTCGGTGGTGAGTTCAGCGCTGACCGACATTGCCATCTCGTCAAAGGTAAAAATACTCTGACTCAGCAGCGTGAACAGGGAGCCGATGTAGACCACGCCAAACCACAGCAGCGGTGGCAACAGCAGCAAAAAGAGCGTTAGCGTGCGACGCTGGTAAAGCAGCGTCGACAAGCTGTTGCGCCAGTTGTGGTTCAGAGTTGGCAAAGCGGGTAACGCGGTGGACGCCATAGCGCTGGCTTCAGTCATCGAGCAGCACCATATGCTGTGCCCGCCACTGCAGCGTGACTGGTAGACCTGGTTCGAACAAGTTACTCTCAATTAAAGAGCTGCTAGCGCTTGATTTGTCGGCCTGAAGAGCCGTTATGACTTGAGAACCCACTTGGACTTCAAGCCGCTGCGAAGCGCCCAGAAACTGTACTGTCAGCAGTTCGCCTGGCATCAGAAGCGCCCCGTCAATCGGCGCACTACCCGCTGCGCTGACCAGGATATTCTCCTGCCGCACGGCAAAGGACTGTCGCTTGCCGCACAGGGCTTGTGCCACGTCGGCAGCAAAGACGTTGGCACTGCCCACAAAGTCGGCCACAAAGCGCGTGCGGGGCTGGTGGTAGAGCCCACGCGGGGTGGCAATTTGTTCTATACGCCCGTGGTTGAACACCGCAATGCGGTCCGACATGGACAGCGCCTCGCCCTGGTCATGGGTGACGTAAACAAAAGTGATGCCCAGCTTGCGGTGCAACACCTTGAGTTCCACCTGCATCTGCTCGCGCAGCTTCAGGTCCAGCGCCCCCAGCGGTTCGTCGAGCAACAAAATGCGCGGTCGATTGACCAGTGCGCGCGCCAGCGCCACGCGTTGGCGTTGGCCGCCCGACAACTGTGCTGGTGTGCGCTTGCCATGCTCGGGCAGTGCCACCATCGCCAGCGCCTCCTGGGCCAGCGCGTGGCGCTCGGCCTTGGGCATTTTGCGCACCATCAACCCATAGGCCACGTTGTCCAGCACGTTCATGTGGGGAAACAGCGCGTAGTCCTGAAACACGGTATTGACATCGCGAGCATACGGCGGCGTGCCTGCCGCCTCCTGACCCAGAAGCGACAGGCTGCCACTGCTGGGTTGCTCGAATCCCGCCATCAGCCGCAAAGACGTGGTCTTGCCCGAGCCCGATGGCCCCAGCATCGAAAAGAACTCGCCTTCCTCGACGCTGAAGCTTACTTGCTTGAGAGCACTGACCTCTCCATAGTGCTTGGAGATATCTTTGAATGCGATGGCGATACCCATGGATGCGAGTTCTCGGTTGACTTGGCTCAGCGCCCGCCCTGGATGGCGATGTAGTCCAACGCCCACTTGGAGTAGGGAACGCAATGGCTTTGGGTGCTGCATTTGGATTCGGGTGTTTTCCAGAACTTGATTTTGGTGAAATCTGCAAAACCGTTGTCCTTGCAGAAATCTGAGCCGCCAGGGGCTTTGGCTTTGCACGCTGCCAGGGTCACGGGGTCGCTACCAAACCATTCGGCCAGGGGGGCCTGTACCTGGTCGCCCAGCGAATGTTCCATCCACTGGTACGCGCAGTTCACGTTTTTGGCGTTGGCATGCAACATGGTGGTGTCGGCCCAGCCGGTGGTGCCTTCTTTGGGAATGGTGGAGGCCACTGGCTTTTTCTCAGCTACAAGGGTGTTAACCATGTAGCCCCACGAGCCAGATGCCACCACACCTTCACTCTTGAAGTCGGTCATTTGCACTGTGGCATCGTGCCAGTAACGGTGGGTCAGCGCTTTTTGGCCACGCAGCAACGCCAGCACCGCGGCGTATTGCTTGTCGTTGAGCTCGTACGGGTCTTTGATGCCGAGTTCGGGCTTCTTGCTCATCAGATAAAGCGCCGCGTCGGCGATGTAGATCGCGCCGTCATACGCTTGCACACGTCCCTTGTTGGACTTGCCGTCTGGGAACTTCTGTTCTTCAAACACCACCGACCAGGACGTTGGCGCCTTTTTGAACACGTCGGTGTTGTACATCAGCACGTTGGGGCCCCATTGGTAGGGGGTGCCGTAGTGTTTGCCGTTGACGGTGTGCCAAGAGGCGTTTTGTAGTCGCTTGTCGATGTTTTTCCAGGAGGGAATCAAGGCCGGGTTGATCTCTTGCACCAGTTTGGAGGCGATCAGGCGCAAGCTGGCATCACCCGAGGCGGTCACCAGATCGTAGCCACCGGCCTTCATCAAGGTGACCATTTCATCCGAAGTGGCGGCGGTTTTGACGTTGACCTTGCAGCCCGAGGCTTTTTCGAACCCGGTGACCCAATCGTAGGCTTTATCGGACTCGCCGCGCTCGATGTAGCCGGCCCAGGCGATCAGATTGAGCTGGCCTTCGCCCTTGCCCACGGCAGTAGGCGGTGCGGCCAAAGTGGATGCAGCGGCGGCAACAGCCAGCAGTCCGGTCAAATAATTGCGATGGTGGGACATTGATTTCTCCTGGAGGGGGTGAAGAGCAGATGCGAACCCGAGGATCGGGATCTGGTTTCATTCTAGGAATTGCACTGATGGCGTGCCACACGGTTGCACAAATACAATCCATCGGTAAAACAGAAACCTCGCACCAAATAGAGCTATTAACGGCCACTTTCTGTGTTCAATGATGGTGCATCCTAGGGTAAATACTAGGTTTTTTATAAATGAAAACATCGTTCAAAAGTATTCGCTATTTCATTGCGGTGGCCGAATCGGGCTCGATCTCTGCGGCAATACATGACCTTGGCGTGTCGCAGTCGGTGGTATCCCAAGCCATTGCACAAGTGGAGGCCGATTTGGGCACCTTGTTGTTTGACCGGCGCGCTCGTGGCATGACGCTGACCCATGCCGGGCTCCAGTTTTTGCGTCACGCGCACCAGATTGAGGTGGCTATGCGTAACGCGCGCGAGGCCCTGTCCTCACGCCCCCATACCGTGACCGGCCACCTGAACATTGGCGTGACGAGCTTGATGGTGGGCTATTACCTGCCTTTTTTGCTGGATCGGTTCAGGCGCGTGTTTCCGCGCATCACGGTGCAGATCACCGAAGACCGGCGTGACTACCTTGAGCACTCGCTGGTCAGCGGCGAGCTCGATGTAGCGCTGATTGTGGTCTCGCAATTGCAAAACCGCAGCGCACTGCAAACCGAGACCATTTTGCGATCCGGTTGGCGCGCCTGGTTTCCGGTTAATCACCGACTGACCGACGAAACAAGCATTGCCACGGCTGACTTGGCGCTGCAGCAGCTGATCGTGCTGCAGGTGGACGAATTGGGTGACTCATCCACCACATTTTGGAGCAGTGCTGGTGTTGAACCCAATGTGCTGATTCGGACTTCATCCGTGGAGGCGGTGCGCAGCCTGGTGGCCACTGGCGCTGGCTGCACGGTGCTGCCCGACATGCTGTACCGACCCTGGTCTTTGGAGGGTGACCGCATTGAGGCGCGAGCGCTATCCCAAACCTTGCCACAACTGGAGGTGGGACTGGCTTGGCGAAAAGGTGCAGAGCAGCCTGAGGCACTGAGAAATTTTTTGACTGCTGTGCATCCAACACTCAACAGTCATTTGGTTGCAGGGGCGGCAAATTGGGTGCGGTGATTTGATTTTCAGCAGAACTGTCGTCCAATCCCAGTCAGTCGCACCTACGCCACCTAGTGCATCTCCACCCCAAGCTCGGCACACAAGCGCTGAACGGTTTCTCGCAATGCGGCAACCTCGGTCTCCAGTCGCTCGATGCGCTCACCCGTGTCGCTTGAGCTGCTGTCCGAACTGCGCAGCGCGACCAAAGTCGCGATGTCCACCGGCCCGCACAGCAAATGCGCCCAGCGCTGCTCGCGCGCACCAGGGGCTTTGGCCAGTTTGACCACCAGTGCGCCACCTTTTTCAATGGAGCGATCTTGCAGCTCTTCCAGAAAGCCCTCAACCGACGAGACATCGGCAAATTTGTACCAGCGCTCGGTGTTCAGGCGCAGCTCGGCGGCGGTTTGCGGGCCGCGCAGCATCAACACCCCCAGCAGCACGGCAGATTGTTCGGGCACGCCTATGCCGCGCTGAAAATTGTGCTCAAAACGGGTGACGCGGCTGCCGCTGTTTTCGCGCACCAGGTTGCGCTCTTTCAGGTTGGCCAGCGCCTCCAGCACTTCGGCATCGCTGAGGTTCATCACCGGCTCGCGGGTGGTTTTCTGGTTGCAGCCCAGGGTGAGGGCGTTCAGCGACAGCGGGTAACTGTCGGGCACCGTGCGGGCTTTTTCCATCAGGGTGGCCAGCACACGGGCTTCAACCGGGCTCAGAAGCAGTGTGGGTTTGGGGGCGGATTCAGGGGAGGTGGTGTCGTCAGGGGTATGGGTCAAAGTCATAATTCAGCCAAGTATGAAAAACATCGTTATTTTGATCTCAGGCAGCGGCTCCAACATGGCGGCCATCGTCAAAGCCTCACAGCGTGACGACTGGGCTGCACACCATGGCGCACGCGTGGCGGCTGTCATCAGCAACAAAGCCGATGCCAAAGGCCTGGCGTTTGCGCGCAGCCATGGCATTGGCACTTTGGTGCTGGACCACAAAGCTTTTGCTGACCGTGCGGCGTTTGACGCGGCGCTGGCCGAGCGCATTGACGCGTTTGACACACCTGACCACCCGGTGCTGGTGGTGCTGGCTGGTTTCATGCGCATTCTGACCGCTGAATTTGTCAACCACTATGCCGGACGCATGGTCAACATCCACCCCTCGCTGCTGCCCGCCTTTGCCGGCTTGAACACACACCAGCGCGCCATCGATGCAGGCTGCAAAGTGGCCGGGGCTACGGTGCACCTGGTCACGCCCGAGCTGGATCACGGCCCGATTCTGGCGCAAGCTGCCGTACCCGTGCTGCCCGGGGATACAGCCGACACGTTGGCTGCGCGGGTGCTGACCCAAGAGCATTTGATGTACCCAAGGGCAGTGGTGAATTTGCTATTTAAAACATAGCTAATAGCGTAGATATAATAAGGGCTAGAGCCATATTTGTTATAAAAAGCTGGTTTGTAATGACGCACTTGCCAGCGGCCGCAGCCGGGCGTAGCTCAGCAATTCGGCCAGTCGTGCGCCATTGCCCTGCCACTCGTAAACCACGTTTTCAGCCAGCAGCACGTAATGCCATGACGCACCGCCACGGTGTTCAGATGCCAGCTGGTTGATGCGCTCACACCAGGCCAGCGCGGCCTTGTACTTGCGCTGCACATTGGGGCTCATGATTTGGCCTTGTGCCTTGGTCTCGGCCAGATACACCGCGTCCGCCGTGCGCAGCAGAAAATCCGGCGAGTAAAACGCTGGTAAGCCATCGTCTTTGACGTAGCGCAAGCGGGCAAAAGTGTGGCGGTTTTCGCTGATTTTGCAAAACGCCAGCACCTGACTGTCAGCCTGCGCCCAGTGGATAAAGGCACGCTCCAGCCCACCGCTCTGCGCTGGCCAGGCCAGGCGTGTGTAGATGCACTTGGACACTTCCACAGAATGGGATGCGCGCATCATCAGTTTGGGCACTTCGCTCAAATACCGCTGGCGCACTTCGGTCTGGCCAGTCACGTGTGGCTGCTCGCTGGTCCGCAAGGCCAGGGCAAAGACCTTGGTGATGTGTTCCACCACCGGTTGCAGCAACAGCACGCGCCATTGCTCGTTTGCAAGCGGGTTGAAGGGTGCGGCAAACAACTGCGTCCAGATGTAGTCGTCCAGCCAACCGGTCAGCTCGGCCGTGTTCACCTGCAAGTAGGGCTTGGCGATGTGGGTGGCAATTTTGCTGCCCTTGGAGAATTTGGCCATGGGTTCGCTCAGCGCCTGGCTGATGCGTCGGGTCAGGCGGCTCAAATACTCGTTGTAGCCGCCCACGTTCATCACCGCGCCGTCCACCCGGTAGTCGCCAAACAGCGTGGCGCTTTGCAGGTCTTGTGAGATGAACGTGTCGCCTTTACCCAGCAAAGCCGTCAGATGGTCAACACCCATAGCGGTAAAAGCTGGCAAGCCGGTGATGTCCATGGCGTGATGGTCGTGCATCTCGTCCGCTTCTTGCAAGATGAACGGAATGCCGAAGTCAAACGCCTCAAAACCCTCACGCAACTCAGCGGCGATCACGTCGCCTGTGCTCGATGTGTTGTCCAGGTTGTCGCCCGTGGTCCCGGCCAGTCCTTCGGCAATCAGCTCGTCATAAAACGACTGAAAGGCCGGATGCTCCACGATGGACAGCACGTCAAGCAAACTGCCCGGCTCTTGCCCCGCGTTGATGCGCTCACGGTTTTCGCGTTTTATGTCGGCGTATTCGTCGTCGCGCCACATCAGCCGCAGGCCCCGGCCTATGGTCTGCTCCAGCAGAATCTGAGCTTGGCTGCTTCGCAATGGCACGATGACGCAGATGTTGTTCACATCAAAGCCTTCGCGCAGCATCAGCACGCTGACAATCACGCGCGGGCTGGCGTAGCGGTCAACGCCAAACAGCCGTTCGCGCACCGGTGTCCATTCTTTCTCAGTCAACTCGGCTTTTTTGCCTGAATCGATCAGCAAGATTTCATCTTCTGGACTGCCTTCGTACCGCAGTCCTTCCTGATCACGCAGAAACTCCGCCACCAGCGGCGACACGCTGGTGTCTTCGCACACCACCAGCATTTTGGGATAGCGGGTTGCGTCGAGCGCGGCAAAGTCGGCTTCCAGCTTGCGCAGTTTCTTCAACCCGGCGCGCAGCATCACGCGCTGGCCTTCGCTCAGAGCCGGGTTGCCAGATTCATCACGCTCGGCTTTGAATTCAAGTGGCAGCGCGCCAATCTCCTTGCGCCGGTCCAGCACCAGCGACTTGACCAGCCCGGCGCGCATGGCGCTTTTCAGGTCAAAGTCGGTGATGATGTGCGCAAAATACGCCTTGCGCCTGGTTTTGCCCGTGCCGATGTCGTTGTAAGGCGTGGCTGAAAAGTCCATCTGCACAAAACGCCGCCCTTTGGCCGCTGCGATGGTGGACAGGCTTTTTTGCCACTCCACCTCGGTGCTTTCACCCTCGCGTTTGAACTCATGGATGTGGTGCGCCTCGTCGTTGAATACCATCAACTCCGGCAGCCCCGCCAAAAACTCCAGCACGTTGCCGCGTGCATAGCGGCGGTCTAGCACGTCAAGACTGTTGCCGGTGGCGCGGCCGGGCGTGAGTGGCAACACGGCATGAATCACCTGTTGCGGGTCAGGCGGCGCACCCAGCGCTTCGACTTCTGCCACGTCTTCGATGACATAGCCCTCATTGAGCAGATGCCAGTTGGTGATGGCAATCATGCCGTTGCCTGTGGCTTTCAGCCCGATGTCGGTCTTGCTGCAGACATTGCCACGCACAAAGGCAAACACCGCGTCGCGGTGCGCGTCTGGCACAAACAGGTCGGCAAATTTGGCGATGTCAGCGGTGTCAAAGTCGCGCGCACCCGACACACCACCCAGCGCGTTGACGGTCAGCTTGCCGCAAAACGCGTCCAGCAGCCGCTCGTAAACAATCAGCCCCGGCGCCACCACCATGAACTGCCGGGTAAAGCGGGCGTCGTCCAAGCCTTGTGCCAGCGCTGCCGTTTTATTGAGCAGTTGCCAGATCATCAGGGCTTGCAACACCCAGGTTTTGCCAGTGCCGGTGGCCATCTTGAAGCAGTACTTGGGGTGCGCGTGTTTGGCCTGCGCTACTTCATTCAAAAGTGTGCCGCCCAGCAGTGCATCCGGCGCACAGGCCTTGTACAAATCCAGCAAATTCCAGTGTGGCTGGTCTTTGCCAAGCACCTCATGCGCCACGATGGCGTTCAGAATGGCCTGCTTTTGCCCGATGTGAAAGTTCAAGCCCTGGCGCGCCAGCACCATGTCTTCGCCAAACCACCACAGCAGCAGCTCTGCGGTGGTGGGTGTCACCAGCTCCAGAATGTCGGCCGCGCCGGACGCCAGGCCAAGACAAAGCTGGTTGGTTTTGGCGGTGAGGGCGGTGGAGAGGGCGAGTGGGTCTTTGTTTTGAGTCATGTCATTGTTCCTGTCATACTTTCAAAATAAACAAATTGTTTATAATTCGATCGTGATTGAAAACTTCGCCAACACTGAAACCGAACGCTTATTTGCCACTGGCAAGTCGCGTCGCTTGCCACCCGAAATCCTGCACCGCGCAGTGATGCGGCTGACACAGGTAGATGCCGCTGTGGACGTGGAGGACTTGCGCCAGCCGCCCTCCAACCGACTGGAGTCCTTGTCGGGTGATCTGGCAGGCAAATGGAGCATCCGTATCAATGCCCGTTGGCGCGTGTGCTTTCGGTTTGACCGCGGCAATGCGCAAGACGTTGAGATCATGGACTACCACTAAGGAGAGAACAGCATGAAAACACCTGTTAACGGAATGCCCGCTATTCACCCCGGTGAATTTCTGCGCGAAATACTTGACGATTTGTCGTTGACGCAAGTCGCTTTTGCCGAGGCCCTTGGTGTATCGCCCATGCGCGTGTCGCACGTTCTCAAGGGTCAGCGCCCGGTCACGGCTGAATTGGCATTGCGCTTGGGTCAAGCACTGCGTCAAACTCCTCAGTACTGGCTCAACCTGCAAGCGGCTTATGACCTGAAAGTCGCGCAGCTTGAGTTCAAAGCCAATTTGCTGGCCGTGCGGGAATTGAAGGTAGCGTGAGCGCGAACACATTGGCCAAATGAGCGGGTGCATAAACATGGGACAGAACTTGAAAACTGGTGGATTGGAAGATTCGCTCACACCTTCGACGCGCTTACTGAATCAGAAGCTCGGTATCTCGCCCGCACCGAGGCGGCTGACACCGTCAGAAATCGGATTGCTGCGATCCAGCAAGCATGAATTGGCAGCGTTGGCCCGCGCCACACCGACCCAGTTGCCTGCGCTGGCGGCTTGAGGCTGACTGAGATCAGCTTCTGTTGAGCGTGAATCAGCATCAAATTTGCTCCTGATTAAATAGCTGCTAGCGCTTGTAATATAAGGGCTGTTGTGCTTTTTCACTTGGAAAATAGTCAAGCAGCATTCAGTGTTGCCACCACTTCCGCCTCAAACCCAAACACATCCACCACCCGCACACACACGCGGCGCGGGCCGGGTTTGGCGGCGGTTGTCACCACCGCCTGGGTTACCACCCGCAATGCATCGCCATCGTTGGCGGTGTTGCCCCGATAGTCCTGCCAGACCGAGCGGAACACTTTGCCGTCGTAATCCGGGTCCACCGCCCAGTATTCGATCAACGCCAGAGGTTCCTGGTTGATGACGGCTTGCAACTTGAGCCGGTTCGCGTCGTCCAGATTGATCGCCTCGGGCGACAGCAGCACGTAATTTCTGAGCCGAATAGTCAGGGTTTCGGTTGCAGCGCACATCGTTCTTACGTTCGTTTCTGCTGGCTGCCCTGCGTTGGTTGAAAGACTGGCGGCGGCTTCGACGGGCTTTACCTGCACGGTTGATGCCTGGCGCTCAATCGGGTAAATCGTCAGGTATTGCAGCGAAGAAAAACGCACCTGCCCGCGCAGTTTGTCGATGCCGCCCTTTTTCTTGAGCCGATCCATCAGGTCGGGCGGAATCACCAGCACTTCAAGGCGCGAATCGTTCAGCGCGGTGATGGTCTCACCAATCGAGGGCTCAAAGTTCCAGCCCAGCACCACCACCCGATCCCAGCCGCCCAGCAGGTTGTCGCGCTGCGCAATCGCCTTCTTTAACGTGGCGGCGCCGGTGAGCTTGTTGGGCGAGTCGGCCAGCACCAGCGTTTTGCTGCTCTTGCCTGCGCCTGATCCACCAAACGCCATGCCGGCGATCTGGCCCAGGTTGCGCTGCGGGTTGACTTCAGGCGGCAAGGGCAGGGCACCATACAGCGACAACACGATTTGCGACAGGTCGCCGATGCGGAAGTCGCGCCCCAGCATGGCCTTGGCCGCCTCCACCTGATAGTCGCCAATGGCCTGGTAGAGAAACGGCTTGGCCTCCAGGTCAATCAGGCGCTTGCGCATGATCATGCAGGCGGGTTTGCCCAGGTCGGTGGTGATCCAGCGGCGGCCGAGTTTTTCGGCGACGGCCGCCGTGGTGCCGGAGCCGCCGTTGAAGTCGGCGACGAGGCTATTTGCATTTGTTGCAATCTTCAGGATTCTTTCAAGCAATGCCTCTGGTTTCTGTGTGTCATATCCGGTTTCTTCTTTTTTTCTCTTTACAAGGTGATAGGCGTACAACTGTTTGACATCAGTCCAAACGGTTGATAGGGGCACACCTTTGCTCTCGTCCAAATACTGATGTTCAAAGTGCCCTTTTTCTCTTTCGCGCGTCCGATACCTTCGCCCTTTTGCATCGACTTCTGTGAAGCGATCTGCAATGTATTTATCTGAGTACGGTAAATATTCTTTGTTATAGGTTTGCTTCCCATAATTTTTGGCATACCAAAGCAAATATTCATGTGATTTGACGATTTTGTTGCCTGCAGCACGGCCACCACTGGGCGTGCCGTATGACCAAGCTACCTCTGTATTGAAGTTCTCTTTGCCAAAAATTTCGTCGGTTATTGCCTTGACGTAATGACTTACCTGCATACCGATGTGAATACAAATACCGCCGGTATCGGCCAGCAGCTCACGCATCAAAATCAGCCGCGGTGTGATCATGGCCAAGTAAGAAGCCGTGCCGTCGCTCCAGGTGTCGGAGTAGGCGAATTGTTCGATGACGGTGGGCTTTTGCTCCAGCTCCATACCCGGTAATGTGACCTTGGTGCGGTAGTCGGCCTTGCTGTCAAACGGCGGGTCGATGTAGATCAAATCGACCTTGCCGCGCAGCGAAGGCGTGTTTTCGTCCCCCGCCAGCAGGGCAGCC
>Ga0210034_1002887_pt1 | contig 12851 bp, 7 predicted proteins | sample CryGeymeta201505_FD_185466 | JGI IMG/M metagenome (GOLD analysis project Ga0210034, IMG submission 185466) | Groundwater microbial communities from Crystal Geyser aquifers in Utah, USA - Crystal Geyser metaG 2015-05 (SPAdes) (version 2) | ecosystem: Environmental > Aquatic > Deep subsurface >... | reverse complement strand
TATACCAGTAAATACTATTGATATTGCTATCTCTTTTCCTGAAAAGTCCGTGATGGTTTTGGGAATAGATCGTGGTGAATCAGTGGTGACTTTATGGACTCGTGACCCTTATGTTGAAGGTGGCACAGTATTTTTACAGGGCGGTACTTATCGGAAGGGGTTTGTGGGCGAACATAAAATTGCCACTATCAATCTCAGGGCTCTAGCGCCCGGGAAAGCCGAATTTGTAGTAGCAAATATGCAATTATTGGCTGGTAATGGTAAAGGAACGGCAGTAGCCGTTAATGATCATTATGCTAACACCAGCGCCTATATTTATGATACTGGAACAATAGCCAATGTAATCAAGGTAGATACCGCCGGATTGTTAGTGACTGATGTTGACGGAGATGGAAAGGTAACTTTTAGCGATATTAGCATTTTTATGGTCGGTTGGTTTAATAATCAAAAATATGACTTTAATGGTGATGGTCTAATGACTCTCAAGGATTTTTCATTGCTTCTGACCTCATTTTTTACCCAAAAGTAGATTGAATAAACTGTTGATAATAAACCAATAGCTGTAACAAAACTGCTATGATTAGTTAGATGGGAAAAATGTGGCTGGTCGCGACACAGTTTTTGGGTGTAAACGGCATTGATTAACATTATGATAAAAAAAGCTATTTCTCCACCTGACTTAGGTAAAGTTTACCAGGTTGTATTTGGTACTCGTCTCATCGGGGGAGTGGTTTTTTTGTTGTTGCTTTCTTTACTTTTACAACCAATTGAAAGAGCTTATGCGGTGGAAGAAACCCCGGAAAATGTTTCAGTTATTCCGGTTGATAATGATGCATTGGCAAACGAAGCACCAGCAATAGATGCTCCTGTTGATTCTAGTTTACCCCCTTCAATAACTAGTGAAGAAGTACCGGTTGTCAATTTGCCAACTGATGCCAGTACTTCAATTCCAGTATTGGACATTCAAGCTACTGCTAGTTCAGTTGAAGAAATAATCGCATCTGATAATGAAGATTCATCCACCACAATTATTACTCTAGTTGGTCAGACTAATTCCAGTGATGTAATAGTTGATGAATTAGATAGTACTATTGATAATGCTACTACCTCCTCAACCACGATGGAAAACATCGTTCCTGATTCTGATAATTTTTCTCGCACCACAGTAGTGCAGGCCACCACCAGTGATAATTTGCTTGTTACAGAAACAGCCGTCACATCGATTGAGCCAGCAGATAATGTGGCAGACAACACAGTTGGAGAATTATCAGTGGCGCAATCTTTTGTGACTGATGAATCACAAATTCAGTTTGATAAAGATGCTTGTATTTTGTTAGCTGATAACCAATTTTATTGTCAAAAAAAGGATCTCAATAATACTGATCGGGCAGATGGTTTATATGCCTTACCAGATCAGGATGGTGATTTGGAAATTTATTTACAAAAAGATGGCCAGTTGACTCAGATATCTCACAACACTCTAGACGATAGTTCACCTAGTTTTGATGCTGTATCAAACACAATTGTTTGGCAACGGTTAGTCTCCGATCGTTATCAAATTATTTCTTATGATATTGAGACTGGAAAAGAGGAGCAATTAACTAATGATAGTGTTAATAACATGGAGCCAAATCGGTCTGGTGAATATACCGCTTGGCAACACTGGGATAATAATAGTTGGCAGATTGTCTTGGCCGATAGCCAAACTCGGACTCAGTTAACTAAAACTACTGATAATAATATTACTCCAAGCATTCGCAACGGATTGGTAGTTTGGTACCAATTAGCCAAAGATGGTAATCAAACTATTCAACTTTATAATCTGAAAACCAAAGAATTTACGACAATTACCGATACATCTGGTGGAGCTATTTCTAACCCTCGGATGGTGGTGATGTATGATAGCAAATCTGATAATGGTGATGTGGTGACAAAAGGGTATGATTTAATAACGGGACAAATAATTGATTTGGGTACCAGGCCAGTAGAATTACCCGATAAAATTCCGACACCAGACTCTACTGGAGAGACTAGAGCTTTAATTCAGGCCAAGACTAATACCAAGGAAGATATAGTTGTTAGCGATGGTCGGGTAATCAGTGACAATTTTGATCCAAATTCTGAACCTAATTACGCAACAAGCACAGGACCTATTTCTGAGCTGGATTTAGTGATTACCGCGACAGCTACCACTTCCGCCTCAGAACTTACTGCCCGGGAATTAAACGATAGTCTGTCCTTAGTAGCTACTACTTCTACTTCTACAATAGAGGAGTTAACTCTTGATCTTGCCACAACTAGTCCTTCACTATCGCCAGCTAATGAATTAGATTTGATAGTCCCTCCTTATAACCCAATTACTTCTAGCTCTAGTAATAATGAAATTGCTACTTCTACTGACCCTACTTCTTGATAAAAGTAATACCCAAAAATTAGCTTTTTAGCTTTGGTTATAGGCCAATTTTGTGAGAAAATAAACTTATGGGAAGTTTTCCGGCGTTTTTTCTTCGTAAGAAATTTTTGGTACAAGAAACCACTTGGTTAGTTTTGTTGGCAATTTTTTTTACTCAGCTTAGTTTTTTGCCTTTTTTACTCCCTCGCTTGGTAGAAGCGGCAGAAATAACCATTGATGCCACTGTTAGTACTACCGCCTCCGAGCATTTGTTTGCTGGTTCCCAAACAGTTTTTCTTTCTGATTTAGTTGGCTATAAATTTTACGTTGATTCCACTGGAGTTTGTGTTTATAGTAAAACTATTGATGGTGGAACGGCCTGGGGTACGGCTACAACGGTTGATGCCCAGACTGACTGTACTAGTATTTCAGTTTGGTACGATGGGTGGACTCCGGGTGATGCTGGGACCAATATTCATATTGGTACTATGGATACAGGTAATGATGATTTGTGGTATAACCGTCTTGATACATCAACCGATACACTATTGTTAGGTACAACACCAGTCTCTACTATTATTAACTCGGGACAGGTTCCTACTTATGTGGCAGGAACTAATAATCTTTCAATTACCAAAGGTACTGATGGGATTATTTATATGACATCTCAGGATGCCTCGGATTCTTTTGTGGTTAGCTGTGGGGCTAGTTGTGACATTGAAACAAACTGGAATGAAGTAGGTACCAGTCCCTACACTTTAGGAAACGATTGGTCAATTTTAATGCCACTACTCGGTGGTGGAATCTTACTGATTGACCGTACTTTAACTTCTGATTTAATTCAATCAAAAAAATGGGATGGTTTCAATTGGTCAGCTATCTGGACTACGGTTGATACAGCGATTGAGAGTAATACTTATGATGTCGGTATGGCTGCTACCCTAGATCATGATACTGGGGATATATTTTTGGCTTATGGAGCAGATCATGATAATTACAACGTCTTGGATCATGATTTAAGAACGGCCAAATATAGTAATGGTAATTGGTCAGTTACCACACCATTATTTACTAATACTACTAGAGGACTTAATGGATTAGCTATTTCGCGTGATGTTAATACTGGAGATATTTATGTGGCTTATGTTTTAAGAACTACTCCAAAAACAGCTACTACTGGTAATGTTTATTATGCGATTTCCACAGCATCAATGAATAGCTGGTCTATGGAGCAAGGTCCGGTTAATACCACAGCCGGTAATATTTATGGTATTGATATGAATATTCTGAGTGATGAACGAATTTATGCTACTTGGGAGGATCCGACTCTTGATGATATTTTTGGTAATACGATAGTTGATTTATCTCCACCCACTAAAGTTTCAAAAATAGGCAGTCCCACCGCTACTATAACTGCTGGCACTAATGGTGTTTATTTGGGTGGCACTTTTGTTATAAAGGAAAGTCAGAGTAGTCGTAATGTCACTTCGGTAACAATTACCGAAGGAGGAACAGTTGATGCGTCTAGTAATCTGGCAAATATTAAATTATTTTATGATTTAGATACCACCGCTCCCTATGATTGCGTTAGTGAATCTTATGCTGGCACAGAAACTCAATTTGGCGTTACTGATAGTAATGGTTTTTCGGGCAGTAATGGTGTATCCGCCTTTACCGATGCTGTTGGTATTAGTACCACCCAAGCACTTTGTGCTTATGTTACGGCTGATGTCTTGGATACTGCTAATAATGGTGAGACAATAGCGCTTTCAATTAATAATCCGCCTACTGATGTTACTCTTTCTGGCGGAATGACGGCTGTTCCAAGCATGCCGATTAGTTTTACGACTTCTTCTCTAATTCAAAATGATAATCTTACCCAAATTCATTACCATTGGCGAAATGATAATGGTAATGAAACTGGTGCCACTTCAGCCACTTTTGGAGTTGAAGATACTGTTTTATCAGCTGTTAATCAGAATTCTCCTCGTCGTTTGCGTATTGAAGTTTCCAACGAAGGTACTGCTGGTGCTCCTGCTAGTCAGTTCCGATTAGAGTATGGAGAAGCCGCTCCGACTTGTACTGACGTATCTAGCTGGACTGATGTTGCTTCAACTAGTGATGCCTGGGATATGTATAACTCTACCTTTATCACAGAAGGAGGAGACACAATCAATATAGCAAATAGCATCGGTGGTGTTACTGATGCTAATATCACCTTCTTGACTCCCAATGGTGGAATACGCGATATCACTTCCCAAACTGGGGCACTTACTTTATCCGCTACTAACTATCTTGAACTGGAATATGCTATTGTGCCGACTTTATCATCAGTTCAGGGTACTACTTATTGTTTTAGAGTGACCGATGCTGGTACGCCACTTACTACCTATACCGAATATCCCAGTGCGACTGTGACGGCCGATGTTACTCTATCTGCTCTTGGCAGTCAGACTGCCCAAATTATTATTCCGCAAGTCAATTCCTATGTGGGTGGTACTTTTGTTTTAAAAGAAAATGCTAGTTCTCGTGATGTTACGGATATTACCATTACTGAAACTGGAACAGTGGATGGCACTAGTGGAGTAAATAATATTAAATTATTTTATGATTTAGATACCACCACTCCTTATAATTGTGTTAGTGAATCTTATGCTGGCACAGAAACTCAATTTGGCTCTACTGATACTAATGGTTTTTCTGATATAAATGGTAGCTCCACTTTTAGTGGTACTTTACCAATCTCTACAACACAAACAGCTTGCGTTTATGCAGTTTTGGATACCACCACAACAGCTAGTAATGGTGAAACCTTATCTTTAGAAATTACTAATGGTGGTAATGATATCGGGCTTTCTAGTGGTTCAATTTCTCCCAGTACACCGATAAATTTCAATTCCTCTAGCACTCTAGCTGGTGCGATCATTAATCAGACGCATTATCATTGGCGAAATGATAATGGTAATGAAGTTGGCGCTACCTCGGCAACTTTGGGAATTGAAGATACTCCAGCAATAGACATATCAGCCAGTAGTTCAATTCGTCTTCGTTTGGGAATTGCTAATATTGGTTTAGCGACATCAACTAATCAACAATTTAAACTGGAATTTGGAGCAAAAATTACCACCTGTGATGCGATTGGTATTTGGACTGGCGTTGGTGATTCAACTGACGATTGGGATATGCATGATTCTTTGAATTTAACCGAAGGAGCTAATACCACCAATATAGCCAACGGTTCGGGGGGAGTAACCGATCCTGGTGGTAAATCATTTATTGGTACCAACGCCGGTGTCCGCGATACTACGGGTACCACTTCTAATATCACGCTTGGTTTAAGTCAATTTGTGGAGTTGGAATACAGTTTGACTTCTACTGCCATTACGGCTTTTGACACTAGTTATTGCTTTAGAATTACCAATGCTGGTACATCGTTGGGACAATATGATAACTATGCAGAAATTAGAACTGCTCCCAAGCGTGACTTCAAAACACAACAAGGTTATGCCACTGTATCAGGTACTGGTATAACTTTGACAGCTGGTGTTGATTATGTTGCTCCAGCTTCTACCTCCTCGGCTTTTGTTCGTTTAACTGGTATGGATAACACTGGAGCAGGAAAATCAGCGTCTCGTGGTGGTACTCAAAATGCCAGGGATGTGACTGCTTATATTAGTAACAGTAGTGACTTGACCACCAATTTTACTATTGGTAGACCAACCGGTGCTATTAATGATACGGTGGTTACTTGGGAAATAATAGAGTTTATTGGTGAGGCCTTAACGGACAATGAGATGATTGTTCGTGAAGTTGGCTCTCTAACACTCGGAATTGCAGACTTAGTGGCTACAGGAACAGTTCTTAGTAATGTGACTGATAATAATAAGGTGGTTGTTTATGTTACTGGTTCTGCTAACCCCAATGCTGGTCGTAGTCTTTATTATTCAAGTCAAGTGACTTCAAGTTGGGATAACGTTACGCAGAGCCCAGTAATCACAAGGGGGGCAACTGGTAATAATGCTATTGATGTTAGTTATGCAGTAGTGGAATATACCGGCATTAATTGGAATATTCAAAGGGCCGAACATACTTATACCACGAGTGGAGTAGCTGAAACCGAGTCCATCACCTCCGTGAATAGTTTATCAAGAACATTTATTCATACTCAAAAACGTATGGATGCACTTGGTAATGTTAATAATTTTGGGCATACTGCTTGGCTGTCAAGTATTGGAGCGGTATCGTTTATGTTGGAGCCAGCTGCCACTACACCCTCTGGTCATACGTCTGTTGTTTGGATAATTGAAAATATGCAAACAAGTGCCGGCCGAATGGTAGTTCAAAGACAAGGCGGAACCACGACTGATGGTGTTGAACCGGTCACTATTCAAATTAATATTGGCAGTTCACTCGCCGCTGTTAATAATTCCTCTATTTTTGCTAATGCTTATGTGGTCGGTGCTAATACCAGTTTTCCATTACCGATGTCCAATGCGATTATTACCTCTACTACTACCTACCAGCTTTGGCGTAGTGAAGCATCAGCACTCTTAACCTACAGAACTGAATTAGTGGAATGGCCGGTACATGGTTTGGCACTTCGACAAAATTACTATCGTTTTTACGTTGGAAACGACAGTTTATTACCGACAGATGCTTGGCCGGTTGGTGGTGTTGATTTGGGTGAAAATACCAGTATTACTTCAACTGATGACCCACCAGGCGATGGTGATAATTTACGCTTAAGAATGTCGGTGCGGATAAAAAACGCCAATCTTCCGGCTGGTCTTTATGATTTCAAATTACAATACGGTTTACGTGTTACTTCTTGTTCAGCAATTGAGAGTTGGGTTGATTTGGGTAGCTCTGGTAGTGGTTCAATTTGGCGTGGTTATAATGCAGGTAGTGTAATAGATGGTACCTCACTATCCTTAAATCCACCGACAGCTGGGGATTTGCTTCTGTCTATTTCTGATATTTCTGGAAGCTATATTGAACAAAATCCCACGCCGGCTAATCCTTATTTGGTTAATGCGGATAACGATGTGGAATATGATTGGAACATTCAGCATAATGGTGCTCTCTCTCGTTCAGTTTATTGTTTTCGGATGATTTATTCTGATGGCACACCGCTTGACGGTTATTTGAATTATCCCCAAATTTATACTTCTGGCTTTTCTCCTTCGGTTAAGGACTGGCAATGGTATGATGATAGTGAAAATGAAACTCCAATTACTCCCTTAGCCAGCCCAAATATTGCTCCAACTGAAGTAGTAGGAGGAAACAGCATCGCTCTCCGAGTAGTTGTTGGTGAGCAAAAAAATGTTTTAGGAACAGATATAAAATTCAAATTACAATATGATGAAAATCCTAATTTTACCAATCCTCATGATGTAGTCGCCACCAGTACCTGTACGGCGACGTCTACTTGGTGTTATTCGGAGCTTAGTACCGCTGACAATACGGTTGTCACTACGGCTACTCTACCATCAACTGACAGCTGTGTAGCTGGGGTGGGTAGTGGATGTGGTACGCATAATAATTCAGCTACTTATGTGATTGGCCATAACCAAAGTGGTCATGTTAATGCCGAATATGCTTTTTATGTTAAACCCGAAGCTGCTCGTGTTGGGGCTGTTTATTATTTCCGACCCTATGAAATCAATAACGATCAACCAGCTATTACTGTTGGCACCAGTACCTATCCTAGTTTAGTGGCAGAAAGTGCCAGATTAGTCTTTACTGTGGGTGGATTACCTTCTGGTACGAGTACGGCTGGAATTATTACCACGGCTACTTCTACGGCTTCGGCCATTAGTTTCGGATCAATACCACTGGATACACCATGGTATTCGGCGCATCGTATTACTATTGATACTAATGCCACTGAGGGCTATCAAGTTTTAATGTACGCCAGACAACAATTACTAAATTCATACGGCACAGCTATTGCCTCAGTTACTGGAACAAATCAGGCCCCAACTAGTTGGGCGTCTGGTTGTTCTGTCAGTGTTGATGGTTGTATTGGCTATCATACTTCCGATGGTTCACTAGCTGGTGGTTCAACTAGATTTTCTGCTTTTGATACTTACTCTGGTCTTGAAACTTCACCTGTGGAAGTAATGTATAGCTCAATCCCGATTAACGATGTTTATGATATTGTGTATAAGGTTCAAGTTACTCCAGCCCAACCGGCTGGTACTTACGAGACTGAAATTGTTTATCTAGCTATACCGTCTTATTAATACACAAACATGAAATATATATTTCTATTGCTGGCAATTTTAACTTCAACACCATTGTTTACTTTGGCGTCTGATTATTCTGTTACCCCGTTACTCATTGAACATAAAATAGAACCGCGTGACATTTTTGAAGAATCAATCAAAATCACTAATCCCACCGATCGTATTCTTCGTATTTTCCCCACCGTTAATGAAATAACTTTAGGAGATGAGGGTGAAATTAAAACTTTTGTACCGGCTTCCATGAGTGATAATCGCACCAGTATTACTAGTTGGATTGCTATTAAGAGAGGTAGAATAGAAATTGCCCCGGGCGAAACTATTAAAATTCCTGTTTCAATTTCGGTAAATCCTAATGCGGAACCGGGTGATTATTACGCTTTTGTTGGATTAGCGGATGCATCTAAACGCGATACGGCTGAAGCTTTGGTACAAAAGGGAGTAGCCCCGGGGACAATAATTCGGCTAACATTAATTGATAAAAAAAATGAGTACTTAAGATTAAATCGTTTTTTCATTAATCGTTATATTTTTTCTCTTGAAAATACCAATTTAACCTATGATTTAGAAAATACTGGTGATGTGGAGATTATTCCTGGAGGGGAAGTGATCTTTTCTAATATTAAAGGTGAAGAGTTGGTAGCTCAAAACTTAAATACAGAAAATATAATTATTAAACCTGGTGAAAAACACTCGTTTAACGTTGTCCTACCAGATGTGATTGGTCATCTTGGTAAATATAAAGCTTATTTAAATATTAAATATGGTAAAAACCAAAAGGTCAATTTGAATGACACCGTTTATTTTAGTGTTTTGCCGTGGTATTTAATTTTAATTATTTTTGCTGTTGTAGTTTTAATTTCAATTATCTTAGTTTTGTATTATCATAGACGAAATGATAATTTCATCTCCGACGAAAACGGAGATGATGTCCCAGTTTTTATCCGTACTGTTAGTAATTCAAGTGAAATGGAACATGATATCAATCTCAAAAAATAAAAATAAAAATGTTTTTTTTGCCAGTTTGCTAGTAGCTTTTTTAATTGGCTTCCTTTTTTTATTGGTTGATATTGTTAAAGCCGCTGATCCAACAGTTCAAACAATCAGTGTGACTCCAACTCTGTTTAATATCAAAGCAGTACCCGGGCAAGTCTGGAAAAGTGATTTACGAGTGATTAATGTTAATGATTACGACATCACAGTTTATCCGCAGGTGGTAAATTTTACCGCTCAGGGTGAATCCGGACGAGTAAATTTATTGCCGGTTTTAGAACCAGAGCGTAACGGTCATTCTCTGGCTGAGTGGATTGATTTATCATCGGCCGGGATTTTAGTACCGAGTCAAAAAACAGTCAGTCTACCTTTTTCAGTTTCCTTGCCGACAGATGCTTCTCCAGGCAGTCATCATGCAGCCATTTTAGTTGGTACCAGACCACCAGCTTCGACAGATTCTTCATCTAAAGTGCAGACAGCGCAGTTTGTGACGGCTTTAGTCTTTTTGCGAGTGGAAGGAGATGTTTCAGAGTCTGGTTCAGTTCGTTCTTTTAGAAGTTTAAATTCAATTATACAAACAGCCGAGGCATCATTTGAATTGCGTTTTGAAAATACTGGTAATGTAGATCTGCAACCACAAGGCGATATTACTATTTATAATATGTGGGGAGAAGTCCGTGGCTCCATCCCTATTAATCAACAAACTAATTATGGTAATGTAGTCGCAAATAGCATTAGACAATTTTTATTTTCTTGGAAAGGTGAGAATTCATTTTTTGATATCGGTAGATACAAAGCCGTCGTTACTTTAGGTTTTGGTGAGGAAACTAAAAGTTTTGTTAATTCCTCTACTTATTTTTGGATTGTACCCTATCAACAAATTTTAATTTTAGCTGTCATTCTTTTAATCCTTTATTTATTTTTTAGCTGGATTACCCGCCGTTATATCAGGCATATGCTAATTATAGCCGGTATCAATCCTGATCATGTCGCTACTGGTAAAACTGCTTACATATCAAGGTTTAATGATCAAACTTTAGTGTCAGTAAAGAAAAGTAATCATGACTTCAAAAAATATCAAAAACTGTTAGCGCCGATCAGTTTTGGAATAGCCGATTTACATAGAAGACTAAGAGGAGTTCATACTATTTCCGCCAGAATTATCACCTTTATACAATTTTTATTTTCTTATCGGTTATTGTTGGCGACATTGGTAGTCATGATAGCTATCAGTCTTGGTTTAATTTGGTATTTTAATTCTGTCCATGTTGTTAATCGCCAATATGAAGTTGTTATTTCTGACGCTGATAACAAAATAACTATTTCTTCAGAAGAAATATTTTATAACAATTTAGCTGGAGCAAAACAGGCCGGTATTGAGAATAGTACAGAACAAACCTTTAGCATTAATATCACTAATACCAGTGGTAAGTTGGGAGTGGCCGCTTTGACTAAATTAAAATTAGAAACAAATGGTTATTTTGTTAATAAGTTAAATAGTGATTTAGAAAGAAAGGTAGAACGGACAATCATTATCTATGATCCGAAATTATCTGCGTCAGCTTTAGCACTCAGCCAGTTATTAGGTGGAGCATTATTGTCAGCTGGTGATGAATCTACGCTTAATACCATTTCCATTATGGTTGGTTCTGACTTAATATCAGAATAAGTTATAATAATATTTAACTATGAATAAAAAATCATTGATTTTAGTTATCTTGCTTTTTATCACTATTGTAGTAGGTATGTTGGTTTTTACTTATCTCAAGAAAAGTGAAATGATTGTTCCATTATCAACAAATCTGGCAATGGAGCCGATACAAAATAGCAGTTATTAAATTGCCATGAAAACTAGTCACATTATTACTTTAGTCAGTCTTGGAGTATTAATTTTAGTCTTAGGAACTATTACGGCAATAATTTATAGTAGTCACAAAAGTGACCAACTAAATGAAGCTAAACAAACTTTAGGAGTAGATAATGGCTCTATTTATACTGATTTAGATGGTAACAAAATTGAGTTAGCCAATTTTCTCGACCAAGTTTTAATTGTGAATATTTGGGCGAGTTGGAGTCCATTTAGTGCCCAGGAATTGCCATTGCTAGAAAAAATAGCAGAAACTTATCGGGATAAAAATTTAGTAGTGTTGGCAATTAATAGAAAAGAAGAAGTGCCACAAGTGATGCGCTATATTAAAACTTTGCCAGACCTGCCTAATATTATTTTCGTGATTGATAAAACGGATCATTTTTATAAAGCTAGTGGTGGCTACGCTATGCCAGAAACAATTATTTATAATAAACAAGGAACGATGGTTTTCCACGGTAGAGGGACTATAAACGAGGACGATTTTATCAGTAAAATTGAGTCACTTTTAAACTAAAATCAATAATATAACAATATAGCGTATATGCTATATTGTTACTTTACAAAATAATCACCGTATGCTAATCTAAACTCAGATAAGTTATTTGATTGCGCGAACTCTGACATTTAGTCAAACTCTTCGGTCGGGAAGAGTTAAGGTTCGCAATAAACAAATTATGTTTAGAGCAATCGGCTTTTTAATTATTTTGTGGGGATTGTCACATTATTTTTCTTTGTCTTTTGAGGCATTAGACAATGCAGCTACTCAAGGTTTTAGAACTTTTGAAGCCGCCGCACTTTTGTCACAAGAAAGAATGAATAATTTGCAATAATGCACGCTGGGCTAGAATTTCTCTAGCCCTTTGTCGTTACTACTGTTATAGTAGTGTTATAATAACTAAAGTTATGAATAATAATAAAATTATTGAATATACTTTTTTCTTTGCCTTATTTGCGGCAGTTAGTTATCTAGTTTGGCAAATTTTCGCTCCGTTTGTGTCTGCTTTAGCTCTTTCGGCTATTATTGTCACCATTTGTTATCCCATGTTTGAGAGAATTATTGCCTATACTCCAAGGCATAATCGGACATTAGCTGCTCTTTTGACTACTTTAGCGGTTTTAGCGATTTTGATTTTACCGTTCATATTTATCACTTCGTCTCTAGTTCGTGAAGCAGTATCAGTTTACCATTTGGCCGAAACCGGTTCGCAAGGAAATATAGAATTATTTGCTAATGAATTTCAAAGTAAGGTTCGATTAATTATTCCTGATTTTCAGTTAAATGTTACTGGTTTTCTTAAGCAAAGTGCTATTTGGTTGAGTACTAATCTAGGTGCCATTTTTGCTGGTACAG
>Ga0210034_1002855_pt1 | contig 12970 bp, 11 predicted proteins | sample CryGeymeta201505_FD_185466 | JGI IMG/M metagenome (GOLD analysis project Ga0210034, IMG submission 185466) | Groundwater microbial communities from Crystal Geyser aquifers in Utah, USA - Crystal Geyser metaG 2015-05 (SPAdes) (version 2) | ecosystem: Environmental > Aquatic > Deep subsurface >... | reverse complement strand
GTGACGATCTTGACGCTACTACCAAACAGGTATATCAAGCGCTGACGCTTATAGGGCGAAAAGAGTTTCCGTACAGAAAAGCTTATGAAGAATTGTGCGCCGGTGATGAAGAACAACGCTTGCAAAAATTGGTTTTTGATCGACTCGACGAAACGGTTCGCCAAAAATTAATCAGTGTAATCAAACATGGAGTAATTTTGGAAGACTATGTTCGTAGCAAGCTTTTTGAAGAACAGCTAAGCGGAGATGAGAGATATCAAGTTGAAAATGCCATTTTGTTGGTTGATGATGAACTTGATAATCAATGTGACGAGCGGGCGCATACTCGTAAAAAAACATTTGAGGAATTGGTTGATAGGTGGACAAAAGAAGCAACCAGATTGCAGAGTCTGATTGACCGTCTGCGCGCAATGGGGGAAGAAGATTCAAAATGGAAAGGGGAGATTGATTCTGTTTGTGATCGTTTGGAAGAGGGTTGGTCAGTGGTTGAACGCGATCCGAGCGAAGAAGAGATAATCAAAGAGTTGGAATATTGGAATACTGTTTTGCATGAGGTGGATGAGTAAGGGCATGGCATGCCATGTCCGATATCACAAAGGGCGGCCACATGTGGCCGCCCTTTGTGATAGGGCTCATTTGTAAGTGTTATCCAACCGGCGCTCGAATGACAAAATTTTTATCCCATGGTCTGTTTTTTGAAAAATAATTCGCATAGATCCTTTTCTAATTCTGTAAATATCTTGGCGATTTTTCAGCTTCTTTATATCTAGAGCTAAAAAATCGCCCGCCTTCACTTTTTGTAAGATCTTTTTAAATTCAGCCTTTTCTTTATTTGAAAATTTGCTCAGCGCTTTATCAATTTTGTTAACCATATTAAAGGCGGGTTAGAATATCGTCTATATCAACACCACCTTTATTAATTTTTGTAAAATCAACCACAACTTCCCAGTTTTCGTCTTCAGCAGGTGAAATTTTAAATAACGGCTTGGACTTTTTCATGACCAAGAAAGTGTCTCCTTGCTCGACTCGATCTGCATATTTTTGAACATTTTGACGCAAGTCTTTTAATGTAATTATATTATTCATATAGGTTATTTTAAGTGCAACTTAAGTTTAACTTTAAAAGTAGGCTTTGTCAAATCCAGGGAGTTACCTTGTTTTGTTCCTCGAAATTACGAAGGATAATGAATGTGGTAACTCGGTTGCCACAGCTTGTTTCAAAATCAACAATTTTAAACCAAAACCCCTATACGGATTCAAGTAATTATGTTAAAATATTGGCGCTAAAAGATTTTAAATTAGCGTCAATTTTCCTTTATTTATATGCAAATTAGCTGGAACGGACTAGGAAGCTTTGTCATCAGTGGCAAGCCAATTCAGGGGGAGGTGAGTTTAGTAACAGACCCTTACCAAAACGAAACCGGTCTTCGGTTTCCGCGTACTCTGTCAGCCTCTTTAGTTGTGCAATCACATCAGTCCGAGATGGCTGATAATCTAGAAGCGGTCGCATCGCCAGAAGACAAAAAAACATTTGTTGTTCACCACGCCGGTGAATACGAAGTGAGCGGAATATTTGTAACTGGTGTTAATGCTCCGCTTAAAGATGGTACTGCCCATACTGTTTATCGGATTGAGCTCGAGGATATTTCAATTGGATTTTTGGGAGCGCTTGACCGTGAGCTGACTGATAAAGAAATGGAATACTTAGGCGCAATTGATATTTTAATTGTGCCAGCTGGAGGGGGCTCGGTCCTAAACGCAAAAGGTGCGGCTGGCGTTGTTGGTCAAATTGAGCCAAGACTTGTTATACCTTCTTATGTTCAAGTCGATGGTCTTAAAACCAAGCTAGATTCAGAAGATGCTTTTATAAAAGAACTAGGAGTTTCAAAAGAAGAAATGAATAAACTTAAAATCACCAAATCCGCGCTTCCGCAGGAAGATATGGGGGTGATTGTTTTGTCTCGTTCGTAATATGAGAATAGAGTCAAGCAGAAAAAAAGAAAGATTAGTCTTCTTGATAACGGCAGTTGGTATTGTGTTTGTTTTGATAATTTGGGGATTTCAATTAAATGAGATGTTCAGAGATGTAACAGGCGAAGCAATACCAGAAGATGTCGGTAGTACTGCTGACGATCTGCAGGCTGCCGTGGAACTATCAGATCAAATGAAAGAAACAATTCCATTTTTGCAAACATCACTTAATGATATTCTTGACCAGGCCTGGAAGAATAAAACAGAGGAAGCAACTGACAGCGCTTTACTAGAAATAGGAAATCAATTAAATAATGAATTAGAACGGCAATCGCAGGAGGGGCAAGAGAATGCGCCAGAAAATGGAGCAGTCGAGGCGACTCAACCAGAATCAGCAACTTAAATTATGGCAAAAAAGAAAGAAACAATTAGTAAAGACGGGGACGCACCAAAATCAGTTGGTATGATCATTGAGCAGAGCATTACCAAAGAAATGAAACGGGCGTATTTGGATTACGCGATGTCAGTTATTGTTTCGCGGGCACTCCCCGATGTTCGTGACGGACTAAAGCCGGTGCAACGCCGAATTCTTTACGCGATGTGGAGCATTGGTTTGCGCTCAAACGCTAAGTTTCGTAAGTCAGCTAATGTAGTCGGAGAAGTGATGGCTAAATACCACCCGCATGGCGACTCTTCAATTTACGAAGCAATGGTTCGTATGGCCCAGGACTTTTCTTACCGCCATCCGCTAGTGCGTGGCCAAGGAAACTTTGGATCAATGGACGGCGACTCAGCTGCGGCTATGCGTTACACTGAGGCAAAGCTTCAAGGAATTGCCGAGGAAATGCTTTTAGATATTGAAAGAGAAACAGTCGATTTTCGTCCAAACTATGACGGCTCACACAAGGAGCCGAGTGTGCTTCCGGGAAAGTTACCAAACCTGCTGATTAATGGAACTTTGGGAATTGCAGTTGGAATGGCCACAAATATTCCGCCTCATAACCTACGCGAAATTGGAAACGCAGTTTTGACTTTGATCGATAACAAAGACGCGACACTCGAGGATTTGCTCGAGCATGTTAAGGGACCTGACTTTCCAACCGGTGCAATTGCTTATAGCACAAAAGATATTAAAGCTGCTTGTGCTACCGGTCGTGGGGGAGTGGTGGTGCGAGCTAAAGCAGAAATTGAAGAAGGCGAAAAAGGTGGAAATCAAATTGTTATCTATGAGGTTCCATACATGGTAAACAAAGCTACGCTTTTGGAAAAAATCGCAGCCCTAGTTCATGAAAAAAAGTTAGACGGAATCCGTGACCTGCGTGACGAATCAAACAAAGATGGAGTTCGAGTTGTAATCGAGCTTAAAAAAGATGCTTATCCACGCAAAGTTCTTAACCGTTTGTATCAAATGACTGCTCTGCAAACTACTTTCCATTACAACATGGTTTGTTTAGTAGAGAACGGACTTCAGCCACGAACACTTGGACTTAAGGCGATTTTGGAAGAATATATTAAACACAGGCGCGAAGTTGTACGCCGTCGAACTGAATTTGATTTGGCCCGTGCACAGGACCGGGCTCATATTTTGGAAGGATTAAAAATTGCGCTGGCTAAAATCGACAAAGTAATTGCCACAATCAAAAAATCAAAAGATAAAGATGTTGCTCGAGTTAACTTGATGAAAGAGTTTAAGATGACCGAACGACAGGCTATTGCGATTTTGGAAATGCGTTTGCAGAGTTTGGCTAACCTTGAACAGCTAAAAATTGAACAAGAGTACAAAGAGAAGATGGATTTTATCCGCGAGCTGGAAAGCATTCTAAAATCTGATAAAAAGATGATGGGAGTAATACGCTCGGAGTTAGTTGAGGTGATTGAAAAATATGGCGAAGACCGCCGAACTCAAATCGTTAAAACCGGAATCAAAGAATTCTCAATGGAAGATGTAATTCCTGATGATCAAACCATTGTGATGATGACCAAAGATGGTTACATTAAACGATTGTCACCTGACACTTTCAAATCCCAGGCGAGAGGTGGTAAAGGTGTCGCCGGAGTTACTACAAAAGAAGAAGATTTAGTGGAGTCAATTTTTTCAACCACGACTCACCAAGACATAATGTTTTTCACCTCTCGTGGCCGAGTATTTAAACTAAAGGTTTACGAAATTCCAGAGGCGTCACGAACAGCCAAGGGCCAAGCGATTGTTAACTTCCTGCAACTGGCATCGGGCGAAAAGGTAACAGCTACCTTAGAATCTCGTGATTTGGCTGGCGGAAAATACATAATGATGGTTACAAACCAAGGAACTATAAAGAAAACCGAGCTTCAAGATTTTGAAAATGTTCGTCGTTCAGGACTAATCGCAATCAAGCTAAAAGACGGCGATGCGCTGGAATGGATCCGGGTAACATCCGGAAAAGATGAGCTAAGTTTGGCAACTGCGGGTGGAATGGCTATTCGATTTAACGAAAAAGATGTTCGCCCAATGGGTCGGGTGGCCAGCGGTGTGCGGGGAATAAAACTAAAAGGTGGAGACTTAGTGGTTGGGATGGATGTTGTGTCAGAGTCAGAGAAAAAAGATAACCAGCTTTTGGTGATAATGGAAAACGGCTACGGAAAACGAACTGCGCTTCGTGAATACAAGGTGCAGTCCCGAGCTGGAATGGGAATAAGAACAGCTAAAATTACGCCAAAGACTGGAAAGATTGTGTCAGCTAGTGTGGTGGGAAAAGATGATACCCGTGACCTAATTGTGATTTCCGAGGCTGGCCAGGTAATTAGACTTTCAATCAAATCGGTTTCAACACTTGGTCGGGCTACGCAAGGAGTACGCGTTATGCGCTTTAAAAAAGAAGGCGATAAAGTCTCAAGTGTGGCGATTGTTGAAAAAGGAGCGGTAGCCGAGGCAGTCGAAGGCGCTGAATAAAATTATTAATCATTAAATAAAGATCCCTAATTAAATAGGGATTTTTGTTTGTGGTAAAATGCATTTGCTATGAAAAGAACATTATTTAAAAAAGGTTGGCCGGGTCAAAAGAAAACCGCTAAAAAAAGGTGGCCAAAAAAAGCGGTAGCTGGTCCTTTGCCGGAAAAAACAGTTAAAGCTTCGGTTAAAGAAGATTTGAGCGAGGACATTGAAATCACCACAGAATTTAAAGAAGCATACGACGCCATTGAAAACACTAAGAATCATGTTTTTTTAACCGGTCGAGCCGGAACTGGAAAATCAACTCTTTTAAAATATTTTCGAGCAAAAACAAAAAAGAAGTTTGTGGTGTTGGCTCCAACCGGCGTGGCAGCCTTAAATGTTAAGGGACAAACTATTCATTCATTTTTTGGTTTTCATCCTAAAATCCACAAGCGTTTAGTTAGCAAAGCCAATCCAGATAATTTAGATTTCTTTAAAAAAATCGAAACAATTGTGATTGATGAAATTTCGATGGTGCGTGCAGATTTACTTGATTGTGTTGATAAGGCCTTGCGCCTTAACCGCGAGCAACCAAACGAGGCTTTTGGCGGGGTTCAAATGGTTTTTATTGGCGACTTATTTCAGTTGCCACCGGTGGTTACGCGTGAGGACGGCAATAGATTTGAAAGCGAATATGTGTCTCCCTATTTTTTTTCGTCAGATGTAATGAATACCACGGCAATAAATATACTTGAACTGCAAAAGGTTTATCGGCAAAAAGAAATAAAGTTTGTAGAGCTTTTAAATAATGTCCGCTCAGGCCAAGTAAAGCCAGCCGATGTTGAGATTTGGAATAAATGTCATGACCCGCATTTTGATCCGGCTCAAGAGACCGATTACATCGTTCACTTAACAACCACAAACAAAATGGCTAAGGAGCGTAATGATTATGAACTTAAAACGCTAAACACAAAAGAATACATACTTAAGGCTGAGACTCTTGGGGAATTAGGCGAACGAAAAATGCCGTCTGACGAAACCATTAAAGTAAAAGAAGGTGCCAGGATTATGTTTACCACCAATGATCCGGCCAAGCGTTGGGTCAACGGAACTTTGGGGATTATCAAAAAAATCAAAAAGCAGGGATTAAGCAAATTGCCAACGCTTGAAGTTAAGCTGGAAGATGGCGAGTTGGTTAATGTTACAAGACATAAGTGGGAGATTTTTGAATATAGTTTGCATGATGGGGAATTTGCTGAAGGTGTGGTGGGGAGTTATTCGCAATATCCAATTGCGCTGGCTTGGGCGGTTACTATTCATAAAGCGCAAGGCAAAACATTTAATAAAGTTTTGGTCGATGTCGGCTGGGGAGCTTTTGCCCATGGGCAGATGTATGTGGCGCTGAGTCGTTGTACTGATTTAAAAGGAATTACACTGCTTAAACCATTTAGAACAAAAGATGTAATTGTCGACCGCGCAGTTTTGGATTTTATGCGGTAAGAAGGTTTTACTTTTGACAAAGCAGCGCGACAAGCCCCAATGCTTGGCATTGGGGTCTTCCATAGCGGCTTGACATAAACTCCATCTTCGGCTATACTCCCGCAGTTATGGAATTTAGAAATATTGCAATCATTGCCCACGTCGACCACGGTAAAACAACTCTTGTTGACGCCATGCTCCAGCAGTCTGGGGTATTTACGGAACGCGAAGTTATAGAAGAGCGCGTGATGGACTCCAATGATCAAGAAAAAGAAAGAGGCATTACCATTTACGCTAAAAACGCCTCAATTCAGGTTGGTGATGTTAAGGTAAATATTGTTGACACTCCAGGCCACGCTGACTTTGGTTCTGAAGTAGAGCGCGTGCTGCGCATGGTAGACTCGGTGCTTTTGCTAGTTGATGCTTACGAAGGTCCAATGCCACAAACTAAGTTTGTACTGCGCAAGGCACTCGAGTTGGGACTGCGACCGATTGTAGTTATCAATAAAATCGATAAGCCAACCGCCCGACCGGATGAAGTTTTAAACATGATTTTTGATCTGTTTACCCAACTAGGGGCTACAGACGAGCAACTAGATTTCAAATACATTTATACAAACGCCAAAAAGGGAATCGCAATTTTAGATCCAAAAGATACTGGCGAAAACCTGCAACCGCTTTTTGATTTAATTATCAGCACAGTTCCGTCAGCTGCCAGTGACAGCTTAGCTCCGGTTCGTTTTCAACCTGTTAACTTAATGTACGACAAATTTGTTGGCCGAATGGGAACCGGTCGAATTAATGAAGGAACGCTAAAAGTTGGAATGACAGTAACAGTAATCAAACTTGATGGCACCAGAGAGAAACATAAAATCTCTAAAATTTTAACTAGCCAGGGACTAAAAAAAGTAGAAGTTGAAAGCGCAGTAGCAGGCGATATTGTTTCAATTGCCGGAATCCCAAATATCAATGTTGGTGAGACTGTGGCAGAAGACGCAAAAGCCGAGGCGCTAGATGCGATTGATATTGATAAGCCAACCCTAACAATGGATTTTTTGGTTAACAACTCTCCCTTTGCCGGCAGAGAAGGAAAGTATGTTACCTCACGCCAAATTAGGGAAAGATTAGAGCGCGAGCTAGAGACAAATGTGGGACTCCAAATTGAATTTCCAGAAAACTCTGATGTTTATAAAGTGAGCGGTCGAGGAGAGATGCACTTGGCTGTTCTTATTGAAACAATGCGTCGCGAAGGTTACGAGTTCCAGGTTTCGCAACCTCAGGCGATTATTCGCGAAGTCGACGGCGAGCTTCAGGAGCCATACGAGTCGGTTGTGATTGATGTTCCCGATGATTCAGCCGGTACTGTGATAGAAGCATTAGGCAAGCGAAAAGGGGAAATGGTTAATATGATCAGCTTAAATGGCTCAACCAGATTGGAGTATTCAATTCCAACTCGTGGGCTATTGGGATACAGAACTGATTTTATGACATCAACCAAGGGAGAAGGAACACTTTCTCATATTTTTTCTCACATGGGCTCACACAAAGGTGAAATTACTCGTAGACAAACCGGTTCTATGATTTCTGGATTTACCGGAAAGACTTTAGCTTTTGCCTTGAATAATTTACAGCAACGCGGAGCATTATTCGTCGGTCCCGGAGTGGAGGTTTACGAAGGAATGGTAGTTGGAGCAAGCAGCAAAGATACTATGGTTGTAAACCCAATCAAAGGTAAACAACTGACAAATATGCGTTCCAGCGGAGCTGATGAAGCTACAAGCTTAACACCGCCACTGGATATGAACTTAGAACGATCACTTGAATACATCGCCGATGATGAGTATGTGGAGGTAACGCCGGAGAGTATCAGAATTCGAAAGAAATATTTAACAGATAACGACCGCAAACGCGCGGCGAGATAAGCGAAATTTAAAAACTCCCGCCATTTGGCGGGAGTTTTGGTCTATGAAATAAAATTTTAAAACAAGTAGGTGCTTGCCCGCCGAAGCTTTCTTGCCAGCCAAAGCTTTAGCATCGGCTGGAGCGAAGGCGGGATAGTCTAAAAAAGAAAAAGAATATTTCAGCAAACGTTCATGAATATGCGATGTTTGCCGTAGCATAGCGGAGGCAAATATGAGTAAAAGAAATTGCGCCTCCACTATAAGTTAAGAAGCGCAATTTCTTGAACCACATATTCATTGTTATATGATGTAGAAAACATTTTGATTTTGCGATAGCAAATATCCGCAATTTTATTCAATAATAAACACCTTATTTTTTTGTTTTTGCCTGTCCCAAATAGCGAGCAACTAACTCTTTGTCTTCGGCGACCTTTTGCTTTTTGAATTTTTCCATATCAGGGTGTTTTATTCTTTTCAGTATTTCAATTTGTGCCCCTATTTCATCTAGGTCGCCGATATTGTCTCCTACGTACCTGACTATGCCTGGATTCCAGCCCCATGTTAACTTGCTTTTGTCAGTAGGATTTTGAAGTTTTGCGAGTAGATCATCTGTTGAATAGAGCTCGTCTAGTTCAACTGGAAAGCCTGAATCGGTAGGTGTGCTGTCCGAAAATGCTCTAAGTCTGTATAACAAAGCTTCGCCTTCAGGTATGCGAGGGTCAGTAATAGTGCCTTCCTTTAATACCAAGACTATGTCAACGTCGCTATTTGGGGCAGGCAATTTATCAGGATCCATTCTACTTCCACAAAGAATCATCCCCAACACCTCGGGGCATTCTGCTTTAAATTTTTCTAAATAACCTCTCATTTCTTCCGTGAGCGTTTTAATTTCTTCATCCCTTTCGGACGTGTCTATTCTGCCCTCACCAAGATTCGGCTGAAGCCCGAGAATACGTCTAGCTTTATCAATGTGTTGTTGTGGAATTTCGTCTGGGACATGTTCATATTCATGTGCTGTTCTTACGATTAGTTCATCTACTTTTTTGGGAGATACCAAAGCAGATTCATCTCTTGTTAAGAAGTTTCTGTCAGTAAGGAAATCTAGCATAACATCCTCTGCTGTTCTTTTTGGAGTTTCAGTCGAGTCTCCCGTTGTTTGTTTTACTGGTGGTTTTTCAACTGCCGTTTCAGGTGTTGGGGGGATTCTTTGTGATTCATCTTCGATACCCATAATTGTGTTTATTATTGAATAAAATTGCGAAAAATTCTGAAAGAATTTTATTAAAATATTTTCTATCTCATATAACGTATCGCAATATCTGACGTTTTGCCACTTCCTTTAAAATTATACATGGGGTGGCAAAATGTGGCTTTAGCCCTTGCAGATATGCAGTGTCCGTATAATGCAAAGCGTACCAATTATGGTACGCTTTTTCAGTGAGATCTGCCAATGCCGTGTTGAGGTGGACACGCGTTTAAGTCGTGCGTTCAATCCTCGTCGTTTAACGTGCGGTCTCCTGAAAATCGCTTAATAAAGACGAATAGGGTAGTTGAGATGCTTTGAGATACTCACCATTCTCGAGGTATTCTCGCATTACATACGAACCTGTCTTTGATTTTCAGAAGACGATAGCGACTCATTCCTTTCTCTTCTTTTCTTTCTTCTTCTTTTTTTTCTTCTCTTTGCTCTTTAAATCAATAATATAGCCATATTTGTATGATTGTCAAACAATATATCGGTGTTGATATGGCCAAAGCCACTTTCGACGCTTGTTTTGGCGATAGCCAATCCGTAAAGACATTTCCCAATACCACCTCCGGCATTACTCGACTGTTTCGTTGTATCGGAAAAGAACAGCCGTCCGGTGAAACCGCGCGAAGCAGTATTTACATCGGCGTGGAATCAACCAGTCACTATCATCTTCTTTTGTGCATGCGCGCGAAAGAACAAGGATATACGCCGGTTCTTATCAATCCACTTGTCACAAACAAGTATAGTCAAAGAAACATACGAAAGACCAATACCGACACAATCGATGCGAGGATCATCAGATATTGCGCCATGCAGGGTGAAGGATATCCATTTACGCAAACAGCGGCCGACATCACACTAAAAAATCTCATCCGTGACCGTGAATATCTGGCAAAACTTCATTGGATTCTCACTATGCGTCAATCCTCCGCTGACTTTAAGTCATTTGCCATTCAACAAGATATTCCATCCATGAGCGCTGATATTCTTGTCCTGACAAAGCAAAAAATGAAGGAAACGGAAAGAATGATCAGACAATATAGAACAGAAGAACAAAAGCTACTTCAAACGATCCCCGGTGTCGGACCTCTTACGGCCGCCACTTGTATTGCTGAGATTGGAGACATCGCAAAATTTCAAAAACCCAAACATCTTATTGCTTTCATTGGCATCGATCCTAAAGTCCATCAGTCCGGAAGTTCCATAGATAAATACAGACGCATCTCAAAACGAGGTTCTACGATTCTAAGAACAAGACTCTATAATGCCGCCTCTGTCGCCGTTTTAAGACCCAACCAATTTTACACCTACTTCCACAAGAAGAAAGACCAAGGCAAACCTTATAGAGTGGCGCTTGTCGCTACCATGAACAAAATGGCACGAGTTATTCATGCCGTCTGGATGAACAACGCGCCTTACCAAGAACCAACAACAATCATTTAGAACAAAGAGGCCTCGCGGCCTCTTTGTGTCCACAGATTGTGGTTGACGGGGACATAGGTAGTTATATGATGTATTTTTCCGCAACCTACTCAATAAATTCTTTTAAATTTAAATAAAGAAAGGTTGCGGAAAAATATTTCGGCTAACGTTACGAGTATCCGAAGTTCACTGGAGCGAAGCGAAAGCGAATTTGCGTGGAGGCTCTCGGAAGAGCCGTAGCCGGATAATCGTTGTTAGCTGTAGTATATGTTTTTCTTTGATTTGCGAATGCAAATCACTTTTAAAAAGAATTAAATTTTGTTTTTATTTCATTTTTGATTCATTAAGAAAACTATTATCTAGATCTGTGAAATATCCTTCATTCGATAATTTATTGTTTATCTCGTTGTTAAAATTTTGATCTGATAATAAAGTATTGGCAGTTATCGCCTGGCCATCATTATTAGAGCTATCGCTTGTTGCTTCTACTTTATAATAATTTTTTGCCAGTTGAAATGCGAAAGGATGATAATTGTGAGTGTGGACTGCAAAATAGTAGTTTCCATCCTCATTTACCATATAAACATAAAAATTCGGCCTACCAGTAGATACTTTTTGAGGATCATAGTATTCGTTGATCGTTTTATTCAGACCCCTTTCTAATTCTTTAAAAAACTCTTGATCATTGCCATTGTAATGCGAGAAAGGTATCGAATCGTTGTAGCTTTTAGCTTCTGCTTCTTGCCAAGAGTTAGCTATTTCTACATACACAGGGAATGATTTTAGCTGGTTTTTTTGTTCATCTGTAAAGGATTCTGGATAATCAGTTATAATTGTGTTTTCTTGAAGAGGGTACCCTCCAGTCTTCTCCTTGTATTCTTCAATCAGACCAACATAGTATTTAAGGTGTCGTAATCTAATAATGTCCGCGTCTTTTTGATAATTTGATTCTTGAATCTGATAAAAAACCGCGATGGCTATAAGAACGACGGTTATTATAAGAAATATAATTAGAGCCATTCTTTTTTTAGAAATTCCTTTCATATTTGTTTATTTAGTTCCCCCGCTAAAAGTTGACGGAAAAACCGGGTTAACCACTCTAAAAAGTTAAAAACAAAATTTAATTCTTTATAAGAGAGGCGATAGCCGAAAAGAAAAACATATATTTCAGCTAACGTTTCAGTATATGCGATGTTTTTGCCCGATTCCTTATTATATATTAATAGAAGAAAAAGGCAAAAATATGGGTGAGAGAAAAAGTGCAACCGCTGAAAATTATTAACGCACTTTTTCTTGAACCGCATACACGCTGTTAGGCGATGTTGTGTCCTGTTGTCGTTGGCGTAGGATCATTTTCTTTAATTCTTTTTCTGCAAATTTGTTCAATCTCATAGACATTGGGGATTTCTGAAATATAGATAACATCAGGAACATATCTATCTGGTTCATTTTTCCTGCTGACCATTCTACCAGTTCTCATTTGAAGTGAGATATTGCCTTTTTGGACATTTCCACTAACTTCAACATCCCCAGAAAACTGTTCCCAATCTATAGATCTGATATTGCCATTTTGAAAATGTATTAATCTGGTTGGAGTGCCGACAAAATGACCACCTTTTTTAAATATTGAATAAATTCCCCATGAGAGCATACCGATTCCAACTAAAACGAAAACACCAATAATAATAGCTGGCATTATTATAGGACCTAAGTTATCGGGGCCTGCGACTGTCGGCACTCCGTTTGATTCAAAATGAACTTCCTTACCTTGAAATATTGGGCCCAAAAAGGCAAATACAAATATACTTGTAAATGCGGTCCAGACAGTACCAAAAAGAATTAAAGAAAATGATTTTTTTAGCGGTTGCGCACGGCCAGCTTTAACCGCAAAATCTTTGTTTTCAGAGTTAACAGATGATGATAGCTCTGGTGGCAATGTAATGTTTTCCATAATGTATAAGTTATTTTAGTAAAAGTTTAAACAGGACACAATTTTGCCTAACGTTTCAGTATATGCGATGTTTTGCGGAGTGA
>Ga0210034_1002849_pt1 | contig 12998 bp, 11 predicted proteins | sample CryGeymeta201505_FD_185466 | JGI IMG/M metagenome (GOLD analysis project Ga0210034, IMG submission 185466) | Groundwater microbial communities from Crystal Geyser aquifers in Utah, USA - Crystal Geyser metaG 2015-05 (SPAdes) (version 2) | ecosystem: Environmental > Aquatic > Deep subsurface >... | reverse complement strand
TTTCAGACCCTTTCGGGGATTTTGAAAGCAGTTTTAAAAACAAACAGGAAGGCTATATTTTAAATTCAAACCACTCCCCCGTTGTAAATCAAGGTGATGCCTTGCTGCACATTGGTTTTGATGAATAACGCTTGTTAACACACAAAAGCAACAAAACCACAGCCGTTTTCACACATCTAACGGCAAAAAGCTTTGTTTAACTAAAAAGACCATTTTGATGATTTGTAATGAATTATTTATATATTTGATTAAAATAAAGTATGTAAATTTTCATACCTACCTACCTTAAATGGATAGATAAGTATGATGGAGTCATACATATAAGTGAGTTATAGCCAATGGTAAAACGACACGACAACGAATGAACATACAGAATAAACTTAGAGACCTTAAAGACCAAAAGAGTTATAGTATTCCTGCCAAAAGGGTAATGGAACATTTGAAACCTATCCTAAGCAAATCAAACGACTTGCGACAAAGATGGATGTGGGAATTACTTCAAAATGCAAGTGATTTAGGCGACAATGTAAAAGCAAGATTTGAAATAACCGCTGATAGACTTAAGTTTAGCCACAACGGGAAGCCGTTCTCATTGGACGAAGCATATAACTTAATTATGCCCGACTCTACCAAAGATGACGAAACAACATACAAAAAAAGTGTTATCGGACAGTTTGGAACAGGTTTTATTTCAACACATATACTTTCTAAGATAATTCAAATTGAAGGAATAATAGAAGATGACGAGCAACTTTACAGTTTCAATTTTCACCTTGACAGAAGCGAAAGAAACGACAAAGATTTCTTAATCCAATCAATTAAAGACGCAGAAGCGGAGTATCGAGAAAACCTTGAAGAAATTGACGAACTTCCAGAAGATGAATTTCAAACGTCATTTACTTACCACATTGACAACACCTACTCTTCTTTGAAAGGGCAAGAAATTGTAAATGATGGAATTGAAAGTTTCAAAGAGTTAATTCCATACGTTTTGACTTTTAGAACTCAATTAGCAGAAATTGAAGTTATTGACCGCAGGACTTCAACAACCAAATTGACATTCAAACGTGAAGAAGTTGAAAGTGATATTGAAGACCTCATTATCATTAAAACTGTTTGCCAAAAAAATGGCAAACACATTGAAGACAGACTAATCGGAAACATTATTGAAGATGAAACCGAAATTGCCTTTCCAATTGAAGAAATAGAAGAAAGTAAATTTCAACTTCTTCCATTCCCCGAAGAATGCCCAAGACTTTTTTGTGCTTTTCCAATGATAGGAACAAGTGAATTCAATTTTCCTGTTGTAGTTCATAGTGAAAAGTTTGTTCCTAACAGAGAAAGAGATGGAGTAGAACTAACTGACTTTGATGAAGAAAATAGAGAAAGGCTTGTTGAAGCAAAAATTGCTTTCAAAAGACTTTTAGAAATTATTCAAGAAAATGAATGGACAGAAGCTTTCAACATTTGCCGTTTTACAAATCCCGACATAAGTGATGCAGAAACTAAAAAATGGTTTGTCAAAGAAATATTCAATCCAATTAAGGAAGGAATTTACAACACTAAATTAATTGAACTTGATAGTTCATTGGAATTGGACGAACAACGAATTTCATTGAGTTCTGCCTACGTTCCCTATGCTGACAGAAGAACAAAAGGCAAAGAAAAAATCGTTGAAACGATTTACGATTTTGCTTTTCAGGTAATGGCTGAACAAATTCCTTGTAAAGACCATTTCTTGAATTGGTATGAAGTTCTTGACTTTGAAATATTTGAAAGTGAAAAATTAGATATTGAAAATTTTTGTGAAACAATATCGCCAAAAGGTAATTTGACCGAGTTTGCCGAAGCAAATAATTTGACAGAAGATGAAACAGTTAAATATTTCATTGACCTTGTTGAGTTTGTAATTGAACAAGAAGAAGAAGAACTTTTAGGAAAATACAATCTTCTGCTAAACCAAAGTAACGTATTTACAAAAATTAAAGGGCTTAAACTTGACAGAGTTGAACACAAAGGACTTAAAGAAGGCTATGATGAAAAGCTGAAAGACATATACTATTCTTTGTCGAACAATGAATGTAGAGATACTCTACTTCATAAAGAGTTTGAAAGCATAAATGACCTCATAGAAAAGGACGACAAATATGATTTCAAAGAATTAGCAAAGGACACGGACGAAGAATTGAGAAATTTTGAAGGAAATTTTCACGATGAAAACTTTTTACTAATTCTAAAAGACCTATTTAATTGGTATACAACCTGCGGACTTTCCGATGACACATTAATTAACTTATTCCCTTATTTCTCACTCAATAAATCACAACTATATCTCAACACCAAAACACCGCAAGAATTAGAATATGCTTTTGATATTGAGATAAGCGGTAAAAGCGAAGTATTAGCAAAACTTGCTAACAGTTCACTATCGGAGAACGAATTAGAAATAATTGCAGACAACCCAGAATTAGTTTCAAATTTTATTGAGTGGCTAAACAGCAAACAAGAAGATAACCCTGACGAAGAATTAGGAAATATCGGAGAAGAATTTTTATACCACCAGCTTTGCCAAATATTTGGAGAAAACAGAGTGCTTTGGGAAGACAAATCTGAATATGATTTTAGAGTTCTTGAAAAGGATTTGACTACAACAAAATACTTCATTGACGCAAAAACAACAGGGAAAGGCATTGCAAACAGCGACAATGTTCCTTTCTTTATGCGAACAGCACAATGGACTTTCTTAGACAAACAACAAGCAAGTGACAAGTATATAATTGCTAGAATTTTCAAAAATGGTGGGACTATTGACGTTAAGTATTTAAGACTGAATAAACAATCACTATGACAAGAACCACTGGCTATAACACGGGTTTGGCAAAAGTGGCGGTTCAGTGCTCCGCAGACACATTTGTGGTTAATCAAAGTTTGGTTCTCCGCATCAACTTTTGTGGTGAAAATCCCCGCCTTCGCAAAGCGGCAAAACGTTGGCATTAATACGAAATGAACGAAGAAATAACATATAGAATAGAACAATATCTTGAACTAGATACGAATTATGCTATAATTATTAATGGCGATTATGGTATTGGAAAAACGCACTATATTAAGAATGAACTTTTTCCTAAAATTGCTAAATTAAAAATACCTAATTTAGAATATGACGAAACCTATATTCCAATCCTAATTTCTCTTTTTGGAGCTAAATCTATCGAAGATATTCAAAATCAAATATTTGTTGAATTATATCCAATATTAAAAAAAAGAGGTGTAAAAATAGTCGCAGGTTTAGGGAATACTGTTTTAAAGTATTTCGGAAGTAATTTAAAAGATTTATTGTCCGAAACTGGAACATCTAGTGAAAGTTTAACTGATTATCGCAAAATCCTAATCTGTATTGATGATATAGATAGAAAAAGCTCAGAACTTGATTTAAAGGAAGTATTTGGTTTTGTGAACAATCTTGTAGAAAACCTTAATGCAAAAATCTTACTAATAGCCAACGAAGACGAACTTAGAAAAGAAATAAACACTAACGATATTGACAATTATTCGTTGTTAAGAGAAAAGGTAATTGGAATTTCAGTAAGTTTTAACTCTAATGTTTCTTTAACATTCGATAGAATCATTGAAACAAAATATCAAATTGCAAACAAACCATATTTTGATTTTTTGATTGAACATAAGAAAAACATTGTACATAGAATTTCACAAAACAAAGACAATCTTAGAAATTTATTATTCTTTTTAGAACATTTCAAAATAGTATTTAATGACACAACTAATTACCTTTCAACGGAAAACAAATTTGATACAATAAAAAAAAATGTGCTTGAGGGAATTTTAAATTTCACTTTGCCAATATCAATCGAGTACAAAATGGGGAAATTAAACACAACTAATTTCGCTGAAATCAAAGAAGTTTTTCAAGGATTTTCATTTAATATTTCAAGATTTAACGGAGATTCTAACGAAGCAAATGCACTTAAAACTTACGCTGAATTATTTAAAGAAAAATATTCACCTGACGACAATGTTCAAAGAGTCTATTTTGATTCCATATTCAACTACATAACTGGAAAAACTTCATTTAAGGTTGAGCAATTAGCAGAAGAATTAAATTTAGTATACAAATTTGAAGACAATACAATTCCCGAAAGGGAAAAATTAATTTCAAAATTAAATTATTGGAATTGTGTAGATTTAAAGAGTTCTGAATATCGCTCTTATACCTCTTCACTTTTAAAATATGTAGACAAAGGGGAGTTTTCTTTAGAACAATACCCAACTATTTTTCACTACGTAACTAGGTTTAACAATTTACTCAACTACAATATTGAAAACCTAAAAAAAAGATTTAAAAAAGGTATACATAAAGGTCAACATAATTATAAATATGTTACAAGTATTCATTTTCGCCTTTCAGTTGATACAACAAGCGAATTCTACGAAGACTTGACCGAAGTTGTTGAATATTGTGTAGAAATAAACAAAGACATTAAAGAAAGCCAACAATTAAAGGAAGTAACTGATATATTTGATTTATTTTCATCAGATTTCAATGCCTTCTTGGAAAAAGTTGAAGAGATGAATAGTGAGTTTATGTTTACACCATATTTTACGAAATTCGATTTAAATAAAATGTGGAGAGTAATTAAAAAGATTGATAATAAACAAATCATAAATTTAGGTTTCTATTTTGAAGGAAGGTATCGAAGAAACATTTATGAAGGGATTTACTCTGAAAAACAATTTTTAGAGAATTTAAATGAAAAAGTTGAGAATCTAATATTGAACAGAACAACTAGTAAATTAAAGAAAGTAATTTTAGAGTTCTTTAATAAAAAAATAAAGGAATCAATTGAAAACTTTCCTGAATAAAGTACTAATGCCAACACCGTGTATAAGCTATGGCTTGTCCTCGCCCACTTGGAAAATCCTGAGGATTTTCCTCTGGCAAGTATCGGTTTGGATTGTTCCGCGCTTAATTCACGCCACAGCTCATACACATCAACGTTATAGAGCATTTTAGGACGACCAACAAAACGAATGGCAACAGCGGACAATGGCGAAACAAAAAATAGAAACAGTTAGACATTTAATTTACTACTCATATGCAAACTTGGCTATGGTTCATACAGCTATTGACAAGAAACAAGAAAAATATGAAATGTTTAACTTTATGATTAGAGCCAAATTATTCAAAGGACTAAAAGACGGAACAATGAATATGCAGACAATTTTTGACGATGAAAAAATCAAATTACAAACAGGACAAATTTGTAATTATTGTGGTTCGGCAGACAAATTAGCGTTAGACCACATTTTTCCGCAAAAACTTGGTGGAAAGGACGATGCAGAAAACTTAATTTTTGCTTGTCGGACTTGTAACAGTTCAAAAGGAAAAAAGGACTTAATGGAATGGATGGCTTTTCGGGGACAGTTTTTACCATTAATGATTATCAGACGTTATTTAAAACTGACTTTTAACTTCTGCAACGAAAATGGACTTATAGACAAACAAATTGACGAACTAACAGGAATGGAACTGCCATTCAGAATTGACCTTTTGCCGACAATTTTTCCAAAACCTAACGAACTGACATTGAACATAGATGAAAAGAAAAACGCCCTATAACAGCACCTACCCAAAATTGGCAGTTCAGTGGTTAAATGAAGCTTTGTGCTTCTATCAAAGTTTGTGCTGGATTGACAGTGAAGTGCTCCGAAATTGCCACCTTCGGTTAGCTGCAAACCGTTGTGGTGCATTATGACCAGAAACTCAAAAAATCAAAACAAACTGAATTTATCCGAAAAAATTATTTAACTTTGTATCCGAATAGATACAATATTATGTTTTTTATTGAGAGAACAAGCGAATTTGATAAATGGCTGAAAAAGCTAAGAGACCTAAAAGCAAAGTCAAAAATCTTGTTTAGAATTCAAAAACTAGAGAAAGATGAACATTTTGGAGACTGTGAACCAGTTGGTGACGGAATTCAAGAATTAAAAATAAATTTTGCTAAAGGTTATCGCGTTTATTTTAAAGAAAAGAACTGAAAAATAATCGTTCTCTTACTTGGCGGAGACAAATCGACTCAACAAAAAGACATTAAAAAGGCAAAAGAAATTTGGAAAAAATTAAATAGTTAAAAAATGGAAACCTCAAAATTTGAAATATCGGATTATTTAGACAGCAAAGAAATGATTGCTGAATATCTTAACACAGTTCTAGAAGAAGGAGACAACGCTGACGTAATTAATGCTATCGGACATATTGCAAAAGCTATCGGAATGACAAAAATTGCTGAAGAGACCGGAATGAGCAGGTCGAGTTTATACAAAGCTTTGTCTGATGGAGCGAAACCGCAATTTGCGACAATAATGAAAGTTTTGAAAGCAATTGGCGGACAAATTCAAGTGAATCCAATATCGGTTTAAAAAATAACGACACCACAACAGCGTGTATAAGAAAGTGGCGGTTTTAGTGTTAAACCTGCCTGCCGGCAGGCAGGTCAAAGCTTTGTGCTTCTATCAAAGTTTGTGCTTGGTTGACAGTGCAGTGCTTCTAAATCGCCACCTTCGGGTAGCTACAAAACGTTGATGTGCATTATGACCGAAACTTGAAATCAAGAAAGATAGAAAACTATGATACTAATAGCAATAATATTTATCATACTCGGAATTTTAATAAAATACGGAAAAATGTATTGGTTGATTGCGGGATATAATACTATGCCGAAAGATGAGAAAGAAAAATATAATATAGAGGGAATAGCAAACTTATTTAGAGATGTAATGTTCGGAATGGCTTTAATTATCATTGTTGGCTACTTCATTACTGTATTGACTGAAAAGCCTAATATTCAAAACTATGCTTTTTGGACTTCAATGATTATTGGAATACCATACTTGTTGATTAAATCAAACTCGAAAAAATATAAGATAAAAAAATGACTATGAATTTACCATTTGGCAATCCTTTGTTTTAATCCCATCAACATCAGGTCCAATTTTTATGCTTGCAGGATTTATAATGTTTAAATTTCAACCAAAAAAAATAAACTCACTTTATGGTTATAGAACAAATAGCTCAATGAAAAATCAAGAAAGATGGGGTTTTTCTAAAAAATATTCTGCCATTGAAATGATTAAACTAGCAACACTTTTAGCTTTAAGTTCTATTATTGGATTAGTGTATAATCGTGACAGTAAACTCGGAATGTTTTTAGGATTGGGATTAATGATATTAATGCTCGTATTTTTATTAATACGAGTTGAAAAAGCAATTAAGAATAAATTTAGAAATGAAAAATAACGACACCACAACAGTGTGAATAAGAAATAGCGGTTTTAGTGTTAAACCTGCCTGCCGGCAGGCAGGTCAAAGCTTTGTGCTTCTATCAAAGTTTGTGCTTGGTTGACAGTGAAGTGCTTCGAAATCGCCAACTTCTTGTAGCTGCAAACCGTTGGTGTGCAATTGGCAGTTGAATCCGGAAGTATTTTGCGCAATGAATCCGATAAATTTTAGGGGAGATATAATTCAGAAAAGAGAAGTATTCACTTGGCTCAAGTCTTTCGATTAAAACCGTAGAAAGTTTACTTTCAATACGTTTGACAACGTAAAAGACTTGGCTAAGTTAGAAGAAAAAAATGCCTTGGTGCTTTTCTACTGATATTGGTCAATTTTGTAAAAATTATTTTATCTTTGAAAAGCCACTGAAGGAAGGCCCTTCTTTAGGCAACATGCTGAAAAAGCCAACGCGCAAATAGGCACACCTGCCCGTCTGGCAGGCGGGTTTGGTTTTTGCCTACACACGAGCCAAACGCAAAAAACCAAAAGAGCCTATTTTTTTTGCCCTCGCTCGGACGGACCAACAATGAAATGAACGAAATGTATATTGAAAAATGAGATAAACGGAAAATTTGGGCTATTTTAGCGATTTAAATTTATACGGACATGAACCGAATAAAGGAAGTACTTGAAGAAAAAGGAATTAAGCAAACTTGGTTGGCTGACAAGCTTGGAAAAAGTTACAATATGGTTAACGGTTATGTTCAGAATAGACAGCAGCCAAGATTGGAAATCCTTTTTGAAATAGCGAATATTCTTGAAATTGATGTAAAGGAACTTTTGAAGTCCAATAAAGAAAATTAAACGGGTGCGAACAGGAATCGACATATTAGAAAATGAATTAGTTGCTCAATACCCTGATGTACTCGAAATATTACTTCGTGACCACACGACTCAAAAAAATATATTTTGGGCAACAAACAACTATGAACATTTAGGAACACAATACAATTCTGATGCTTATATCTTACCAGAATTAATTTCGGGAGAAAACGGCAATATCATCATGCCGCGAGTTCATAAAGACAAGGTTTTGCAACAGTCCAGATCCAAAGAAATGGCTGAAGTGTTTACCCCTTCATGGATTTGCAATGCCCAAAACAACCTAATCGACAATGCATGGTTTGGAAAGGAGGGCGTTTTCAATCACGAGAAAGCCCTATCTGACGGAACCAAAGGTTGGGAAGTAAACCCTGATAAAATATGCTTTACTAAAGGTAAAACTTGGAATGGCTATGTGAGAGATACTCGACTTGAAATTGCTTGTGGAGAAGCTCCCTACATCGCTAGTCGATATGACAGTACAACAGGAAAATTCATTCCAATTCAAAAAAGAATTGGCATTTTAGACCGTAAACTGAGAGTAATAAACGAAAATGTCGATTCTACAGGCGAATGGCTAAAAGCAGCTCAAACGGCTTATAAAAATACGTATGCTTTCGAATGGCAAGGCGATAGCTTGCTACTCGCAAGAGAAGCTATGCTTGCCACATTCATTGAAAACTATACTGTAAAATTCGACAAAGAGCCACTGCTCAAATCAATTCAATATGTAGCCTACATAATTTCTTGGAATGTGTGGCAAATGGATGGACTCAAGGGTGTAATTCCCAATAGCTGTGGTAGTAAAACCGAGACAACCGTAAATCTTTTTGGAGAAACTGAGACCAAACACACTTTTTGCGAAGGCTGCGAAAAAGGTAATATTCACAAACATAATGGCAAATACGCTTTAATCAAAGATTGGACGGCTAAAGCTATTAAAGCAAGAAAGACGAGCATAAAAATCAGGTTTATTGATTTGATAAAGAAATAATAACCAATGCTAGAAAAAAATCAAATTGAGTTTGTTCAAGAAATTAAAGCACAGATAAAAAGTGCGCAATATTTAGCCTTGCAAAAGGTAAATAAGGAACAAATAAAACTTTATTGGCATATTGGGAAATCAATAGTAGATAAGCAACAGCAGTATGGCTGGGGTAAATCTATTGTTGAGCTCTTAGCCGCAGAATTGCAGAAAGAATTTGTAGGCATCAATGGTTTTTCGGCACGTAATTTATGGAGAATGAAAACACTCTATGAGCAATATAGTAAGAGCGAACTAATTCTGCCACCGCTGGTGGCAGAAATTCCGTGGACCCATAATATCTTAATCTTAGAGAAATGTAAAGACGAGCACGAACGCTTTTATTACATCAATATGACCAAGCAACACCAATGGTCTAAAGTACTTTTAATTAATGCTATAGAAAATCAGAATTATCAAAATGCACTAATTGGTCAAAATAATTTTGAACAAACCTTATCACCAGAAATGGCTAATAGGGCTCAATTACTTGTAAAAGATGAATATATGTTTGATTTCCTAAACCTCTCCGTTCCTTATTCTGAAGCACAACTAGAACAAGCTATTCTTACCAATATCCGAAATTTTTTAATAGAAGTTGGTGGTGATTTTTCATTTATTGGAAATCAGTATCCGCTGAAAATTAATGACAAAAACTATGAAATAGATTTGTTGCTTTTTCATAGAGAATTGCAATGTTTGGTAGCTGTTGAACTCAAAATTGATACTTTTCAACCCGAATATGCCGGGAAAATGAATTTTTATCTATCTGCCTTAAACCGAATGGTTAAGAAAAAGCACGAAAGCCCAAGCATTGGTATTATTATTTGTAAATCTAAAGATAGAACCACGGTAGATTTTGCGCTGCAAGATGTAAATAAACCTATTGGAATAGCTACCTACAACCTAAGTAAAGAGTTGCCAAAGAACATTCAAGATTATTTTCCTTCAAATGAAGAATTAATAAACAAAGTAGAAGCCATAACAGATTATCTGAGAAAGAAAACGAAATAACCAAAATGATATGAAATTTACATCATCATTAAAACTAAAGTTAATCTATGTGTTTCGCATCAATGATGATGCCCATAGAGGGTGTTTGAAAATTGGAGAAGCAACTTCTGATAATGAGAATATTTGGGGACTTGAACCGAACAGCAAAGCACTTAATAAAGCAGCCAAAAAACGTATAGACCAATACACACAAACAGCAGGGATTGCTTATGACCTGCTTTACACTGAACTGACAATTTTTAATGATAAAAATGGACTTAAGGCTTTTTCAGACCATGAAGTTCATAATGTGCTTACTCGTTCAGGTGTAAAAAAGAAAATATTTGATACAAAAAACAAAGCCAATGAGTGGTTTATAACTGACCTTGAAACCATCAAAAAAGCAATTACCGCAGTAAAAGAAGGCAAAGATTCACTTCATGCCAGTGAAGTTTCAGAAACCCAAAACCCAATTGTATTCAGACCTGAACAAAAAGAAGCGATTGAAAAAACCACCAAGCAATTCAAAAAAAGCAACGAAATGCTGTGGTTTGCAAAAATGCGTTTTGGCAAAACCCTGTCGGCTCTTCAAGTTGCAAAAGAACACGAATTTACTAGAACTCTTATTTTAACACACCGCCCTGTGGTGGATAAGGGTTGGTTTGAAGACTTTGGAAAAATATTTTATGATGCTCCGCAGTATTCGTATGGTTCAAAAAACCAAGGAAATCAGTTTGCCACATTAGAAAGAGAATGTAAAAAAGGAAATTCCAAATACATCTACTTTGCATCCATGCAAGACCTTAGAGGTTCTGAATTAGTAGGTGGTAACTTCAATAAAAATGATGAGCTATTTGGAACTACTTGGGATTTTGTTATTGTAGATGAAGCCCATGAAGGCACACAAACCGAACTAGGAACAAATGTGCTCAGCGAGCTTAAAAAAGAAAACACAAAGGTTCTGCAGCTATCAGGAACTCCCTTCAATCTACTCGACAATTATCAAGAAGAAGAAATCTATACTTGGGATTACGTGATGGAACAAAAAGCTAAAGCAGATTGGGATACAATTCACTTTGGCGACCCTAACCCCTATGCTTCACTTCCAAAACTCAATATCTTTACCTACGACCTTGGCAAATTGCTTGACGGCTATATTGATGAAGAAGTCGCATTCAATTTTCGAGAATTTTTTAGGGTGGACGAAACAGGGCGTTTTCTTCATGAAAAAGACGTGTTTTCATTCTTAAACCTTATTTGTAAATCTGATTCTGAAAGTAATTATCCTTATTCCACGTCAGCATATCGTGATAATTTCAGGCATTCACTTTGGATGGTTCCAGGTGTAAAAGAGGCAAAAGCTTTAAGTACAATGCTAAAAACACATCCTGTTTTTAGTAAATTTGACATTGTAAATGTAGCGGGTGACGGTGATGAGGAAGAAGCCAATGAAGAAGCCCTTAAGAAAGTGGAAAAAGCCATTGGTGACAATCCGCATGAAACCTACACCATTACCCTTTCTTGTGGGCGTTTGACCACAGGTGTTTCCGTTAAAGCATGGACAGCTGTTTTCATGATTTCAGGTTCACACAATACTTCTGCTTCTGCCTACATGCAAACCATTTTCAGAGTTCAAACGCCTGCCACCATCAACGGGAAAGTAAAAAAAGAATGCTTTGTGTTTGACTTTGCTCCTGACCGAACACTGAAAGTGATTGCCGAAACGGCTAAAGTTTCGGCAAAGGCAGGAAAAACCACAGGCGAAGACCGCAAAATTATGGGTGAGTTCCTTAACTTCTGCCCCATCATTGCTTTTGACGGTTCGCGAATGAGCGATTATGATGTAAACGGCATGCTCGAACAACTCAAAAAAGTGTATATTGAGCGAGTCGTAAACAATGGGTTTGAGGATACACATCTCTACAACAGAGATCAATTGATGCAATTGGATGATTTAGAAGTGGAAGAATTTAATGGGCTTAAAAAGGTGATTGGCAGCACCAAAGCCATGCCCAAGAGTAAAGATATAGAAGTAAACAAGCAAGGTTTTACAGAAGAAGATTACGAACAAATAGAGCAAGCTCAAAAGAAGAATAAAAAAGAACTCAGCCCTGAGGACAATGAACTTTTAGAACGCTACAAAGAGCAGAAAAAAATGCGCGATACCGCTGTGTCAATCTTACGTGGTATTTCTATTCGTATGCCCTTGTTGATTTACGGAGCTGATGTGAAAAATGAAGAAACCAAAATCTCTATTGACAACTTTACTGATTTGGTGGATGACCAGTCTTGGGAAGAGTTTATGCCAAAAGGCGTGACCAAAGCCACTTTTAAAAAGTTCAAAAAGTATTACGAACCGGATGTTTTTCGTGCAGCAGGAAAACGTATCAGAGCCTTGGCTCGTGCCGCCGACCAATTGACCATTGAAGAACGCATAGAGCGTATTACCCACATTTTTGGCACCTTTAGAAATCCAGACAAGGAGACTGTTTTGACCCCTTGGCGCGTGGTGAACATGCACTTGGGCGATTGTTTGGGTGGTTACGTCTTTTTGGATGAAACACGTGAAAAAACCATCCCTCAACCGCATTTTGTCTCTCAAGGCACAGTAACCGAAGATGTTTTTGCCACAGATGCGCGAATTTTAGAAATCAACTCCAAATCGGGTCTGTACCCCTTGTATGTGGCGTATTCCATTTTCCGAAATCGAATAAAAGAAACCTATCCTGACAAAGAACCCAATACCCTCACTATCGAGCAACAGCAGAAGTTATGGGATAAAACCGTAGCAGAAAATGTGTTTGT
>Ga0210034_1002824_pt1 | contig 13068 bp, 10 predicted proteins | sample CryGeymeta201505_FD_185466 | JGI IMG/M metagenome (GOLD analysis project Ga0210034, IMG submission 185466) | Groundwater microbial communities from Crystal Geyser aquifers in Utah, USA - Crystal Geyser metaG 2015-05 (SPAdes) (version 2) | ecosystem: Environmental > Aquatic > Deep subsurface >... | reverse complement strand
CTGCCAAGAAGAACGATCAGGCCGCGCGCTTGCCGTAGTAAAGCCCCACGACATGTTCCGCCTCGGCAAAGAACAGCCAGCGCGAGGTGACAAGCCCTGTGACGTGGCTGAGGACACAGAGCGCGCCAAGAACATGCCCCGCGCCGGGGATCAGCAACAGCACGACCGGAATACCGTAGCCAAGCGTGAGTGCGATCAACCGCAGCTTGCGCGCATGTTTGCGCCCCACGACGTGCATGAACTCCTTCAGCAAATAGTTGGTGCCGGTATGCGGCGGCTCGAACGCGCGCACCGGGCCGGGGCCGAGGCCGGTTGCCGTCGCCAGATCGGTGCCCGACCGGGCCAGCGCCGCGTCGCCCACCTGCCAATGCGCGACCTGCACCGCCGCGGCCAGCGCCAGCAGCCCGGCGGCCAGCGTCATCTGCCCGGCCAGAAGCGCACCGCCGGCTATCGACAGCGACAACAGGTGCAGCGGCGTCAACGGCTGGTGCCAGCGCGGCACCGTGCGAAGCTGTGCGTAGATCATCGACGTGGAGGAGACCGTCGCCAGCGCCAGCGCTGCGCCGAACCAGCCCAAGGGCACCAGTCGCGTGCCAAGGAACACCGCAGCAAAGCCATATACGCCCATCACGACGAGGGCGGCGACCGAGAGCCACGCCTCGCGGCTGAGCCAGCTTGTGCGCCACTGGGTAAAGGCCTTGAGCGCCCGTTCAGGGTGGCCGAGGTGGAAAGTTGAGGCCAGAAGCCCCCCCACCGCCAGCGCATAGGCCAGTGCGTAGAGAAAGAACGCCACCCAACCGGTAACCGGCGGAAGGCCAAGGCCAAGGAAGACCAGCAGCCCGAAGCCAAGGCCGGAAAAGCTGGTGAAGAGAATGACGGAAGGGGCGGGGTGCATTCAGAGTTTCTCCAATGCCTTGTCGAGCCAGCCGAGGAAGCCCTTGGTATCCTCCGCCACCGGCTTCAGCAGGGGGGCGAGCACGTCGAACTCCTCGGCGCAGTCCTGTTTCGGGCGCGGCGGAAGGTACTTGTTGACCGGTTTCGTGCCCTGTTCCGGCATCAAGTCCATGCCACCGCGATCTGCCACAAGTTGCGACACGGCGCTGTCCGGGTCGCCCAGATCGCCGAAATGCCGCGCGCCCGCCGGGCAGGTGCGCACGCAGGCGGGTTCGCGGTCTTCCTCGGGCAGGTTTTCGTTGTAGATCCGGTCGACGCAGAGGGTGCATTTCTTCATCACGCCCTCGGCTGCATCCATTTCCCGCGCGCCGTAGGGGCAGGCCCAGGCGCACAGGCCGCAGCCGATGCAGGCGCTCTCGTTGACCAGAACGATGCCGTCCTCGGCGCGCTTGTAGCTGGCGCCGGTGGGGCAGACGGTGACGCAGGGCGCCTCCTCGCAATGCAGGCAGGACTTGGGGAAGTGGACCAGTTGCGCGGGGCCGTCCTCGGGCGTAATCTCGTAGGAGTGCACGCGGTTGAGGAAGGTGCCGGTGGGGTCGGCTCCGTAAGGGTCCTGATCGCTGAGCGGCGCGCCATAGTTCTCGGTATTCCAGCCCTTGCAGGAAATCACGCAGGCATGACAGCCGACGCAGGTGTCGAGGTCGATCACCAGCCCGAGTTTCTTTTGCGTGCTTGCGGGAAGCTCGGTCATGCTGGCTCCTTGCTTGCGGTCTGGATGAAGGCGGACAGGTCGGCTGCAAAGCGGTTGGGGGCTTCAAGGAACGGAGCGTGGCCGATGCCATCATAGGGCAGGAAGCGACCCTTCCGCATGGTCTGCGCGGCAGCCTCGCCGGTGGCGGGTGCGACGATGGTATCAGCGGTGCCGTGGATGACGAGGCCGGGGCAGGTCATCGCGGCGTAGGCCGGGCGCATATCGACATCGGCCCCGAAAAGCGCGCGGCGCACATGCGCGGGGCAGAGCATGTTGGCGCCAACCATCTCGCCATAGGTCTGCCGGTCGAGCGGCGCGGCGGTGCAGGCATCGACAAAGCGCGCGGTGGCGGGGATCAGCCGGGCAAGGTCGGAGGTATAGAGATCGCGGTCGAGGGCGGGGCTGGCAGGGCCTGCCATCCAGGCCTCACGCGCCGCGCCGATGGCAAGGATGCCGCCGGCCAGCGCCACGCCGGCAATCGCCGCGTCGCCATGGCTGGCGAGGTAGGCGGCAATCACCCGGCTGCCATAGGACCAGCCGACCAGAGTAGGGGCATCGAGGCGATGCGCCGCGATCACCGCGGCCACATCATCGCCCCAGAGGGTTGTATCGGTATAGGCGCTCGTGTCTTCCGGCTTGTCCGAGGCACCGTGCCCGCGCAGGTCCATCGTCACGATGTGGAAGCGGTCCTTGAGACGGTCCTTGACCGGCGCCCAGCACAGCGATTGCTGCGCCCAACCGTGGATCAGCAGGATCGCGGGATTGGCCGGGTCGCCGGCGGCATAGGTGGCAAGCCCGGTGCCGTCGCTGCCGTGTATGCGCGTGGTGTCAGCCATTGGTTGCCTCCTCCTGCCGCAGGGCGCTGTCGGCATGCAACAGGGGGCCGGGCCGCGCACGAAAGCGGGCGGGCGCTGAGCCGGTTGTGCGCAGCGCTTTATCGTGCCGTCCCGTTGGCTGGCCGAGCGTCGCGCCAAGGTTGACGAAGCGCCCCACCGTCGGGGCGGTCCTGCGCTGCCCGGCGGCGCTTGCGTGCCTTGAGTCCGGGCGGGGGCTGGCGACCTCCACGGCTCTCATTTCCCCACCTTCCAGGCGAGGCTCTTCGGCCCCACCCCGACCGGCGAGGCAATCGGCGCGAAGACCGGCTGCACCTCCTGCGGGGCGGCGACCTTCTCAATCTTCACGCGCAGGTCGAACCATGCCGCCTGCCCAGTGATCGGGTCGGAATTGGCCCAGCGCAACCCGTCGCCCTTGGGCGGCAGCAATTCATGTATGAGATGGTTGAGCAGAAAGCCCTTCGTCGCCTCCGGAGCGTCCTGCGACAGCGCCCAGGCCCCTTTGCGTTTGCCGATGGCGTTCCACGTCCAGACGGTGTTGTCATTGAGCGCCGCCATGTGCGCCACCGGCACCACGATGCTGCCATGCGCCGAGGTGACCTTGGCCCAGTCGCCCTCGGCAAAGCCGTGCTGTTGCCAGAGCTTCGTGGGCAGATACAAGGGGTTGTACCCATGGATCTGCCGCAGCCACGCGTTCTGCGTGCCCCAGCTGTGATACATCGCCATCGGGCGCTGCGTCAGGGCGTGGATCGGGTATTCGACCGGGTCGGCATGGCCATCCTCGACCGGCGGATACCAGATCGGCAGAGGGTCCATCACCTTGCCGACCTGGCCGCGCAGGTGCTCGGGCGGCTGCACGTCGCCATGCCCCTCGGCGGCCAGCTGGAAGCGGCGCATCGGTTCGACGTAGAGGCTGAAGAGGTAGGGCTGCGGGCTGTCGTAAAGGCCGAGGCCGACGGCCCAGTCCTGGTAGGCCATGTTCCACGGTTTGTAATAGGCGGCGTCCTCGGGGATGTGGGTCTCGAAAAAGCCGCCATTCTCGATATAGCGGTCGAGCTGGTCCGGGTTGGGCGCCCCGCGGCCCGCGTCGCCCCCGTCGCCGCGAAATCCCATCAGCGGGCCGATTCCGGGACGGCGTTCATGGCTGACGATGTAATCAGCGTAGTCTTTCCATTTCGGCGCACCGTCCGCATCGGTGAAGCCGGGCATGCCCAGACGGTTGGCCAGTTCGATCAGCACCGACTGGAAGCCGCGCACGTCGCGGTCTGGTTCCACCACCGGCCAGCGGATGGCGTCGGCGGCGGCGTCCGCCTCGCAGATCGGGCGATCCAGCAGGCTGATACAGTCGTGACGCTCAAGATAGGTGGTGTCGGGCAGCACGAGGTCGGCATAGGCCACCATCTCGGACGAATAGGCGTCGGAATAGATGATCCGGGGGATGACATAGCCGCCATCCTCGTTCCGGTCGGTCAGCATCTTGATGACACCCGAAGTGTTCATCGAGGAGTTCCACGACATGTTGGCCATGTACATGAACAGCGTGTCGATCGGGTACGGGTCGCCGGCATGCGCGTTGGAAATCACCATGTGCATCAGGCCATGCGCGCTGAGCGGGTTTTCCCATGTGAATGCCTTGTCGATGCGCTTCGCCCGGCCCTTGTCGTCGAGCAGCAGATCCTCCGGCCCGCGTGGAAACCCCAGATGCGGCCCGTCGAGCGGCCGGCCGGGGCGGCCATTGCCATGCGGCGTCGGGTGCGCCTCCATCGGCTTGGGGTAGGGCGGCTTGAAGCGAAAGCCGCCGGGCACCTCGACGCTGCCCAGAAGGATTTGCAGGACGTGCAGCGCGCGGCAGGTCTGAAAGCCGTTGGAATGGGCGCTGATGCCGCGCATCGCGTGGAAGCTGACCGGGCGGCCGACCATCTTTTCGTGCCGCACCCCGCGGAAATCGGTCCATGGCCGGTCGATCTCGATCGCCTCGTCAAAGGCGACGCGCGCGAGGTCCCCGGCGATGTGGCGGATGCGTTTCGCGTGGATGCCGCAGCGCTCGGCCACCGCCTCGGGCGCGTGATCGTCCGACAGGTACCGCTCGGCCAGAAGCTGGAAGACGGGCCGGTGCGTGACCCCGGCCTTGCGCCATGTGCCGGCCAGGTCGGGACGCACCTGTGGGTCGTCATAGGGGGCGGGCCTGCCGGTGCGCCGGTCGAGCACGAGGAACCGGCCGTCATCGTCGCGCATCAGGAGGCCGTGCTCGGGCGATTTCTCGTCGCCATTGACCAGCACCGGGGCATTGGTGAAGCGAGTCAGATACTCCAGGTCGATCTTGCCCGCCTTGAGCAGGCAATGCACGAGCGACAGGATGAACAGCCCGTCGGTGCCGGGCGTGATCCCCACCCATTCATCGGCAATCGCGTTATAGCCCGACCGGATCGGGTTCACCCCGATCACCTTGACGCCACGTTCCTTGAGCTTGCCGAGCCCCATCTTGATCGGGTTGGAATCGTGGTCCTCGGCCACGCCGAAGATCATGAAGAGCTTCGTCCGCTCCCAGTCGGGCTGGCCGAATTCCCAGAACGAGCCGCCCATCGTGTAGATGCCCGCCGCCGCCACGTTGACCGAGCAGAACCCGCCATGCGCGGCGTAGTTCGGGGTGCCGAAATTCTGCGCCCAGAAGCTGGTGAAGCTTTGCGACTGATCGCGCCCGGTAAAGAAGGCGAGCTTTTCCGGCGCCGTCTCGTGCAATTCGCTCAGCCAGCCGACCGCCGTTGACAGCGCCTCGTCCCAGCCGATCTCGCGGAACTCGCCCGACCCGCGCGGCCCGGTGCGCAGCAGGGGTTTTTTCAACCGCGAGGGCGCGTTGACCTGCATGATCCCGGCGCTGCCCTTGGCGCAGAGAACCCCCTTGTTCACGGGGTGATCGCGGTTGCCCTCGATATAGGACACCCGTTTCCGGCCATCGGGGCCATCCGTCATGTGCACGTTGATGCCGCAGCGGCAGGCGCACATGTAACAGGTGGTCTGGCGAATCTCGTCCGAGACCTTCGGCGAGAGATCGAGCGCCGGTTGCGAATGGGCCATCCGGTCCCTTTCATGCGTTGCTGACTCGTCACGTCCGCGGAGATTTGCAAGGTCAACCAAACAAATCAATGCCTTTCCAACGATCCACGCGGATGACCGCGCACCATCGCTTGACCGGGACGCCCGGCGCCGGTCTTCTGGACGCACATGATCCGGTCAATCCGCAGGCAACCCGTGACCCGTTTTTTCAGCTTGATCGCGCCGCTTTTCATGACCGTTGCCGCTTGCGTTCCCGGCGGTGGCAGCGATCTGGGCGCCTGTCGGCCGACGCGGGTGACGCGCTATACCTCCGGCGTCGTGGTGCAGCCCGCCGAACAGGCCGTCAGCGGCGAAGACAGCCCTCTTCACGCGGCGCGCGTGCCGGGGGCCGGGGGCCGGCTCGACGCGGCGGCGCTGAGCGGTGGCTGCAACTGACGCCCCCCCGCGGCTTGCGCCGCCGCGCGCGCCATGCAACCTTGACCACCTGATCAAAACGGACCGCACGCGATGACCGATACCACCGCCGAGACCCACACCGCCACCGCGCGCCTGCCGCAGGTCGGCGCATCGCACAATCCGGGAATGCCGCTCGACATGGACTGGGTGGCGCGGGTGCAGGCCAACACCTCCGCGATCGAGCGCCGGGCCGCCACCCTGCCCGGCCGGCGCAGCGTGAAGAAGGCGCACCAGGCGGCGTGGCTGGCGCGCGCCATTTCCTGCATCGACCTGACCACGCTGGCCGGCGACGACACGCCCGGCCGGGTGCGGCGGCTTTGCGCCAAGGCGCGCCAGCCGGTGCGCGAGGACCTTCTACAAGATCTTGGCCTACCCGGCCTGACCACCGGCGCGGTCTGTGTCTACCACGAGATGGTGCCCGTCGCGGTGGAGGCGCTGGCCGGATCGGGCATTCCCGTCGCCGCCGTCTCCACCGGGTTCCCCGCCGGGCTGTCACCCTATGCGCTGCGGGTGCGGGAAATCGAGGAAAGCGTGAAGGCCGGGGCGGGCGAGATCGACATCGTGATTTCCCGGCGCCACGTGCTGACCGGCAACTGGCAGGCGCTCTACGACGAGATGCGGGAGTTCCGGGCAGCCTGCGGCGCGGCGCATGTGAAGGCGATCCTCGCCACCGGGGAACTGGGCACGCTGCGCAACGTGGGCCGCGCATCGCTGATCTGCATGATGGCGGGGGCGGATTTCATCAAGACCTCGACCGGCAAGGAGGCGGTGAACGCCACGTTGCCGGTGTCGTTGGTCATGGTGCGCGCGATCCGGGCCTACCGCGCGGCGACGGGGATACGCGTCGGCTACAAGCCCGCGGGCGGGATTTCCAAGGCCAAGGACGCGCTGGTGTATCTGGCGCTGATGAAGGAGGAACTGGGCGACGACTGGCTTCGGCCAGAGCTGTTTCGCTTCGGCGCCTCGTCGCTTCTGGGCGATATAGAGCGGCAGTTGGAACACCATGTCACCGGCGCCTATTCAGCGTCGTGGCGGCACGCGTCGGCGTGAGCGGAGGGCGAAACAGATGACCATCCCCGAGATCTTCGAGACCATGGAATACGGCCCCGCCCTCGAAAGCGACACCGAGGCGCGGGCGTGGATCGCCAGGCATAAGGGTCGTTTCGGCCATTTCATCGGCGGCGCCTTCACCGAGCCGGGCCAGGGTTTTTCGACGAAAAACCCGGCCAGCGGAGAGGATCTCGCCCAGATCACCCAGGGAACGCAGGACGATGTCGATACGGCCGTCGAGGCCGCCGCCCGCGCCTTTCCGCGCTGGTCGAGACTGTCGGGTCATCAACGCGCGCGCCACCTCTACGCCATCGCGCGGCTGTTGCAGAAGCACGCCCGCCTCTTTGCCGTTCTGGAAACGCTCGATAACGGCAAGCCGATCCGCGAGGCCCGCGACATCGACATTCCGCTGGCGCAGCGGCATTTCTATTACCACGCCGGACTGGCGCAACTGCGCGACGCGGAATTGCCCGACCATGAACCGCTTGGAGTGTGCGGGCAGGTGGTGCCTTGGAACTTCCCGCTTCTGATGCTGTCGTGGAAGATCGCCCCGGCGCTGGCGGCGGGCAACACGGTGGTGCTGAAGCCTGCCGAATACACCTCGCTGACCGCGCTGCTGTTCGCCGATATCTGCCGCGAGGCGGGGCTGCCCAAGGGCGTCGTCAACATCGTCACCGGCGATGGCAAAACCGGCGCGGCGCTGGTCGAGCATCCCGGCGTGGCAAAGGTGGCGTTCACCGGCTCGACCGAGGTCGGGCGCAGGATTCGGCAGGCGACGGCGGGCAGCGGCAAGGCGCTGACGCTGGAGCTGGGCGGCAAATCGCCTTACATCGTCTTCGACGACGCCGATATCGAGTCTGCGATCGAGGGGCTGGTCGATGCGATCTGGTTCAATGCCGGGCAGGTGTGCTGCGCCGGCAGTCGTCTTCTGGTGCAGGAAAGCATCGCCGGCGATTTCCACGACAGGCTGAAGGCCCGCATGGCCAAGCTGCGCGCCGGTGATCCCCTGGACAAGTGCATCGACATCGGCGCCGTGGTGGACCCGGTGCAGCACGCCCGGATCAGCGAGCTTGTCGCCGGCAACAGCGCGGGCGAGACGTGGCGCGCGCCCATCGACCTGCCGCAGACGGGCTGTTTCTACCCGCCCACGCTGATCACCGGGCTGGCCCCGTCCGACCGGCTGATGCAGGAGGAGATTTTCGGCCCCGTTCTCGTCTCCACCACCTTCCGAACGCCCGCCGAGGCGGTGGCCCTTGCCAACAACACGCGCTACGGACTTGCCGCGACGCTGTGGACGGAGAACCTGAACCTCGCGCTCGACGTGGCGCCGAAACTGGCCGCAGGGGTGATCTGGGTCAACGCCACCAACCTTTTCGACGCCGCAGCAGGCTTCGGCGGGCTGCGCGAAAGCGGGTTCGGTCGTGAAGGCGGGTGGGAAGGTTTGCTGGCCTATCTCAAGCCGTCCGACACCGGCAAACCGGCGAAGCCTGCCAAGCTCCACGACGCGGGTGAGGGTGAGGGTGAGGGCGATTTCGACGGCATCGACCGCACCGCCAAGCTTTACATCGGGGGCAAGCAGGCGCGGCCCGACGGGGGCTATTCGCGGCCCGTGCACGGCCCGCGCGGCAAGCGTCTGGGCCATGTCGGGATTGCCAACCGCAAAGACATCCGCAACGCGGTGGAGGCCGCCCAAAAGGCCGAAGGCTGGGGCCGGACCACCGGGCATCTGCGGGCGCAGATCCTCTATTACATGGCCGAGAACCTTGCCGCGCGGGCGGCGGAGTTTGCCGAGCGCCTCCGCGCCCAGACCGGGCAGAGCGCGGCGAAAGCGGAAGAGGAAGTTGAGCTGTCGCTGTCGCGGCTCTTCACCTATGCCGCCTGGGCCGACAAGTTCGACGGCGCGGCGAAGGGCGTGCCGATCCGCGGCGTGGCGCTGGCGATGAACGCGCCGGTGGGGGTCATCGGCGCCTTCTGCCCCGAGGAGGCGCCGCTGCTTGGGCCTGTCTCCGTGCTCGCCCCGGCGATGGCGATGGGCAACCGGGTGGTGCTGGTGGCGGGCGAAAGCGCTCCGCTGACCGCGACCGACCTTTACCAGGTGCTCGACACGTCGGACGTGCCGGGCGGCGTCGTCAACATCCTGACCGGATCGCACGCAGACCTGGCGAAGCCGCTGGCCACCCATACGGATGTCGATGCGGTCTGGGGCTTCTCTTCCGCCGGACTTTCCGGCGTCATCGAAGCGGCCAGCGCCGGGTCGCTGAAACGGACATGGGTCAATAACGGGCGCAACCCGGACTGGTTCGGGGCCGGCGGCGAGGGCAAGCGGTTCCTGCGCGCGGCGACCGAGGTCAAGACGATCTGGGTGCCCTACGGCGAATAGGCCGTTTCGCCGCCTGCGGCAGCGACCCGCGCGATCAGAGCCTCCACCTGCGGGGCAAGCGCCGCCACCACACGGGCAACCCCCGCAGCATTCGGATGAATCCCGTCGCCCTGCATCAGCGCGGCCGGGTCGTCGGCCTCGATGATCGGGGCAAGGAAGCTTTCAGCGTAAAGCGCCCCGTATTCCGCCGCCAGATCGGGGTAGATCGTGTCGAAGGCCTGCTTGTAGTCGGCACCGTAATTGAGCGGCGCCTTCAGGCCCACCAGCAGCACAGCCACCCCCCGACTCTCGGCGGCCTGCAAGATCCCGGCAAGGTTGGTGCGCGCATCTTCGGGCGGCAGACCGCGCAGCAGGTCATTGCCGCCAAGCGCCACGATCATCGCGTCCACCTCCTCGCTCAGCGTCCAGTCGACCCGCGCCAGCCCGCCCGCCGTGGTATCGCCCGACACGCCCGCATTGATCAGCCGCACCGCGTGGCCGCGATCCTCCAGCACAGCCTGCAATTGCGGCACGAAGCCCTGATCCGCTGGCAGCCCGAAGCCCTGCGTCAGGCTGTTACCAAGTGCCGCGATCACGACATCGTCAGCGGCAGCCGGCGCAGCGCATAGCGTCAGCACCACCACCAACGCCTTGCCCACCCCCCCGCTGACCCCATATCCATAGGACAGCACAAGCCGGAGCCCCCGAATGACCGACCCGATCCTGTCCCTCAGGGACGTAAGCCTATCGCTTGATGGCAATGCCGGGCGCATCGATATCCTGCATGGCATCACCCTTGCCGTCGGCGCGGGCGAAACCGTGGGGCTTGTGGGGCCATCTGGATCGGGCAAATCATCACTCCTCATGCTGCTCGGCGGGCTCGAGCGTGCCACCGGCGGGGCCGTGCGGGTCCTCGGCCAGGACCTGACCGCGCTGAGCGAGGATGCCCTTGCCCGGTTCCGCAGGGACAATATGGGCGTGGTGTTCCAAAGCTTCCACCTTATTCCGACCATGACGGCACTGGAAAACGTGGCGACGCCACTGGAACTGGCCGGGCGCCGCGATGCCTTCGACCGGGCCGAGGAGGAACTGGCCGCGATGGGGCTGGAAGGCCGGATGCGGCATTACCCCGGCCAGCTTTCGGGCGGCGAACAACAGCGCGTGGCGCTTGCCCGCGCCGCCGCGCCGCGCCCGCGCATCCTGCTGGCCGATGAGCCGACGGGCAATCTCGACGAGACCAATGGCCGCGCCATCATGGACCTTCTGTTCGACCTGCGCGACCGGCACGGCGCGACGCTGGTCATGGTCACCCACGCGCCGGATCTGGCGGCGCGCTGCGATCGGGTGATCGGGCTGCGCGACGGGCGGCTCGACGCCGCCCGGCGGGACGCCGCCGAATGATCGCCACCGCCCTTCGCATCGCGGCCCGTGACCTGCGCGGCGGCCTGCGCGGCTTTCGCGTCTTCCTCGCCTGCCTGACGCTCGGGGTGGCGGCAATCGCCGCCGTGGGATCGGTTCGGCAAGCGGTTCAGACCGGGCTGGCGGAAGAGGGCGCGGTGATCCTCGGCGGCGATGCCGAGATGACCTTCACCTTTCGCATGGCCGATGACGCAGAAGCCGCGTGGATGCGGGAGGTCGCCGAGGCCGTGTCCGAAACCGTCGATTTCCGGTCGATGGCGGTGGCCGAAGTCGCGGGGGAAACGGTGCGCGGGCTGACGCAAGTGCGCGGCATCGACGCGCGTTACCCGCTTTACGGCTCGGTCGGGCTCGACCCGGCAATCCCGCTGGACGAGGCGCTCGGCACGGCGGACCGGCCCGGCGCGGTGATGCATCCGACGCTGATCGCGCAGATGGGGCTGGAGATCGGCGATACCGTCCGCTTCGGCGCGCAGGATTTCGAGCTGCGCGCGGCCCTGACCCATGAACCCGACATGGCGGGGGGCAATTTCGGCCCCGGCCCGCGCACGCTGGTGCGGCTGGATGCGCTGGACGGGTCCGGCCTGCTGGCGCCCGGCACGCTTTTCAACAGCCAATATCGGCTTGCGCTGCCCCGAGGCACCGACCTCGCCGCGCTGGAGGCCGAGGCGGAGGCGCGCTTTGCCGAGGCCGGGATGCGCTGGAAGGATGCCCGCAACGCCGCCCCGTCGCTTGGTCGTTTCGTGGAACGGATCGGCGCCTTCCTGGTGCTGGTGGGGCTGGCCGGGCTGGCCGTCGGCGGTGTCGGGATCTCGGCGGCAGTGCGCAGTTATCTGACCGGCAAGACCGAAACCATCGCCACGCTGAAGACCCTCGGGGCAGAGCGGCGCACGCTCTTTACCGTCTATTTCCTGCAAATCGGCGCAATGACGGTGATCGGCCTTGTGCTGGGCCTGATCCTGGGCGCGATCTTGCCGCTTGGTCTGGCGCCGCTGATTGCCGGGGCGCTGCCGATCCCGGCCGATTTCGGGGTCCATCCCGGCCCGTTGCTGGAAGCTGCGCTTTACGGTGCGCTGACCGCGCTGATCTTCACGCTCTGGCCGCTTGCGCGGGTCGAACATGTCCGCGCCGCCGCGCTCTACCGCGAGGGGTCGGGCCTTGGCCACGGGTGGCCACGCTGGCCCTTCCTGCTGACCATCGCCGGGCTGGTGGCGGGGCTGGTCGGCCTCTCGGCATGGCTATCAGGCGTCCCGCGCCTGGCACTCTGGTCGGCTGCCGCGATTGCCGCCGCCCTCGTCATCCTGTCGCTGGCCGCACTGCTGGTGCGCGTTGCCGCGCGCCGTTTGGCCCGCAGTCGCCTTGTGCGGGGCCGCAGCGCAGTACGCCTTGCCCTCGGCGCAATTGGCGCGCCGGGGTCGGAAGCGACGAGCACGATCCTGTCGCTCGGCCTTGGCCTCTCCGTCCTTGCCGCCGTCGGCCAGATCGACACCAACCTGCGCGCCGCGATCAGTCAGGACCTGCCAGAGGTCGCGCCGGCCTATTTCTTCGTCGACATCCAGCCCGACCAGATCGGCCCCTTCCTCGATGCAATGCAGACCGACCCCGATGTCACCCGCGTCGAAAGCGCGCCCTTGCTGCGCGGCGTCATCACCCGGATCAACGGCCAACCGGCGGCGGAGGTCGCGGGCGAGCACTGGGTGATCCGGGGCGACCGGGGCCTGACCTACCAGGCCGAAGCCCCGCCGGCGCGCGAGATCACCGCCGGCACGTGGTGGGCGGAGGATTACACCGGCCCGCCGCAAATGGCCTTCGCCGCCGAGGAGGCGCAGGAAATCGGCATCGGTCTGGGCGACACGGTAACGGTCACCGTGTTGGGCCGGCAGATCACGGCTACCATCGCCGCGCTGCGCGAGGTGGATTTTTCCAATGCCGGGATCGGCTTCATCATGACGCTGTCGCCCGATGCGCTGCAAGGCGCGCCGCACACGCATATCGCCACGGTCTACGCCCCGGCGGAGGTCGAGGGGCGGATCCTGCGCACTGTGGCGGCGCTCGGCTCCAACATCACCGCGATCAGCGTGCGCGACGCGATAGATCAGGTGTCGCGCGCGTTGTCGGGCATCGCGGCGGCCACGTCATGGGGTGCGGCGGCAACGCTGCTGACCGGGTTCATGGTGCTGATCGGCGCGGCGGCGGCGGGCGAGCGCGCGCGCGCCTACGAGGCGGCGGTACTGAAAACCCTCGGAGCCAGCCGG
>Ga0210034_1002821_pt1 | contig 13071 bp, 9 predicted proteins | sample CryGeymeta201505_FD_185466 | JGI IMG/M metagenome (GOLD analysis project Ga0210034, IMG submission 185466) | Groundwater microbial communities from Crystal Geyser aquifers in Utah, USA - Crystal Geyser metaG 2015-05 (SPAdes) (version 2) | ecosystem: Environmental > Aquatic > Deep subsurface >... | reverse complement strand
ACAGCCGAAACGCACCTGGATCGTCGCGCCGGTACGCGAAGCCGGCGGCAGGATCGTTGCCCTGATCGCGCTCGGCTCCGCCGCGGAGAAGGGCTTCTCGGACCTGTTCAAGGCTGCGCGTTCCGGCCGGACGGGGGAACCATTCGCGTTCGACGCCGATGGCTGGCTGCTGTCCGAGAGCCGGCATGCGGAAGAGTTGCGCAGCCGCGGGCTGGCGCCGCGCCTGACGCAGACCGGCGCGGAGGCATTCACCCGGCTCGCGCTCGCAGCCACCGACGCGCGGGCCGGCGGTGCGAGTACGGGAGTCCTGCCGGAGCCCTACCCGAACCATCTCGGCCGCGATTCCATCGGCGCCTGGCGCTGGTTGCGCGATCACGACATCGGCATCGGCGTCGAAATGGAAGCCGCCGAGGCGTACGCGCCCCTGACCCATCTGAGAACCGGCTTTTTCGTGCTCGCCCTGCTGATTGCCGCGGTGTGGCTGTCAGGCTTCCTGCCGCCGAAGGTGCTGGCGGAGCTGCTCCGGCGCAGCGGCCGGGAGCGCCAGCTCGGGCCCTACCGGCTCGCCCGGAGAATCGGCGAGGGCGCCATCAGCAATGTGTACCTCGCCCGCCACCGCATGCTCAAGCGGCCCGCGGCGGTGAAGGTGCTCAAGCCGCAGGCGAGCTCCGACGAATGGATCGCGCGCTTCCAGCGCGAAGTGCAGCTCGCCAGCGCGCTCGGCCATCCCAACACCATCCGCATCTACGACTACGGCATCGGCCCGGACAACGAGTTCTGGTACGCGATGGAATACCTGGAGGGGCTGTCGCTGGGAGACCTCGTCGAGCGCTACGGCCCGGTGCCGCCCTCGCGCACGGCCTGGATCCTGCGCCAGGCCTGCGCCTCGCTCTGGGAAGCGCATTCCGGCGGCATCGTCCATCGCGACATCAAGCCGCAGAACATCATGCTGTGCGAGATCCACGGCGAGCGCGACGTGGTGAAGGTGCTGGATTTCGGACTGGTCAAACAGATCTCCGGCGAGCACACACGCGACCTGACCGGGACCATGCGCATCCTCGGCACGCCGCTGTACATGTCGCCCGAGCGCATTCGCCATCCCGGCGATGCCGATGCGCGCAGCGACATCTATGCGCTGGGCGCCGTCGGCTTCTGGTTGCTCACCGGCAAGCGCGTGTTCGAGACGGAAACCGAGCACGACCTCATCTACCAGGTGCTACACACGGTGCCGCCGCTCGCCTCGGAAGTCTCGCACTTCACCGTGCCGGTGGAGCTCGACGCCCTGATCGGGCGCTGCCTGGAGAAAGACCCGGACCGGCGGCCGCAAAGCATGGCCGAAGTGGCGAGCGCGCTCGATGCCGTGCTCGTCTATCAGCCCTGGACGCGCGCTCAGATCGATGCCTGGTGGGAAAAGCACTGGGTCCCCGAGGGCCACCCCGAACGGCGCCTCACCTCAGCGAATCCGTGACCCCGAAACCCCCGGCCGGCCGCCGTGACCGGAGCGGCCCGGTGCGCCATCACCCGCGAGCGCCCCCCGCATCCTTCTTCGCGACCTGCAGCAGGGGCTCCAGCAAGTCCATCGGCAGCGGGAAGACGATGGTGTTGCTCTTGTCCCCGGCGATGTTGGTCAGCGTCTGCAGGTAGCGCAACTGCATCGCCTGGGGGGTGTGCGAGAGCGCCTCTGCCGCCTGCGCGAGTTTCTCGGAGGCTTGCAGCTCGCCCTCGGCGTGGATGATCTTCGCGCGCCGCTCGCGCTCGGCCTCCGCCTGCCGGGCGATCGCCCGCACCATCGACTCGTCGATGTCGACATGCTTGATCTCGACCATCGAGACCTTGATGCGCCAGGTTTCGGTCTGCGCATCCAGGCTCTGCTGGATGTCGATGTTGAGCCGCTCGCGCTCGGCCAGCATCTCGTCGAGTTCGTGCTTGCCGAGCACCGAGCGCAGCGTGGTCTGGGCGAGCTGCGAGGTGGCGTCGAAGAACTTCTCGACCTGGATGATCGCCTTCTGCGGATCGATGACGCGGAAATACACGACCGCATTGACCTTCACCGAGACGTTGTCGCGCGAGATCACATCCTGCTTCGGCACGTCCATCACCACCGTGCGCAGATCGACCCGCACCATCTGCTGGATGCCGGGCACGATCAGCACCAGCCCCGGTCCCTTCACCTTCCAGAAACGCCCGAGCAGGAACACCACCGCGCGCTCGTACTCGCGCAGGATGCGCACGCCCGCCACGGTGAGCACGATGAGCACCAGGATCGCTCCGCTCCAGCCGAATTCCCAGAACATGGTCAGACTCCTTTCTCGATGGACTCCGGATCGACGACGAGGACGAGACCCTCGACCGCACGCACGCGAGCGCGCGCGCCGCGGGCGAGCGGCGCACTGGTGCGCGCCCGCCAGGTCTCGCCGAACGCATGCACCATGCCTTCGCGCTCGATGTCCTCGATCGCCTCGACGGCTGCGCCCAGCATACTCTCGACCCCGGCGGCGGGCGGCCGCGCGCGCGCCCGCAGGGCGAACGCGGCGATGCCACCGAGCGCCGCCGCGCTCACGATCGCCAGCGGCACCACGAGCGCGGCCGAGACTTCGATGCCCGGAACGTCCGCATCGAGCAGCATGAAACTCCCGGCGACGAAGGCGACGACGCCGCCGATGCCGAGCACACCGAAGCTGGGCGCGAACGCCTCGGCCACCATCAGCCCGATGCCCAGCACGAGCAGCGCCGCTCCGACGAAGTTGATCGGCAGCAGGGCGAGCCCGTAGGCTGCGAGCAGCAGGCAGATGCCGCCGACGACCCCCGGCACCGCCATCCCAGGCGAGTAAAACTCGAACAGCAGGCCATAGACGCCCAGCATCATCAGCAGCAGCGCGACGTTCGGGTCCGAGATCAGCGCGAGCACGCGTTCCTTCCAGTTGCGCTCGACCACGACCGGGTGCGCGCCCGCGAGCCCGAGCTCGATCTCGCCTTCCCCCATCCTCACCTTGCGGCCATCGAGCTTCGCGAGCAGTTCGGGCACGTCCGCCGCAATGAGATCCACCACGTTCTTCGCCAGCGCTTCCGCGGCACTGAGGCTTTCCGCGCTGCGCACCGCGGCTTCCGCCCACTCGGCATTGCGGCCGCGCAGTTGCGCCAGGCTGCGCAGGTAGGCCGCCGCGTCCTGGACCGCCTTGGCCTCCATCGGGCTGCCGCCGGCTTTCCCGCCCTTTCCGTCCTTCACGTCCCCCTGGGCGGGCCGCTCGGGCTCTCCGCCCATGCCGATCCGCACCGGCGTGGCCGCGCCCAGGTTGGTGCCCGGCGCCATCGCCGCGACATGGCTGGCGTAGATCAGGTAGGTGCCGGCGCTCGCCGCCCGCGCGCCGCTCGGCGCGACGAACGCGGCCACCGGCACCGGGGAGGCGAGGATGCCGCGGATCATCTCGCGCATGGCCGTGTCCAGTCCTCCCGGCGTGTCCATCTGGAGCACCAGCAGCGGCGCAGCCCGCGTGCGCGCCTGCTCGAGCGCGCGCAGGAAGTAGGCTGCGGATGCCGGCCCGATCGCGCCTTCGATTCGTGCGACCGGCACCTCCGCCGGCATCGCCTGAGTCGCGAACAGCAGGCCCGCACATGCGCCGATCAGAACGCGGATCAGCTTCATCGTCCTGCGCGAATGTCCGCGAGCCGCAGCACGCACCCTGGAAACCACGTCACCAGGTGACACGAGCTTTCTCTTGCATGTTCCTGGGGCCCCTGGTGTCTTGGTGCTGAAAGCCATCCTCGGCGCTGCGCAGACCGCAATGGATGTTGGAGCAGGACGGAACGGGGCGGTTCCACGCGGCGCTATTTCCAGAGATCGACCTTTCGCCCCTGCGCGCGCATGCGCGCGGCCTTCGCCCTGAGGAAGCGCTGGAAGTTTGGCTCGCTGCGGTATGCGCCGCTCGCCACGTACTCGAACGAGGAGCCGAAGTGGAAGGGCCGCAGATAGGCTTCGATGCGGAACACTTCCCTGCCTTCCGGAGAGAAGAACACCACGCTCGGTGTATAGACGATCTTGAGTTCGCGCGCCCACTCGCCTGCGCGCATGACCCTGCCCTCGGGCGTGGTGATCTGCGCGCGCCCCGAGAGCGTGTGGCGGGCGACATCGAAGCGCTCCAGCACGGCCCTCATCTCGGGCCGCCGGAATCCTTCGCGGTGCAGCTCGTCGCAACCGGCGCAGTGCGGCGTCTCGAACAGCACCGCGAGCGGCTTCGCGCCCCGGCCGCGCCGCAGGTCGTTCGACTTCATGAAGAAGGGCTCGTCGTGCAGGGTCGGCGAAGCCGTTTCCTTCACCGCACGCGACAGATAGGCGGCGAGCGTCTCCTTCGCCTCCCCGTGGCCGGCGACGTAATCGAGCACGGCATCGAAGCGGTGCGGCGGATAGTAGCCGTTGAGCCGCGCCACCGCCTCGCCCTTCTCGTCCAGGAAAAGCACCGTGGGCGTGAACTGCACCTTCATGCGGCGGGCGAGTTCCTTCTCCGACATCTTCGCGCCATCGATCCAGGTCACCTCGCGGTCGCCCCACAGGTCGAGCGCGATCGCGACGAAGTGGCGGCGGGTCTTGTCGGCAATCGCCTTCTGGCTGAAGTTGGTCTGCATCAGCGCCCTGCAGTACGGGCAGCCGTCCTGGCCGAAATAGAGCATCAGCCGCCTGCCCTGTTTCGTGGCATCGCGCAGGTCGTCGCGGAAATCGAGGAAGGTCTCGGCAAACCACGACGGAATGTCGTGCGCATGCGATCCGGTTTCCTGCGCCGCCACCGGTGGTCCGGCAAGCGCCGCCAGCGCCAGGGCGGCCATCAGCCATTTCGCCATACGCACCTCCTGCGCCTCAGACTTCCCGCACCAGCACGATGTGTACCCGGTACGGCCCGTGGGCGCCGAGCACGATGGTCTGCTCGATGTCGCCGGTGCGCGAAGGCCCGGAGACGAAGTTCACCGCGCGCGGCAGCGCTCCCAGCTCGCGCCGCACCAGCGCCCAGGCCTCTTCCATGAACGGCACGATGTGCGAGACCGGCACGATCGCCACATGGGTCTCCGGCAGCAGGCTCACGGCTGCCGGCGATGCGCGAGACGAGCACAGCATCAGCGTGCCGGTATCGGCGATGGCGCAGAAGCAGCCGGTGATGCCCACGAGGTCCTCGTCGCGCGCGGCTCGCGCCTCCACCCGGACGCCTGCCCCGGCCCAGGCAAGCTCCGCGACTTGCGGCGTGCACACCGCGGCCGGCGCCACCGCAATCCCGGCGAGATAACGCGCAACGGCCGGCGGCACCTCGTCCAGCCTGCCCACGGTTTCGACCGTGCTCGAAAGCGCGCAGGCACGCCGCACGAAATTTGCGGCGAGATCGTCCCCGACCTCCGGGCGCGGCCCCGCACGGCGGGCATCGATCCACTCGCGAATCCGCTCGCGCGCGCGGGCCGCGTTCTCCGGGCTGCGGTTCAGGCGGGCGGCGATCCGCCCGAGGATGTCTTCACGCGCATTCATGGTCATTGCCTCGAGGGGCGGCGGCGAGCGCCAAGGCCTCAGGACCTGCCTTCGGCGTAGAGCTCGCGGAAGGTGCGTCCCTCCGGAGCCGGAAAATCCCGTCCCTCGGTCCACGCGGGAACGGCGGCGAGCACCGGGATCGTCGTCCGGCCGCGCGCGAGCCAGCGCAGATAGCGCACCGCGAGCTTCGTTCCCGCCGCATACAGCGCAGGGCGGGCGGCGACCCACGCCCAAAGTTTCAGCGCCAGACGCTCGGCGAGCGGCCGCAGCCTGCGCTCGACCTCGCGCTCGCGCAGCTTGCGCAGCAGCTCGGGCAGCGGGATCTTCACCGGACAGACGACGCCGCACTGGTTGCACAGCGTGTTGGCATAGGGCAGATCGAGCGCCTTCTCGATGCCGACGAACAGCGGCGTGAGCACCGAGCCCATCGGACCGGGATAGACCCAGCCGTAGGCGTGTCCGCCCACCGCCTGATAGACCGGACAGTGGTTCATGCACGCCCCGCAGCGTATGCAGCGCAGCATCAGCGCGAAGTCGGTCCCCACCAGTCCGGCCCGGCCGTTGTCGACCAGGATGAAATAGGTGTGCTCGGGGCCGTCGAGCTCGCCGGCCGCGCGTGCGCCGGTGAGCACCGAGACGTAATTGGAGATCGTCTGCCCGGTCGCCGAACGCGTCAGCAGCCTCAGCAGCAGGCAGAGGTCCTCGAGCGTCGGGATCACCTTCTCGATGCCGGTGATGACGACATGCACCCTGGGCAGCGTGGTGACCATGCGGCCGTTGCCCTCGTTGGTGACCAGGGCTGCCGATCCGGTCTCCGCGATCAGGAAGTTGCCACCCGAAATTCCCATCTGCGCACTCACGAAATGCGCGCGAAGCATCTCGCGCGCCTCGCGCGCCATCTCGGTGATCTCGGTCTTGCGCGGACGCTGGTGGACGCGCGCGAACAGATCCGAGACCTCGTCCTTGGTCTTGTGCATGACCGGCGCGATGATGTGCGACGGCGCCTCGTTGTCGTTGATCTGCAGGATGTACTCGCCCAGATCGGTCTCCACCGGCTGGATCCCGGCCGCGGTCAGCGCCGCGTTGAGATCGGCCTCCTCGGAGAGCATGGACTTGGATTTCGTCGCCTTGGTCACGCCGTGGCGCCGCGCGATCTCGATGACGTGGCGGCAGATCTCGGCCCCGTCGCGTGCCCAGAGCACGGTCGCGCCGCGTGCGGTCGCGTTGCGCTCGAATTCCTCGAGCCACACATCGAGATCGCCGAGCACGGCGTCGCGGACGCCGCTTCCCGCCTCGCGCATGGCCTCGAAGTTCGGCAGCTCGCGCACCGCCGCCGCGCGCATGTCGACGAACTTGCCCTTGATCGAGGCGAGCTTGGACTGGAGCCCGGCGTCGGCGAGGCTCGCCTGCGCGCGTGCCTTGAAATCCATCGAGCGAACTCTCACCGTTGCACACTCCGATCATTGCCCCCGGCGGGGCGCCACGGCGCACATGCTATAGTATTTCGCATCGCGAAAACATCACCGCATCCGACGTGACGCAGCGCAAGGCCCCGATCCAGGTCATCGACCGCATGATGAAGCTGCTCGATGTCCTGTCCTACTATCACGAGCCGGTGAGCCTCAAGAACCTCGCCCAGGAAACCGGCCTGCACCCTTCGACCGCGCACCGCATCCTCTCGGCGATGAGCGCGAGCGGCTTCGCCGAACGCGACGAGCCCGGCGCCTACCGGCTCGGCATCCGGCTGCTGGAACTGGGCAATCTGGTCAAGTCGCGCATCAACATCCGCGACGCCGCCATGCCGCGCATGCAGAACCTGCACCGCGCCGTGGGGGAGAGCGTGAACCTGGGCGTTCGCCAGGGTGATGACATCGTCTATGTGGAGCGCACCTCCAGCGGGCAGTCCTCGGTGCGGGTGGTGCACCTGGTGGGGGCGCGCGCGCCGCTGCACACGACCGCCGTCGGAAAGCTGTTCCTGGTCGAGGACGGAAGGGAGAAGGTTCGCGAATACGCAGCGCGCACCGGCCTGCCGGGTTTTACGCCCCACTCGCTCACCGCCCTGCCCGCGCTCGAACGCGAGCTGGAGCGCGTGCGCCGTCACGGGGTCGCCTTCGACGACGAGGAAGCGGAGATGGGGCTGCGCTGCGTCGCCGCGGGAGTACGCGACGACGAGGGCCAGCTCGTCGCCGGAATCTCGCTGTCCGCGCCGGCGGAGCGCTTTACCCCCGACTGGGCACCGCTCGTGCGCACCGCGGCCAACGAGATCTCGCAGGCGATCGGCTACGTCGCGCGCCGCAAAGCCTGAGGCCCGCGGCTCAGCCCGCGCGGCTCGCGGGCTGAGCATTCTCCACCCAGCGCCGGATGCGGTTCGCGTCGCCGATGCGGGTGAACTTGCCCCAGGAATCAAGCAGCACGATGATCACCGGCCGGCCCGCCAGTTGAGCCAGCATCACCAGGCAGCGGCCCGCCTCGTTGATGTAGCCGGTCTTGGAGACCCTGATCTCCCAGTCCGAGTTGCGCACCAGCACGTTGGTATTGCGGAACTCGCGAACGCGTCCGTTGAGTTCGACCGTGTAGCTCGCGGTCGTCGTGAACTCGCGCACCGCCGGGTAGCGTGCCGCCGCTCCCACCATCTCCACGAGATCGCGCGCACTCGATACATTGGATGCCGCCAGGCCGGTCGGATCGGAAAACCGCGTATCGGTGAGCCCGATCGCGGCGGCCTTGCGGTTCATCGCCGCGACGAATGCCGCCGTTCCGCCGGGATAGTGGCGGGACAGCGCATGCGCCGCGCGATTCTCCGAGGACATCAGCGCCAGCCGGAGCAGCTCGGCGCGCGGGAGCACGGTCCCGACCGCGAGCCGCGAGCCGCTCCCGCGCAGGGTATCGACATCCTCTTCGGTGACGGCGAGCGGCTCGCGGGAATCGAGCCCCGCATCGAGCACGACCATCGCCGTCATCAGCTTGGTGATCGAGGCGATCGGCAGCACCGCATCCGGATTCTTCTCGAACAGCACCTCGCCCGAGGACTGATCGGCCACCAGCACCGAAGCCGAGCGCACCATCGGGTCGCCCGCCGCTGCCTGCGCGGGCCGGTGCCGCCGCACCGCAGGACGTGCCGCCGGCTTGCGTGCAGGCGCTTTCTTCCTGGCGCTCTGGTGTTTCTTCGCGCTCGCGCGGCTTTCCTTGGCAGCCTGGGCAGCCGGAATCGTCGAGAATGCCATCGCCATGATCGCCGCCGCAGCGAGCGCCGCGGACCTGAGCAGCTTTCCCATCGTCCCTCCCTTTCGAACCCGGCGTAGTCTAAGCACGCCCGCACGAATGATCAAGAGAAGGGATGGAACCGGCTCTTCATCCAGGATCGCAGCCGTGGGATGCGCCGACGGCCAGGAAGGCCACCAGATCCTCGCGGCGCGCCATCGCGTCGGCATACCCGAGTTCGATCAGCGCGCGGGTGAACGGGATTTCGAACAGCAGATAACTCGCCAGCATCGCGCCGGTTTGGGCCGTGCCCCCGAGGCCGCCGAGGAGCCTGCGCACCGGCCCGGGGAGGGCGCCGACATGCTGCGCGGCGATCAGCTCGATGCGCTGGCTGGGGGCGATCACCAGCGTCTCGATCGGGCGCAGGCCGAGCGCGGCCTTGTCCGCCACTCCGTCCGGCAGGCGATCGAGCATCTGGTTGATGCGGCGGATGCGTTCGAGATCCACGGCCAGGCCGTCGAGGAAGATGCTGGCGAGCGCATGGCCTGCGATCTGGGCAAAGGACGGATAGGTTTCGGCGCGCGCGCGGATCTTGTCCTCGCCGAGGAAGCCGGAACCGATCACCAGGATGCGGCCGGCGCCGAGATGGATCGCGGGCGAAATCGGAGCGAGCTGCCGCATCGAGCCGTCGCCGAAGAACTCGCGATGAATCCGGGTCGCCGGAAAGATGAACGGGATCGCCGAGGAGGCGAGCAGATGGTCAACGCTGAGCCGCGTGCGGGCGGCGTGCCGTTGCGTGCGGCTCCACGGCTGGATGTCGGGCGCGCCCTGGAAGAAGGTGATCGACTGGCCGGTCAGATAACCGGTGGCGGTGATCGAGACGGCATACAGGGCACCCTGCCCGATCGCCCGTTCGATCCCGGCGAAATCGAGCGTGCGCTCCAGCAATCGGCGCAGTGGCGTATTGTCGAACACCGAGCGCGGGTTCTGCCGCAGGAACCAGCCGAACATCAGCAGCGCCAGCCACCGCCCGCCGGAGAGCGCCACGCCGAGCGCATCGGCGCGATACACGTGGTTGACGTGGAAGTTCGCCCAGACCTCGTGGATGGCATCGACGGCCCGGCCGAAATCCTCCGCGAACGCCGCGAGGCTCGCCGCGTTGACGGCACCGGCCGAGGTGCCGCAGATGATCGGGAAGGGATTCCGGCGCGGATCGGGCAGCAGATCGCGGATCGCGCGCAGCACCCCGACCTGGTAGGCGGCACGCGCGCCGCCTCCGGTCAGCACGACCGCGGTCAGGGGACGGGGGAGAGGGGTCGGGGGACAGGGGACAGAGGCAGCGCAGAGCGCCGTGCCGCCGTCCCCGATCTCGCTCCCCTGCTCCCTGTTCATATGGCAATACTAGCGCGGCGCGCTCACGCCTGGCCCTTGGCCGCCTCCACGACGGCGAGCGCGGTCATGTTCACGATCCGGCGCACGGTCGCCGTCGGGGTGAGGATGTGCACCGGCTTGGCGGCGCCGAGGAGGATCGGACCGACCGTGATGTTGTCCCCTGCCGCGGTCTTCAGGAGATTGAACGCGATGTTGGCGGCATCCAGGCTGGGCATCACCAGCAGGTTGGCCTGGCCCTCGAGGCGGGAGTTCGGAAAGATCACCCGCCGCACCTCCTCGTCGAGCGCCGCGTCGCCATGCATCTCGCCCTCGACCTCGAGCCCCGGCGCCCGCTCGCGCACGAGTTCGAGCGCCCTGCGCATCTTCACGGCGCTCGGCGTGTCGTCGGTGCCGAAGCTCGAATGCGACAGCAGCGCGACCTTGGGCTGGAAACCGAAGCGTTCGACTTCCGCGGCCGCGACCAGCGTCGTCTGGGCGATCCTCTCGGCATCCGGATCGTAGTTGACGTAGGTGTCGCAGATGAACACGGTACGCCCCGGCAGCACCAGACAGTTCATCGCGGCGAACTCCTTTACCCCCGGCAACAGGCCGATCACGTTGCGCACGTGGCGCAGATGGCCGCCGAACGCGCCGTAGGTGCCGCAGATCATCCCGTCCGCATGCCCGAGCCGGAGCAGCAGGGAGCCGATCAGGGTCGCGCGCCGCTGGACTTCGCGCTTGGCGTAGTCGACCGACACGCCCTTGCGCTCCATCAGCGCGTGGTAGTGCGACCACAACTCGCGATAGCGCGGGTCGGAGTCCTGATTGACCAGATCGAAGTCGATCCCCGCGCGGATGCGCAGTCCGAAGCGTTCGATGCGCTTGTCGATGGCCTCCGGCCGGCCGATCAGGATCGGGAAGGCGAGCCCCTCGTCGACGATGTTCTGGGTGGCGCGCAGCACGCGCTCGTCCTCGCCCTCGCACAGCAGCACCCGCCTGGGCGCGGCCTTGGCGGCGCTGAAGATCGGCTTCATGATGAGGCCGGAATGCCAGACGAAGGCTGTGAGCTGGGCCCGGTACGCGTCCCAGTCGGCGATCGGGCGCGTGGCCACGCCCGAGTCCATCGCCGCGCGCGCGACCGCCGGGGCGACATTCACGATCAGGCGTGGATCGAAGGGCCGCGGGATGATGTACTCCGGTCCGAAGGACAGCTCCTGCCCGCCGTAGGCGCTGGCGACGATGTCGGACTGCTCGGCCTCGGCCAGCTCGGCGATCGCCTTCACGCAGGCGAGCTCCATTTCCCCGGTCACCCGGGTGGCGCCAGCGTCGAGCGCGCCGCGGAACAGGAAGGGGAAGCAGAGCACGTTGTTCACCTGGTTCGGATAGTCGGAGCGGCCGGTCGCGATCACGCAGTCGGGGCGCACCGCCTTGGCTTCGTCGGGCAGAATCTCGGGCACCGGATTGGCGAGCGCGAGGATCAGCGGCCGCGGCGCCATGCGCGCAACCATCTCCGGCTTGAGGACTCCGGCCGCCGAACAGCCGAGGAAGGCATCCGCCCCCTCGATGATCTCGGCGAGCGTGCGCAGCTTCGTGTTCTGCGCGTAGCGGGACTTGTTCGGCTCCATGTTCTCGTCGCGCCCGACATAGATCGCGCCCTTGCTGTCGGCGACCCAGACGTTCTCGCGCCGCACCCCGACGCGCACCATCAGGTCGAGGCAGGCGATGGCGGCCGCGCCCGCGCCCGAGCACACGAGTTTGATCTCGCCGATCTTCTTGCCGACGACCTTCAGGCCGTTGAGCAGCGCCGCCGAGGAGATGATCGCGGTGCCGTGCTGGTCGTCGTGGAAGACCGGGATCTTCATCCGCTCCTTGAGCCTGGCCTCGATGTAGAAGCATTCGGGCGCCTTGATGTCCTCGAGATTCACGCCGCCCAGGGTCGGCTCCAGGGCGGCGATGATCTCCACCAGCTTGTCGGGGTCGCGCTCGGCCAGTTCGATGTCGAACACGTCGATGCCGGCGAATTTCTTGAACAGACAGCCCTTGCCTTCCATCACCGGCTTGGCCGCGTAGGGGCCGATGTTTCCGAGCCCGAGCACTGCGGTGCCGTTGGTGACCACGCCCACGAGGTTGCCGCGCGAGGTGAGTTCGCTCACCTGGGCCTGGTCCGCCACGATCGCATGACAGGCCGCCGCGACTCCGGGCGTATAGGCGAGCGCCAAATCGCGCTGGTTGATCAGGCTCTTGGTCGGTACGACCGAGATTTTGCCGGGGGTGGGAAGGCGATGGTATTCGAGTGCGGCGGTGTCGATGTCACGGTCCACGTGCGTCTCCCTTCGGGAAAAAGATTCGTCCGTTCGTGTCGTCCTGTCCGCAATGGTACAACCGGCGGGCGCAGCCGCGTGCGCTGCGCGGGGTCGGAGCACAGAGGACAGAGGACAGAAGACGGAAAAAACCCGAACCGTCAGTCACCCCGTTCGCGCGGCGGCGAGGAATTCGATCAGCAGGCGGTTGAAGGTTTCGGCCTGCTCGATGTTGGAGAGGTGGGCGGCGCCGGGAATGGTTTCGAGCCGTGCGCCGGCAATCGCTCCGGCGATCGCGCGCGCCGCCGAGGGCGGGGTGCCCGTGTCCTGCTCGCCGACGATCACAAGCGTGCGCGCGCGGATGCCGGCGAGCCGGTCGCTCGAATCGAGCCGCGCGATGCAGTGGGCGCAACCCGCATAGCCCTCGACCGGGGTCGCACGGATCAGCGCGCCGATGCGCTCCATCACCTCGGGATGCGCCTGTCGGTAGGGCGCGGTGAACCAGCGCTCGAGGGTCGGCTGTACCAGCGCTCCCATGCCCTCGCTGCGAACGATGCGGATGCGCTCCTCCCACACCGGCAGCGCCTCGGGCGAGACGCGGCTCGCGGTGTCCGCGAGCACCAGCGAAGCGAGCCGCCGCGGCGCGCGCAGCGCGAGATGCTGTCCGATCATGCCGCCCATCGACAGCCCCACGAA
>Ga0210034_1002819_pt1 | contig 13079 bp, 10 predicted proteins | sample CryGeymeta201505_FD_185466 | JGI IMG/M metagenome (GOLD analysis project Ga0210034, IMG submission 185466) | Groundwater microbial communities from Crystal Geyser aquifers in Utah, USA - Crystal Geyser metaG 2015-05 (SPAdes) (version 2) | ecosystem: Environmental > Aquatic > Deep subsurface >... | reverse complement strand
AGAAGAAACCATCAGTACTCCTCTCATAGCTTTATTTCTCAAAAGCACGACTCCTTCTCTGAGCTGGTCGATTTCTAAAAATTGTTGAGTAGATGCCTGCGCCATACCCGGTAGTAGAAATTCGACAAATTATTATTTATTTTTGCTGCCCGGCAGCAGTCGAATTTTCACTACCGGGCATAAATTATTTTGTTTTAAGTTCAATTTTGGTTCTCAGTTTTTTTAGCTGACTTTTTCCAGCAATTTTTAGAGGAAGCTCGTCTTTGGCCTCTTCCTCTTTTTCTCCGCCGGCTGGCGGACCTACTTTTTTAAAAATCATTATCGGAGTTTCCCCTTTTTTCCAGATAAAGATTCTAGTGGAAGCACTAAATTTTAAAAAATTCCCAAAAACAGTTGCTAATGACCTCCCTCCAATTTTCAAAAAAGCCAAAGCTGCTGCTCCTCCGCCCAAAATAAGGCAGGCGGCCAAAAAAACCGAAAAGGGGACAGCGTAATAAAGAATAAAACAGATTGCTGCCGCAACACCAATAAAGCTAAACTGTTTGAAGGTTAAGGGACCTACTATTTTTGGTTCATGCTCAATAAATTGAGGGACGGTAAAGCGCATAAATAAATATCTAATTTCTAATTACTAATGTCTAATAAAATGTCCAATGTCCAATAACTAAATTTTTAGGCATTAGGCATTCTTACTCAATTGGCTCTCTATAAACATCTTTTTTCGGAGGAACTTCTGGTTTTTCCTCTGGGGTTTTTGGTTCTTCTTCTGAGGGGGCAACCTTTGGTTCAGTTGGGGGGACAATTTCCATTTTGTAAACTTCCTCTAAAAAAGACTTTACCGGGGCAAAAATAGTTTGGTTGATTTCCTGGTTAATTTTTGTTGCAGTTAAAGGGTCTAACTTTGCTTCCTTTTCCAGGGCGGTTCTTAGTTGTTTTGGCGGTAATTTCCCCAACAGAACTAAGCCGATTTGATGAGCGATTTCTTCAATTTTTTCTTCCCCAATTTCGTTTTTAATACAAATTTCGGAAATTTGAAGAAATCCATCTTCAGAAAAAATTGTTTTTAATGCATCGGCTAGGATTTCCTCTTTAGGTTGTTTTGATAAATTATCTTTTGGCATCTTGACAAATTTTAAATTGGTTATATAATATAAATAGTATCTGGGGGAGAAAGAAGGAAAAGGGAAATACCAAAAAAGGAGGTGATAACAATGGTACCGATTGGAGCATTTGTGGCAGTTCTTTGTCTCGCTTTTTTGGCAGTCGGCGCAGCATTTGGGTTTTTCTTTAGAAGGATAAGATCTACTGAGGAAGCCAAGCAGCCGTCGGAAACTGAGACTCAAAGGCTTCGACGAGAAACTAAAGAAATTAGAGCAGGAACGGAAAAACTCAGAACTGCCTGCAGTCCACTCTCGGCGCCGGAAGCAGTTGAGGCCTTGATAGAGCGTCTAGACCGAGTGCATGCTGAAGCTGACCATTTAGATGCCCAACTAGATAGAAAGAGGGAGATCCTTAAAGCGAGCTTCGGAGAAAAAATCAGACAGGCGGAAAATAAAGTGAAACAGCTTCAGCTCCAAAATACCCCTAAGGATGAAATTGATAAAGCTCAGAAGGAGCTGGAGGAGCTCATCAATCAGCGGGAAGAGCAATTCAAATAGCCAATCCCTTTTTCCTTCTTATCTTCGGTGGCGAGGAGCTTCAAGCTTTCTCGCCCCAATTTTTTTAAAAGTACTTTTTATTTTGCTTTCTTTTTCTCTAATATTCTTCTTCCTCTCCCTCTTCTCCTTTTCCTCTTTTCTTCTTTTGTTTTTTTAACTTTTTATACTCTCTTTTAGGAATTCCTTTACGGATTTCTCTGGTTGCTGGGGATGGTGGCGGAGTTTCAGGAAGTATCTCTTCTGCTTTAGCCCAAGCTTCTTGAGGGGTCATTTTAGAAATTTCTTCTTTACTTACGCCTTTTTGTCTCAAATAAGCGGTCAGAAAGGGCTGATGGAGGGAGGGGATTCCGCCCGCCTTCCTTACTTGTTCTAGGTGTTCTTTTACTTGACGTTCTAACATTTCTACAGGATAGATTTCTTCTACTTGGGGTTGAGCTTTTGGTTGCGATGGAGCTTTTGTGGTAGGCGGTGTCGGTTCAAGGGTAGGTGCTGCCGCTGGCGTCACTGGCTTTAGTGGTTTTGACGGCGGTGTTCTTGAGGGAGGACCTTCTTTTCTTGGCGGTCCGGGCGGGCTGCCGCCTCTTGGCGGTCTTCTCCATCCTCTTTCAGTTTCCCCCCATTTTTTATATAATATCTCATCTTTTTTAATTGTTCCCCAGATTTCATCGGCCTCTTTCTTTAAGACATCTAATTCCTCTCGTTCTTTTATGGTCTCTTTCTCTGGTCTTCCCTCTATTTTTCTATAGATGTTGCCAATTTTTCTTCGAAGATCCCGGTATTTCTGTATAACTAACTCTTCCGCCGGCTTTAATTCTTCTAATTTGGTCTTTAATTTTTCTAAGTTCTCTTTTTGTACTTCTCGTAACCTCTCTCGCTCGGCTTGTGACGATTCTGGGTATGGTTTAACTATCTCCTTCTCTAAATTAGCAATCTGCTTTTGGACTCTTTCTCTTTCTTCTTCTGGCGGAGCGGCTCCTCCAACTGGAGCCACTGCTGCTCCTGGGACTACTCCTGCTTCTGGGACTACTCTTTCTTCCCCTTGTCTTTCCATCTCCGCATCATATGTTTCCAGACGGGCCTCAAATTCTTCGTCTGTTTCCTCTGGTGCTTTTTTCGGTCTTTCTGGCCTTTCTCCTTTTCTTAGTCCAAAAATTTCTTTTCTAAATGGTTCCAAGCCGGCTTTCAAGATACCTGGTTCTTTTATCGGTTTTCCTCCTTTAGTTTTTCTACCAGCATCATATTCCCAAAGAGCTGCTTTTAACCCCTTTTTTACTAAACCAGCCCCAGTTTTTACCCTTTCTGGAATTTTTTCGGAAACTTTTCTACCGGCCCATTTAGCCACTCTGGTTGGATAAGCAACAGGAGCACCAACTATTTTAGCTGCTTCAGGATATTTGGTGGCGAATGCTCCCCATCCTTTCTTAGCCCAACCGAGTTGGGCACTAACTGTCTTTCCGATTGCACCAGGAAGTTCTTTTCTCATTGCTGTAGCGCCTCGTTTAGCTAATTTGGTGATTCCGACCGCACCCAGAGCTGAGGTGGAAGTAGCGACAAAAAAACCAAGAAGGAGAAAAGCTAAAACTACTCCGTAAGGCAAAAGATTATTCATAAAATCAATAATCGGAGTGGCAAGCATTCCTCCTACTCCTTCTGGATAAACTCCGGGGATAAAGTCAGGAGCCATGACCATTAATTGCTCGCCTAAATATAGAAAAAAACCGGCTGTTATTCCAATTAACGACCATTCAATAAATTGTTTCCACCATTCGTCCCAACTCAAAATACTTTTAAATGCATATTCGCCTCTTTTAGTGGCTGGAAAAATTCGAGAGAAAAAAGCAATGGGTGAAACAATCACTAACACCCAAATCATTATGTACCTCATTATAAATAAGACAGAATAGAGAAGGAAGACAAAAGTTGCTATTCCTCCGAAAGCAATCAGACCAATAGTTTTACCCAAGGCAGCACTAGCGTAACGAATGTCAAAAGGATGGGAAAACATTTCCAAAAGTAACGACCCCTGTGTAGAAAAGACGGTTACCATAACCCGCAGCCCGGTTAATTCCTCCAAGAAAAAGTTCATTATAATGTTGGAGGCATCAACAATCAATCCGCAAATTACCGGAGTAAAATTAATTAAAATAGCAATAATGATTAAAGTGGGTAAAGTTTTTTGAACCTGATATTCCTTAATCCTTAAGGCGGTAGCCAAACCAATTACTACCAAAGCGATAATAAAAAACATATTAATGAAATCCCTAACAATCGGCCAGCCGACATCAACAATTCCGCCGGAAGTATAAGGAAGACTCATAAAGTAAGGGCTTAAGACCCACCATAAAATTGCTCCGGCTATACTAACAAATAAATTTGTCACCAGCAATACAAGCTGAAGGAGCAGAGTAATGATAGCAGTTGGTATTGCCATTAGAGCGCCAAGAATGCCGCTAACAACACCAGCCTGGGCAAATTGGAGAGGAAAAGCTAACCCTAAAAATATCAAAAACAAAACAGCTAAAATTAGCTGTTTTTTAGTCCAGATGAAAATAAAGAAAAGATTTTTAATTTTCCCTCCCATTAATTTCATTTTACAAAAGATTAGTTTATTCTACAACTTTGCAATAAATTAATCCAATCTTCCACGCTTAAAGTTTCAGCCCGCTGGCTCGGTCGGACATTATTTTTTGAAAGCCAATCCTTAACTTTCTCTCGGTTGAGATTTCCTTGCCTGCCGGCAGGCAGGAATTCTTTTGACAAATTATTGATTAATTGTTTTCTTGGTTGAGAAAACCCCGCCTTCACTATCTTAAAGAATAAATCAACGCTGCCGGGGCGCGTTGATAGTTTTTTTGGGATTATTTTTATTATGGCGCCATCAACTTTTGGCTGAGGCCAGAAAGATTTTTTTGGAACAAAAGTTTCAATTTCTGGCTTAGCATAAAATTGAACTGAAACCGCTAAAAGGTTCATTCGGGGAGGTTTGGCGCCCGCCTCGCCCGACGAGCGGGCTCGTCGAGGCGGGCAAATTCTCTGGGCTACCTCTTTCTGAACCACCAAAACCATTTCTTTCGGCCGATTTTCCATTTCCAGAAATTTTCTAATCACCGGTGCCGTTAAATAAAAAGGTAAATTGGCCACCACCTTATAAGAATTTCCAATTTCCAATTCCCAATTTCCAATTTTGAGGATGTCGTCCTGGATAACTTTTACGTTATCGAAATCTGTTAATGTTTTTCGTAAAATCTTTACCATTGTTGGGTCTTTTTCCACCGCTATCAATTTTTTTACTTTTTTAGCCAGCTCAATTGTTAAATTTCCAATCCCGGGGCCAATTTCTAAAACAATATCGTTTTTGGAGAGTTGAGCAGATTCAATAACCTTTTTAATTATCTCTTCATCGATTAAAAAATTCTGGCCCATTCTTTTTAAAGGATGAACCTTGTACCTTTTGAGCAAATTTTTAATATCTCTTACCGAAACCAAACTCATTAACCCATTCTATCATCTTTTTAGTATGTGAATAATTATCTTGCCCTGTAGTAGAAATTTGACAAGGTTTTTCTTTCAGAAAAACCTAATATTACGAAGTAAGTCAAATTTTCACTACGGGGCTTGACTTCCGGATTTTAAAAAGTAAAATGGAAAAAGGACAGATGCCCTCTTATTTTCAATTCAAAAATTATTTTAAAAAAATTAAGGGATCATTTAAGGACCCCTTCTTCTGTTTTGGGCTCATCTCAGTCATTTTTTTTGGGGTCATCGTTTTAATTCCCCCTTACTTTTGGATTAATAATAAAACTCTCATCCCTATTATCTCTCTTTCTAAACAATTACCTCAAAGCGGAGAGGGGTTATTTTTAGGCCCGACTAAAAAATTCTCAGTCGAGTCGCCAGATTTTCTTTTGGTCGAAAAAAATAGCTTAACTGGCGTTGCTCCGCCAACTACTTTTTCCCCTCAGGTTTTAGGAGCCCTATTTGAAGGATATGAACAAGAGGACATAAAAAAAATCATTGTTGAGTACCAAGTTGAAGAAGGAAATAGTCTTTGGGCGATTGCTACTAAATTCGACATCAGTCTAAATACCCTTCTTTGGGCTAATAATCTAAATCAAAATTCAATAATCCAACCAGGCCAAAAACTTATTATTCCGCCGGTTTCAGGAGTAATCCATCATGTGGAAGCTGGCGACACTATTTCAGAAATTGCCCAAAGATATAAAGCCAAAACTGAAGATATAATTTCTTTTAATGGTCTTTCCAGCGAGGCAGATATTTTTGTTGGTGACATTTTGGTTATCCCTAATGGAGTAATTCCTCCTTCGCCAGTAAAATACGCTCCGGTCTGGGTTCCAATAGCCGATAGCTATTTTATCTGTCCGATTTCTCCTCCCTGCCGAGTTACTCAAGGACTTCATTGGTATAACGCTATTGATTTCAGTCATGGCAATTGCGGAGAGCCAATTTATGCTGCTGCCGGTGGAACAGTTTTGAAAGTGGAACTGACTAACTCTACTTCCCGCTGGGCATTTGGCGGAGCGGGAAACCATTTAACAATTTTACATCCGAATGGAGTAGTAACAATGTATGGTCATATTGCTGCCAGTTTTGTTAACCCTGGAGACCAAGTTTCTCAGGGCCAAATCATTGCCTTAATGGGCGGTCAGCCCGGAACTCCCGGAGCCGGAATGTCAACTGGCTGTCATGTACATTTTGGAGTTTCTGGAACCAGAAACCCATTTGCCTACTAAATAATTTCTTCCCTCATTCTATAACTTAAAGCCTCAGAAATATTTTGGTAAGAAATTTTTTCAGAATTCTCCAAATCGGCAATTGTTCTGGCAACTTTTAAAACCCGATGATAGCCACGGGCAGATAATTTTCCTGAATTGACAGCTTCTCTTAAAAGATCTTCCCCTGCCAAATTAACTTGGCAGTATTTTTTTATTTCCGGAATTTCCATTTCAGAGTTTGTTTTATCCCTTTTAAATCTTTCTTTTTGAATCTGCCTGGCTTGGATTACTCTTTCTCTTACTCTTTCACTACAATTTTCCTCATCCGGGGAAATCAATTTTTCATATTCTACTTTTGGAACGGTAATTAAAAGGTCAATCCTGTCAATTAATGGACCAGAAAGTTTTCTCCGATACATTCTAATTTGGGAATTTGTGCATTTGCATTCATGGTCAGGATCACCATAGTATCCGCAGGGGCAGGGATTTGAGGCGGCAACTAAAGTAAATCTGGCCGGAAAAGTCAAAGAATGTCTTGCCCTTGAAACAGTTATTTTCCCTTCTTCAATTGGTTGTCTCAAAGATTCCAATACATCTCTATGGAATTCTGGAAATTCATCCAGAAATAAAACTCCCCGGTGGGAAAGAGTGATTTCCCCTGGTCGGGGAGGATTTCCTCCGCCAATTAAAGCCACTTCGGAACTGGTATGGTGGGGAGAACGAAAGGGCCTTTGCGAAAGCAAGGGTTTTTCTTTTGGCAAAAACCCAGCAATACTATAAATTTTTGTTATTTCTAAAGATTCTTCAAAAGAAAGGGGAGGAGAAATTGAAGGAATGGCTTTGGCTAAAATTGTCTTTCCAGCTCCAGGCGGTCCCATCATTAATAAATGGTGTGAGCCGGCAGCGGCAATTTCCAAAGTTCTTTTTGCTGTTTCTTGGCCTTTGATATAACCTAAATCAACTGAATATTGAGAAGATTTTAAAAAATCTTCAATTCTTGCTTTTGAAGGCAAGATTTCCTTTTTTCCTGCTAAATAATCAATTGTTTCTTTTAAATTTCCAACCCCAATTACTTTTATTCCTTCAATTAAACTTGCCTCAATTGAATTTTCTTTTGGTAAAATCAATTCAGTAAATCCCTTTTCTTGGCAAGCTATGGCAAAGCAAATTACACCTTTTATTGGTCTTAATCTTCCATCTAAGGCCAACTCGCCTAGAAAAATTTTATTTGAAGGATCAAATTTGATTTTCTCAGCTGCCAAAAGATATCCCAAGGCAATTGGCAGATCATAAATTGAACCTTCTTTTTTTAAATCAGCCGGGGCCAGAGATACCAAAACCCTTTCCGGTTGGTGATGAGGAGATTGAAAACCGGAACTCTCAATTGCTGCTCCAACCCTTTCCTTTGATTCCTCCACTGCTTTGTCGGGTAAACCTACAATTTCAAAATGCCTTAGTCCATAAGAAACATCGGTTTCAACTTCAATGAGCTGGGCATCCAAACCTAAAAGGGCCGCTGAAAAAACTTTAGAGAGCATAGTGGTAATACCAAGTTAGTCGCTCACTTGCGTTCGTTCTTTAGAAACCCTCGGTTTCTAACGTTTTAGCCTTCGGCTAAAGCCTGTTTTCCTACACGGAAAGGTCGAAGAAGGCTGTTGCTTCTTCTTCCGTCTCGTTGCGACTCGGCAACCGAAGGGTTTTTCCGACCCATCTCCGGTGCGGGTTGTCTTTACTTAGAAAGCAAGGAGCGACTAAAAAATATTTACTTTTTGCAATTTAAACAAAAGCGGGCTTCGGGAGAAATTTTTAATCTTTTTTCATCGATTTCTTTACCGCACTTTTCACAATTTCCGTATCTACCCTTCTCAATCTTTTCTAAGGCCAAATTGATGTTTTTTAAACGCAACTCCAAACTATATTCAATGGGTAGAAGGGTGCTGTATTCTTCAACTTCGTCAGCTGCCTTCTCTAGGGCTGCGCTACCTACTTCACTTCCATCCCATTTGGGAAAACGGGTATCCCAATCTCCCTTAAGTTTTTCATCTTTTTTGGCAAATCTTTCCAATTGTTCCTCAATTTGAGTTTTTTCTTTTTCCAACCTCTTTTTTAATTCTTGGAGCAATTTTTCATTCATAGATTTATTTTAGTATTTCTTGTTTAAACTGAATAATTTTTGAAACTGCCTCCGTAATCTTCGCTTCAGAAATTTCTTTATTTTTTACCGCTTCAAAAAAAGTAGTTAAACCCTGCTCAGCTGGTAATCTATAGCCAGAAAAAATTAGAATATCAACCCCTGCCTCAATAGGTTTCGTTACTATTTCCTTTAGGGGAAATTTTTTTAATAAAGAATTCTGATCCAAATCGTCAGAAACAATCAGGACCTCTGAACCTAAATTATTTTTTAGAAATTGGATGGCTGATGAAGAAAAAGTAAAAGGTAGGGATTGATCGATTTCTTTATAGATCAAGTTAGAGGCCATTACAAATTCTGGTTTCGCCTCCATTGCCTTTTTAAACTGGGAAATTTCTGGAGTTTTTTCGACGGTGAATAATTTTTCCTCCGGGTTTGAAGAAAGTCCGATATAACCGGGGAAGTGCTTCATAGCGGTTAAAATTCCCGCTTCTTTTTGGCCTGAGATTAAGGACTTTGCTAACTCCCCGGATGTTTCAGATGATTTTTGAAAAGTCCGATTGAAATAAAAATCTCCGCTTTTCATATCGTCCAAAACCGGAGCCAGATTGAGATTTACTCCTAATTCATAGAGTTCTCCACCCCTCTTCAATCCAACTTGATAAGCCACCTCAGGGTTTTCAATCTCTGATTGAGGCGTTTTCTCCTCTAAAAATCCAATCCGAGATATTGGTTCTCCTTCTTGGTCAACAGCAATAAAAAGCGGGAGGTCAGTTTCTTTTAAAGAAAGATTTTGGAGCCCTTGAATTAAGTTTTTCAATTGTTCCTTGTCTCCGATGTTTTTAGAAAGTAAAAGAACTCCGCCCGGCTGATATTTTTTGAATATTTCTTCAAGCTGAGGAGTTAAGGTCTTTCCTTCAAAACCAACAATAAATAGTTGGCCAACCTTCTCCCTCAGATCTGAGAGTCCCACCTCCTTCGTTACCTGCTCAATCGCTTTTTTCAAACTCTCGAAAGAGGTGGCGAAAACGAAATAATTATCAAGAAAGGCATAGCAGATTCCGGAATCTTCTTTTGAGATGGTTAAATAACGAAAATTAACATTTTGGTAAGAGGAGGTTTTGAAATAAGAAAAGAAGGTGGAAACCTTATTGCCAGAGACAAAAACCCCTTCCTTTGTCATTTTTTCCTCCCAATTTTTTAATAATTCTGCCAATCCCTCTTCCTCCCCGATTTTGGCGACAAAAACTATTCTTTTCCCTTGAGCTTGAGGATAAATAGCTAAAGTATAATCTGCTTCCAGTTTTTTGGAAATTCCTTCCGGAGTTTCTATTTGAAAAGCGCCAAAAAGGTCTTCTAAAGAAGCCAGGCGATTTTCGTCAATATTTTTAATTACAATCCGCAAAAATTCACCTTTTGGTAACTCTTCGGCCATTAATCGGTTAAAAACCTCAGGAATTTCTTCATTTTTGGAAATCTCTAAGGTTTTGGTTTCGGTAGTTGAAGGTAGAGAAGGAGAAATAATTATTTCTGGTTTTTCAACAACCTCTTCCTCCTTAGGAATTTCTTCCCCGGTTCTGAGAGGGGTAACTTCTTTAGTTGGCGGCCTTTTTGTTCCTAAAGCCCAATAAAAAAAGCCGGAGATTAAAAGAAGACAAAGAAAGATCACTATCCCTCTGATTAAAACTTTCTGGAAGGAGGAGGGTCTTTTAGGTAGAGGTCTGGGGATTAAAACTCCTTTCGCCGGTTTCTCTTCAAGGGGCCTTTCTGGCGTTCCGGGAGGAATAATTTTCTCCTCTTTTTTTATTTTCTCAAGCTGTAAAGCAGCAATTCTTTCTCTTTCTTTCTGAGCCTCCGCTTCCCTAAGACGGGATAGGTCTTTTGCCATCGTTCGGATTTCTTCCCTCTTTAAAAACTCCTTTTTTTCCTCAATTTCCTCAGACATATTATTCTTTGGCTGCTTTTAGAGAAAGATTGATTCTTCCCTGTTCGTCAATAGAAATTACTTTGACCGGATAAATCCCGCCAACTTTGACTATATCTTCAACCCTTTCCACTCTAAAGGGAGCTAATTGGGAAATATGAACTAAACCTTCCTGGCCAGGGAAAATCTCAACAAAAGCACCAAAATCCAAAATTCTTTTCACTTTTCCCTGGAAAACCTCTCCCACTTTCACTTCTCTGGTAATGTTCTTTATCCAGCTGACTGCCTTTTTAGCAGCTTCCTCTTTTTCAGCTGTCACAAAAATTTTTCCAGTATCTTCGATATCTATTGAAACCCCGCATTCTTTAATTATCCCATTGATTACTTTTCCTCCCGGCCCGATTACCTCCCTGATTTTTTCCGGATTGATTTGAAGAATTAAAATCTTTGGGGCAAAAGGAGAAAGCTCAGGTCTGGGTTTCTCTAAAACTTTTTTTATCTTATCTAAAATCTGAAGCCGGGCCCGCTTCCCTTGTTCTAAGACCTCTTTCAAAATTTTCTGCGAGATGCCAGTAATCTTTACATCCATCTGGATAGCGGTAATGCCATCTTGAGTTCCAGCTACCTTTAAATCCATATCGCCATGGTGATCTTCTGGTCCCTGGATGTCTGTTAAAATCTTGTAATCGCCTTTTGAATTTTGCATCAGCCCAAGAGCAATACCAGTTGCCGGTTTTTTTATTGGTACCCCGGCATCCATTAAAGCCAAGGAGGAGCTAGAAACTGAAGCCATTGAGGTTGAGCCGTTACTAGAAAGAATTTCTGAAACAATCCTTATTGTATAGGGGAATTCTTCAACAGAAGGAATTAAGGGGAAAAGGGCTTTCTCAACGAGCATTCCATGACCAATGTCTCTTCTGCCCGGTCCCCTGATTGGCTTTATTTCTCCGGTAGAATAGGGAGGGAAATTATAATGATGCATAAAGCGTTTCTTTCCAACAATCTCCATCCCCTCTAACAATTTAACATCCCCCGGCGCTCCTAAAGTTAAAATGGAAAGGGATTTAGTTTGGCCTCGACAAAAAAGACCAGAACCATGGGTTCTGGGTAAAATCCCAGCCTCACAAGAAATCTCTCTTATTTCATCTAACTTTCTACCATCCGGCCTTCTCTCATGCTTTATTACATTTTCATGGATTAATCTTTCAATCTCTTCTTCAAAAACCAAGCGAACGAAAGTGAGCGAAGGTGAAGATGAAGCTTCAGCTTCATCGCCTGCCCGAGCCGCATGTTTTTTCTGGATATAGTAAACTAACTCTTTTTTTAGGTCATTTACTTCTTCCATCCTTCCTTTTTTTCCTTTTTGGAAAAAAGCTTTTTCAAGTCTTGCTCCAAGAAATTCTTTAATTTCTTTCTCCAATTCTAAATCCTGGGGAGGGACTTCGATTGAAATTTTTTCTTCCCCTGCCTCTTTGGCAATCTGGTTTTGAAAATCAATTAGTTTTTTTAAATAAGGCATAGCCCACTCAATTGCTTTTAAAATTACCTCTTCTGAAATCTCTGAGGCCTCGGCCTCGAGCATATTGATTAAAATTTCGCCAGATTTTTTCACCCCGGTAATGACTAAGTCCAGCTCGCTTTTTTCCCTTTCTTCATAAGTTGGATTAAGAATAAATTCATCTCCAATTTTGCCGACTCTGACGGCAGAAATTGGTCCCGACCAAGGGACCTTAGAGAGGGATAAAACCAAGGAGGCAGCGATTAAACCAATTATATCCGGGTCATTTTCTCTGTCCCAGGAAAGACAGGTGACGACAATCTGGACTTCTCTTTTTAAGTCTTTGGGAAAAAGAGGCCTGATGGCTCGGTCAATTAATCTTGAAGTCAAAATTGCCTCGTCTGAAGGCCGACTTTCTCTTCTGATATAACGGGAACCCAAAATTTTCCCGGCAGCATAATATCTCTCCTCGTAATCGACCGTCAGAGGGAAAAAGTCTATTCCTTCTCGTTCCCCTTCCGAAATCACCACCGTAGATAAGACTAGAGTGTCTCCGTATTGAACCAAGCAGCTGCCGGCTGCCATCTCGGCTAAATTTCTTAATTCTATTTTTAATTCTCTTTTACCAATTTCTAATTTAAATTTTTCCATACCCCGTAGTGAAATTTCGAATGAAAAACCCAGAACCAGAGCGAAGCTCGGTTCTGGACTAGTCCCGCACTAAGCTTCGCTTTAGTGCGGGGTTTCTTCGAAATTTTCTTTTATCGCCCCGCAGGGGTTCGAAATTCTACTACGGGGCATAATTATTTTTCTACTATTTTTTCAATAGGTATTTCTCGGGAGTTTCTTCCAAATCAATGAATTCGTCAACCACCTCTTTTAACTTACTTGAGGCCGATCTCCCAAAAGCAATAATTTCTACTCTTTTCCCCTGATTTTTCAAATATTCGACCAACTGAAGAAAATCGCCGTCTCCTGAGGCAAGGCAAATTGTGTCGACGCTGGGAGCAATTCTAACTGCATCGACAGTGATTCCAACATCCCAATCAGCTTTTTTTAAACCACCATAGAACTCCTGAAGGTCTCTGACTCTGGTTTCAATTCCTAATTTAGTCAGGGCTTCAAAAAATGGTTT